>Ga0066789_10000055_pt1 | contig 30587 bp, 26 predicted proteins | sample OrgsoiDNA2013049_FD_70960 | JGI IMG/M metagenome (GOLD analysis project Ga0066789, IMG submission 70960) | Permafrost soil microbial communities from the Arctic, to analyse light accelerated degradation of dissolved organic matter (DOM) -... | ecosystem: Environmental > Terrestrial > Soil >...
TGATGGACACAGCCCCCACCTCGGCGCCGGGCGCGGAGGCGATCTCGTGATCCGCAGTCGCATCATCGGGACCGGTCGCGCGGTTCCCCCCAAGGTCCTGACCAACGACGATCTTTCGCGCATGGTCGACACCTCCGACTCCTGGATCGTCGAGCGCACCGGCATCCGCGAGCGCCACATTCTGGATCCCTCGCAGGCGGCCAGCGACCTGGCCGCCGAGGCGGGGCGGCAGGCCTGTCGCAAGGCGGGCGTCGATCCTTCGGCCGTTGACTGCATCATCGTGGGGACCGTCACCGGCGACTGTCCCTTCCCGGCTACCGCCACCTTCGTGCAGAAGAAGCTGGGCGCGCCGGCCGGCAGCTGCGCCTTCGATCTCTCGGCGGCCTGCGCCGGCTTTCTCTACGGGGTGTCGATCGCCGACGCCTTCATTCGCGTCGGTCAGTTCAAGCACGTTCTGGTGATCGGCGTCGAGGTGCTGTCGCGCATCGTCGACTGGACCGATCGCTCGACCTGCGTTCTGTTCGGCGACGCCGCCGGCGCCGTCCTGATGACGGCGGGTGACGACCAGAGCGCCGGGCGGCTTCTCTCGACGCACCTCTTCGCCGACGGAAGCTTGGCCGAGATCTTGTGGCAACCGGTCGGTGGCAGCCGCGAGCCGGCCACGCCTGAGGCCGTCGCCGGCAAGCGCCACTTCGTCCAGATGAACGGGCGCGAGGTCTACAAGCACGCGGTGCGCAACATGGCCGCCTGCGCGCGCACCGCCCTGGAGGCCAACGGCTACTCCGCCGACGACGTTGCCTGGGTCATCGCCCACCAGGCGAACCTCCGGATCCTCGAGGGGGTCTCCGACCGGGTCGGCATCCCGATGTCTCGCTTCTTCACCAACGTGGATCGTTACGGCAACACCTCCTCGGCCTCGGTGCCGACGGCGCTCGATGAGGCGATCGAGCAGGGGAAGCTCAAGCCGGGCGATCTGCTGGTCTTCGCAGCGCTGGGCGGCGGTCTCGCATGGGCCTCGGCGGCGGTCCGGTGGTGAGCGCGGCCTCCTCGCCGGCGACCGCGCTGCTGTTCCCCGGACAAGGCTCACAGAAGGTCGGGATGGGCCGCGCGCTCCACGAGGCGGACGCGGGGGCGCGAGCCCTCTTCGAAGAGGCCGACGCCGTGCTCGGCTACCCGCTCTCCAAGATCTGCTTCGAGGGGCCGGAGACGGAGCTCACCTCGACCGCCAACGCGCAGCCGGCGATCTTGACCGTCAGCATCGCCGCGCTGGGATTCCTTCGCGCCCGCATCGCGGTGGCCGTCGCCCCCTTGGCGGTGGCCGGCCATTCGCTCGGCGAGTACAGCGCACTGGTGGCGACGGGGGCGTTGCGGTTCGCCGACGCCGTTCGTTTGGTCCACCTGCGCGGGAAGTTCATGCAGGAGGCCGTTCCTGCTGGGGTCGGCGCGATGGCCGCCATCCTGGGGCTCGGCGCCGACGAGGTGGCCGCCGTTTGCCGCGAGGTGGCCGGGGCCGAAGTGGTGAGCCCCGCCAACCTGAACGGAGGCGGTCAGGTGGTGATCGCCGGCCACAAGGCGGCGGTGGAGCGCGCCTGTGTCGCCGCCAAGGCGCGCGGCGCGAAGCGCGCCGTTTCGCTCGCCGTGAGCGCCCCCTTTCATTGCGCGCTCATGCAACCGGCCGCCGACAGGCTGGCGGCCGAGCTCGAGCGGGTCGAGATCGCCGCCCCCGACGTGCCGGTGGTGACCAACGTCGACGCGGCGCCCAACCAGGACCCGACGCGCGTGCGCGAGCTCCTCACCCGCCAGGTGACGGCACCGGTGCGCTGGGAAGAGTCGGTCGAGCGCCTCGGGTCGATGGGCGTGACGCGCGCGATCGAGGTCGGCGCGGGGAACGTCCTCGCCGGGCTCGTCCGCCGGATTGCGCCGACGATCGCGGTCGGGTCCGCGAGCGATCCCGACGCGATCCTGGCGCTGGCCGCAAACGCAGGGGAGGATCGTCCAAATGCGTGAGCAAACGCGCGAACTGGAAGGGAAGATCTCGGTCGTCACCGGCGGTTCCCGCGGCATCGGGCGCGCCATCGCCGTTGCGCTGGGGCGCGCAGGCGCCAAGGTGATCGTCAATTACACCTCCAACGAGACGGCCGCTGCCGAAGCCGTGGCCGCCGTCGTCGCGGCCGGCGGAACGGCAGCCGCCAGGCGATTCGACGTGGCCGACTCTGCCGCGGTCGACGCGGCGTTCAAGGAAATTGTCGCCGCCGAGGGGGCGTTGCACATCCTGGTCAACAACGCCGGGATCGCCGTCAACGGCCTGGTCCTTGGGGGCAAGGACGCCGATTGGAAGCGGTCACTCGACGTGAATCTGAGCGGCACCTATCACTGCTGCCGGGCGGCACTGCGTGCTTTGATGAAGGCGCGTGAAGCCGGTCGCATCATCAACATCACCTCGATCACGGGGGAGGGGGGCTCGGCCGGCCAGGCGCCCTACGTCGCCGCCAAGGCGGGGATCATCGGGCTGACCAAAACCCTGGCCAAGGAGTACGCCTCGCGCGGCATCACCGCGAATGCTGTCTCGCCCGGCTACATCGAGACCGACATGACCGCCAGCGAGCTTCCGCCCGCCCGCCGCGAGGAGCTCATGAAGACGATTCCGCTTGGCCGCGTGGGGACGCCAGATGACGTGGCGGCCGCGGTCGTTTACCTGGCGGGCCCCGGCGCGGCTTATGTCACGGGGCAAGTCTTACGGGTCAACGGCGGACTTTTAATGTAAGGTACGCGCCTTTCCGAAACCGGATTACGAAACCAGAAACACGTCATCGAGAGGACAAGAAACATCATGGCAGACGACATCGAAGAGCGGGTCAAGAAGATCATCATCGAGCAGCTCGAGGTGGCACCCGACAAGATCAAGCCCGAGGCTTCGTTCGCCGAGGACCTCAAGGCGGACTCGCTGGCGGTCGTCGAGCTGGTGCTGGCGCTCGAGGAGCAGTTCAAGCTCGAGATCCCGGACGAGGACACCGAGAAGATCAAGACCGTCGGGGACGCCATCAACTACATCAAGTCGCACGCCAAGTAAGCGATCGAGCAATCGGCGAGCGGTAACGCTGCGCGCCGATGAGGCGCGCCACTGATAGGAAAAAGATAGGAAAGAGGACGCTAAATGGCACGTAGGGTCGTCGTCACCGGAATCGGGCTCGTCACGCCGATCGCCGTCGGCACCGAAGAGACGTGGCAGGGGCTGTTGGCCGGAAAGTCCGGCATTGGCCCCATCACGAAATTCGATCACACCGCCTTCGCTACGCACTTCGCGGGCGAAGTGAAGGACTTCGATCCTTTGCGGTGGATGACGGCGCGTGAGGCGAAGACGCTCGACCCCTTCGTTCGCTACGCGGTGGCGGCCGGCTCGCTGGCGGTCGCCGACTCCGGCCTCCAGATCTCGGGCGAGTTCGCCGAGCGGGTCGGCTGCTTCGTCGGCGCGGGCCTCGGTGGTGTGACCACCATCGAGGCGACCTGCAAGACGCTCTGGGAGAAGGGGCCGCGGCACGGCTTCTCGCCCTTCTTCGTGCCGATGATCATCGTGAACCTGGCTTCCGGGAACCTCTCGATTAAGTTCGGCGCCAAAGGGCCGAACCTGTCGCAGGTCTCGGCCTGCTCGACCGGGACACACGCCATCGGAGACGCCGCCCGAGTGATCGAGCGCGGCGACGCCGACGCCATGATTTGCGGTGGCACCGAGGCGACCATCACCCCTCTCGGCGTGGGCGGCTTCAATGCGATGCGGGCGCTCTCCACGCACAACGAGGCGCCACAAGAGGCCTCGCGCCCGTTCGACAAAGACCGCGACGGGTTCGTGATGGCCGAGGGGGCCGGCATCCTGGTGCTCGAGGAGCTGGAGCACGCCAGGGCACGGGGGGCGAAGATCTACGCGGAGGTGAGCGGTTACGCCGCCAACGCCGACGCGTACCACATCACCTCGCCGGCGCCCGGTGGTGAGGGCGCGCAGCGTTGCATGCGTCTCGCGCTCAAGGACGCCAAGCTCGCGCCGGCGGACATCGGCTACATCAACGCGCACGGGACGTCGACGGAGATCAACGACGCCACCGAGACGCTCGCCATCAAGAAGGTCTTCGGCGACGACGCGCGCAAGGTCATGGTCAGCTCGACCAAGTCGATGACCGGACACATGCTGGGGGCGGCTGGCGGTGTCGAGAGCGCCATCTGTGCGCTGGTGCTGTCGCGCGGGGTGATCCCGCCGACCATCAACTACACGACGCCCGATCCGGCCTGCGACCTCGACTACGTGCCGAACACCGCGCGCGAGGCGCGGGTCCAGCACGTACTTTCGAACAGCTTCGGTTTCGGCGGCACCAACGCCTGCCTCGTCCTCAGCCGCTTCAGCTGAAGCTCAGCTGCCGAGCTCAGCTGCCGAGCAATTCAGCTTCGGCGCGCGCCCAGTCTTCCTCGGCGTGGCCGTGCTCGCCGCCACGCTCGAGATAAATCTCGTACGAGCGCCTGGCGATCTCTTCGTACGTCGCCGCTGGCTTGCTTGCCACGCTCGACGTCTTGGTTTTCCCCGTCCCCGCCTTCACGGCCTTGGGTGCTGAGGTCTTCTCCCCTTTGACTGTCTTCCGCCCGATGATCTTCATGAAGTCGATCATATAAAACCACCTTGAGTGCGGCGCAAAAAAACTGCTTGCTTGACGCAAACGTTACTCAATCCGCGCCGATCTCCATGTTTCCAGATCGTCATCTTCGAGCATTTCGCTCTCTTCTTCGAGCTCATCGGCGATCGCCACGACCAGACCCGTCGCCAGATCGCGCGGCCGCGACAGGGTCCCGGTCATTATCTCTGCCAGCGTGAACGACCAGCGGCGGTCGAACTTCGCCCAATCGAGAATCTCGTGCGGCGCTTCGATTCGCCGCCGCGCCAGCTCGTAGAGCTGCGCCCGCGGCCGTCGATCGGGGCGTCGCAGCTCGGCCCGCAGATCGCGGATGAGGCCTGGCAGCGTCTGCGGTTGCAACTTCTCCACAGGGACCTCCTGGAATTTGGCAACGAGGCCCGAGATCGCAAGGGACTCACCCAATGCTTCTCAGAGCCTAGATTGAGGCGGAGGGCGGCGAAGCGAGGCGAGACGAAGCGAAACGAGACGAAGCGACGTTCAGCTCAAGCGACCGATCCAAGAGAACCAGGGGAGGGAGATCAGATGCTCGGACGTGGGGTACGTGTGTGGCTGCGACCTGCGATTTTCTTCAGCGCCGTCTGCGGGAGCGCCGCCATCTGTTCGGCGTCCGCGTATGCGCAGGACGAGGGACCAGATTCCATCTCAGCACTTCCCACTCCCAACGGTCCAGATGAATCGACTCCCGCCGCAGACTATGTGAGAAGGCCAACGGATCCGCCGCCGTTCAATCCAAGAGGCGCGCAAGCAACGGCAGCCCGCAAGCGGGAGGCCGCGAAGCGCGAGGCGGCAACGCGCGAGGCGGCGAAGCGGCAGCTGGCGGAGGTGCCGACGACGGACGGGACCTCGGTCGTCGCGCCTCCCGGCAGCGCGAAGGTCATGACCTCGCAACTTCCGGTGGCGACGGCGAGGCCGGCCATCCCGATCCCCTCCACGGCGACGCCGCCGTTCGCTGCAGGACCCACCATACAGCCGAGCAGCGCCACGTCGGTGTCGCCGGTGACCGCCACACCGTTCGCCGCACCCGCGTCCGAAGCGCCAGCGACCGCGCCCTTGACGGCACCGCCGGCAACTCCGGCAGCGGCGACTCCGTCAGCCGCTGCTCCGCCCGCCACCACCGTGGTACCGCTCTATGCCACCCCAGTTCCGGCCGGTCCGCCTGATACGGCCGCCGCCCCCGAAGCGGCCCCACCGCCCCAGGCAGCCACGCCGCCCGAGATGGCTCCACCGCCGGCCGCGGCTCCGCCGGCGGCCGCGGCCGCACCGCCCGGGGCCCCGGTGGCGGCGCCGGAGTCTGCGGCCGAGGCGCCCGAGGCACCCCTGAGCGGGCGCCGCCCGAACGTGGTCGGCGTCGACTCTTACGGTCAGACAAGCCCGCCGGCGCAACCGCCGCCGGGATCGATCGGCCAGCCTACCCCCACGACCGCGCCCAACACGGCAGCGTTGCCCCCCACCGTGGCGCCGCCGACCAACCCGCCGCCGGCGGATGTGCCGTGAGCGGGTGCGACGGGTTCAGCCTCAGCCGATGGCGCTTTCGACCGCCTCGATCGATTTGGGGATCGCCTCGGTAAGGACTTCTCGTCCAGTCTCCGTCACCAGGACGTCGTCTTCGATCCGGATACCGCGAACGTCGGCAAAGGCAGCAAGTTTCTTGCGATCCAGTCGATCGCCCGCCACGCGGGTCAGCGCGGGGTTCTGCAGGATCGACTCCACCTGATAGAGGCCGGGCTCGATCGTGATCGCCATGCCAGGGGCGAGATCGCGGTCGAGGCGGAGCGCGCGCAGGCCGAACTCCTTCGATCGCTCGCGCCCCGGCGCGTAGCCGGCGCGATCGCCGAGGTCTTCCATATCGTGCACGTCGAGCCCCAGGAGGTGCCCGACGCCGTGGGGGAAGAGCAGCGCCACCACACCGTCCGCCGCCAGCGCGATCGGATCGCCGCGCAGGATGCCGAGGTCGACCAGCCCCGACGCCAGCGTCTGGCAGGCGATCACGTGGACGTTGCGATAGCGCGTGCCGGGCCCGACCGCCGCGATCGCGCGCCGCTGCGCCTCCAGCACCAGTAGGTAAAAATCGCGCTGTGTGGGGGAGAAGCGCCCCGAGACTGGCCAGGTGCGGGTGACGTCGCCTGCCCAGCCCCCTTCAGTTTCGGCGCCGACGTCCGCCAGCAGCAGATCGCCTTCGCGCAGCTCATGGTCGTAGCGCTCGCTGTGCAGGATCTCGCCGTGCGGCGTGACGATCGAGGGGTAGGCGCAGCCCATCCCGCGCGCGATGAGGGCGGCCTCCATGGCCGCGCGGACCACGGCCGCCGTGCGCCCAGGGCGGGTGGCCGCCATGCCGGCGCGATGCGCCGCGGCCGTCGCCTCCGCGGCGCGCCGCAGCTCGGCGACGGCGGCCTCGTCGTGCTGCAGGCGGAGCGCGATCATCGCGTCGCAGAGGGGGGCGTCGAGCACGTCGATCACCCCGGGGCGGATCTCGCGGTTGAGAAGGCGGCTCTGCTCGAGACAGGTCTCGACGTCCGGCGCGGCGAGCGTGGCGACGGCGCGCCCCCGGACGCTGGCGGCGAGGCGGGCGAGCGGCCGAACCGGGCAAGCGGTCGCGGCGGAGATCTCCTCGAAGGTCGGCGCCGGCCCCTCCCAGAGCGCCAGATCGGGGTGCGGTTCGGGCAGGTAGAGCGTGAAGGCGGAGCCGTCGTAAACGGCGATCGCGCCCCGCAGCTGAAGGCCGAACAGATAGAGAAAATGGCTGCTGGCGCGGTACGGGTAGAGGTTCGCGGCGTAGTTGCGGGGGCGCGGGAGGCCGGCCGCAATCAACGCCGGCCGGTTGCCCAGCAGCTTGGCGAGACGTGCGCGCCGCTGCTCGCAGGCGCGTCGTTGCAGATCGGGATCCCGCGTCATCGTTACCAGTATAGACCGTCGGGATCGCGTCGGACGGAGCTCGGCCTTGCCGAGCGGAGTCCATCGCGGGGGGGTACGGGGACCCTCTTAGGGTCCCCGTCTTGCTGGCGGACGGGCGGTGGCGCCGTCCTCGGGCCAGGCGTGTCGCGGGTAACGCCGCCCCAGCTCGCGGCGGAGCGCTGGGTAGTGCTGCGTCCAGAAGCCGGCCAGATCGCGGGTCACCTGGACCGCTCGTCCGTTGGGCGCCAGCAGATGCACCGTGAGCGGCACGCGGCCTCCCCCGATCGCCGGCGCGGCGCGCGTCCCGAAGAAGTCCTGCAGGCGCGATTCGATCCAGGGTGGGCTGGTCGGGTCGTAGTGGATCGGCACCGTGCGGCCGCCGGAGAGGGTGATCTGCAGGGGGGCGAGCCTGTCGAGCGCTCGGCGCGCTTCGTGCGGGAGCGCGGCGAGCACCGCAGATCCGAGATCGGCCCCGGGCATCGCCAGCTCGGCGAAGCTGTTTCGCCCGACGCAGGCCAGCCGCACGAGCTCGCTCACGGCGTCCGCGCCGAGCGTCGGAAGCGGCGCCTCGGGCGCGGCCTCGCGGGCGAAGGTGATCCGTTGCAGGAGCGCAGGGATCGTCTCGCCGCCCGGAAGCTTGTCGATCCCTCGCCCGAGCGCCGCCGCTGCGAGCAGCCGCGCCGTCTCTTCGTCGGGAGGCGCCGGCTCGGTGCGCGAGTCGAGCGCCAGCGCGCCGAACGCGAGGCCGGTGGTGCGCTCGACCCGTTCGGTGCGTGGGTCGAACGCGCGGCGATCGATCTCGACGACGCGCTCGGAGAAGAGATCCAGCACCCAGTCGGGCTCGATGCGCGAGCTGAGACGGACGACCGGGGCGCGTCCCGACAGGCCACCTCGGCCGGACTTGCGATCCTCGACGACGTCGACCGCCACCAGCCAGTCGCCGGTCTGCTCGAGGCCCAGCTCTGCGCTGCCGCCTGCCGCGAGCAGCGCCGTCTTGCCGCCGGCTTCGCGCCGGCGCGCGACGCGATCCGGGAACGCGGTGAGAATCGCCATCCGCAAGGACTGCGCCTCGGCCGCGGCGTCGACCCGCGCGCGGCGTCCGTCGACCGCCGAGGTGAGCTGCCGCCGGACCCGGCCCACCTCCTCGACCGCGCGGGCATCCAGCTCCATCCGGCGAAGCAGGTCGGAGCGAAAGCGCCCGGCCTCGGCCTCACGGTAGAGGTCGACCAGATCGGTTACGTCGGCGCCGCGATCGGGGCGTCCGCCGGCGCTGGGACCGCCGCCAAACGACGCCCGGGCGCTGGCGCGGATGTCGCGCTCGCCGATCAGCGCTGCCGCCAGGGCGGCGGCGTCGCCCGCGCCACGCGCCTCCCCCTCGACCACCAGGCGCGCGAGCCGGGGATGGGTCGGAAAGCGGAGCATGCGCCGGCCGACGTCGGTGAGATCGCCCGATGCGGCGATCGCCCCCAGCCGACGGAGGAGCTCCCGCGCTGCGCCCCACGACGCCGCCGGCGGCGGGTCCAACCAAGAGAGCGCGTCGGCATCGCCGACACCGAGGGCCCCCAGGGTCATCGCCAGGTCGGTCAGATCGACGCGCGCGATCTCGGGCGGATCGTAGGCCGGGCGCTGATCGAAGTCGTGCTGGGTGTAGAGCCGCAGCGCGCGTCCGGGGCGCGTTCGTCCGGCGCGACCGGCCCGCTGATCGGCCGCGGCACGGCTGATCTTCGCCAGCGCCAGCGTCGGGAGGCCAGTCCAGGGCGAGTGCGCGGCGACGCGCGCCAGCCCCGCGTCGACCACCGCCACCACGCCGTCGATCGTCACCGAAGACTCGGCAACGTTGGTCGCCAGGACCACCTTGCGCCGCCCGGCGGGTTGCACGGCGCGCGTCTGTTCCTCGAGCGGCATATCGCCGTGAAGGGGCAGGATCGCCAGCGCGCTCGCCTGCGGCAGCTCGGCGAGCGCCGCCTGCGCGCGCCGGATCTCGCCGGCGCCTGGAAGAAAGACCAAGAGGTCGCCGTCGGGCTCCTCGCGCAAGAGCTGCCGGACCGCCCCCGCGATCCGCCGCTCGAGCGGGCGGTCGTCGCTCGCCTGCGCCAGGGGCAGGTGCTCGATGGCGACGTCGAAGCGCCGTCCTTCGCTCCGCACGGTGGTCGCTCGCCGCCCTGCTTCGCCCGCGAGAAACGCCCGCACCGGCTCGGCCTCCAGCGTCGCCGACATCGCCACCACCGCCAGATCCGGACGTGCCCCTTCGCGCAGCCGGCGGAGCCAGGCGAGGGCCAGATCGGTCGCCACGTGCCGTTCATGCAGCTCGTCCAGCACGACCGCCGACACCCCACGGAGCTCCGGGTCGGCCAGCAGGCGGCGCACGAAGAGCCCCTCGGTCATGAACCTCAGCCGGGTGCGAGGGCCTCCGGTCTCGTCGAAGCGGACGCTGTAGCCGACGGTCTCGCCGACCCGCTCCCCGCGCTCGGCTGCCACCCGGGCGGCGGCCAGGCGCGCCGGCAGCCGCCTCGGCTCGAGGACCCAGATCTCGCCGCCGCCCGCCAGGCGCGCGTCGAGCAGCGCGCTGGGCACACGGGTGGTCTTTCCCGCCCCGGGTGGCGCCTCGACCACCACGGCTCCGTCGGCCTTCACCGCGTCGATGATGGCCGGAACGGACGCGTCGATGGGCAACGGCGTCAAGCCGGGGGCTCCGCCCGTCGATGAGGATGCCACGTGGAGAGGACAAGCCTCGCACAACATGCGCCGAGGTGGGTAAAGGGGTGATGTTCGGGTTAAAACGAGGGTCGCAATGATCCGCTGCCCGACTTGCGGCCGACGCCTGCGCGATGCCGCACCCGTCTGTGCGGAGCACGGGACGCCGCCGCCCGTGTCCGAGCAGCCCGACGACACGACGCCGTTCGTGGTGCCGACGCCGAATCTGCCGATCTTCCGTGTGCGGCGCACGCTGGGGCAGGGGGGATTCGGCGCCGTCTTCCTGGCCGAGCGGATCTCCGACGGACAGACGGTGGCGATCAAGGTCGCCCGCTCCGACAACGCTGCGGCCGGCGAGAGCCTGATGCGTGAGGCGTACGCCCTCGCCGCTGTCGGTGTGCCGCACGTTCCGGCGGTGTACGAGCGCGGCGTCCTCGACGATGGATCGGTATACGTGGTGATGGAGTTCGTCCAGGCGCCGCTTCTGGCGGAACGGCTGGCCACCCTCTCCGATTCGAAGTCGCCGATGCCGCTCGACGAGTTTGCGCGCGACGCGCTGGCGATTCTGGCGGCGGTCGAGACGGCGCACGGCCGCGACTTCGTCCACTGCGACCTCAAGCCCGAAAACCTGTTCGTCGACGAGACCGGGGTCAAGCTGTTCGACTTCGGACTGGTCCGCAGCGTCGGAGCGGGGGGCGATCGCGTCGAGTCGACCAAAGAAGAGGCGCCGGCCGGGACGCCCGAGTACATGTCGCCCGAGCAGTGCGAAGGGCGGACGGAGATCGACGCCCGCAGCGACATCTACGCGTTGGGCGCGATTTTCTACGAGATGCTGGCGGGCGCGCCGCCATTCTGGGGAAACTCGGCCGAGGTGCAGCAGAACCACCGCAGCCGGCGCCCACCCGCGCTGTCGCGCCGTGCGGAGATCGGGGTGGCGCTCGAGGACGCCATCATGCGCTGCCTGGCGAAGGATCCCGAGCGCCGGCCGGCCAGCATCGCCGATCTCCGCCGCGCGCTGCAGGCGGGGATCGCCGCGGAGCGGGCCCGACGCGACGCCGTCCAGCCCGCGACCACGCCACAGGCTGCGGGTTCCGCCGACGCCAAAGGCGACGGCAAGACCGCCGCCAAGCCGGCCGCGCCTGCCCGCGAACGTCGCGCGGTCGCGCTTCTCTTCTTCGAGAGCAAGAGCAGCGTGGCCGCCGTGCGCGAGGCGATGTCCAGCGTCGGCGCGCAGCTGGCGCACGCGGCGGGCGCGCAGTATGTGCTGGCCTTCGGCCACGAGGTCGGCGACAACCCGACCCGGGGGGCGGCGAACGCCGGAGAGATGATGGTCGCGCGCGGGCTGACGAAGCAGGCGCTGGTCGACCTGGCCTCGGTGTCGATTCAGGCGCGCCCCGACGGGACCCGTCGGTACCAGAGCCCGCTGTTCGCCAAGAAGGAACAGTATCCCGGCGAGTCCGATCCCGAGGGGATCTTGCTGTCGCCCGCTGCGCTGGAGGTGCTGCCCGATCTTCCGGTCGAGCCGGTGCCGGGGCGGCCGGGGACGTCGCGGCTGCAGAAGGCGACCTCGCAGGTCGCCGAGCGGACCACCACCCGGATGGGGGTGGCGCCGCTGGTGGGTCGCGACGAGTTGCTGCGCACACTGCTGGAGTCGGCGCGCGCGGCCGCCAGCGGCTCGACGCCGACGATCGTCACGCTGCTCGGCGCGCCTGGCTACGGCAAGACCCACCTCGCGCAGATGCTGGTGCAGCACCTCGAGGTCGTGCCCGCCTTCCAGATGCTGTTCGTGCGCGCCAAGGAGGTGCTGGGCGGCGTCGAGGAACAGACCACGCGCGAGATGCTGCGTTCGACGCTGGCGCTCCCCGATGCGGCGCCGGCGGATCTCGGTCGCGCGCTCCTGGCCGAGCGGCTCGGCGGGGAGATCGCCAAGGAGGTCTGGGCCGGTGTGGCGATCACCATGGGGTGGGCCCCGCCCGAGCATCCCGAGCTGAAGGCGCTGACCGCCGCGCCGGGCGCCATCCGTTCGGCGGCCGCGCGCGCCGCCGGTGAGGCGCTGCGCGCGAAGGCCCGCAAGCGGGCGCTGGCGCTGGTGCTCGAGGACGCGCACTTCGTCGACGAGACGGCGCTCGACGCGCTGGAGTACGCGGCGCTGGCCGAGGCCGGCTGTCCGATCTGGATCTGCGTCGTCGGTCGCCCCAGCTTCGGGCGCGGGCGCACCGACTGGGCGGGTCGCGCGGCGGCTCGCCGCGAGATCACGCTCCCCGCGCTGGAGCCGGCGGCGGCCGCCGACCTGGCCCGCCGGCTGCTGTCGCCGGCCGAAAACGTGCCGGCCACGGCGCTGGCGCTGCTCGCCGCGCGCACCGAGGGGATCCCGCTCCTGCTGGTCGAGCTGGTGCGCGGCTTGAAGCGCGACGGTCTGGTGCGCAAGTCGGGCAAGGGGCTGAGCTGGACGCTCGCCACCGACGAGCTCGATCGCCTGCCCGATCTTCCGCTCGTGCAGTGGCTGGCCAGCCGCGAGACTGAGTCTCTGCCGCCCGATCTGATGGCGCACGCGCGGCTGGCGTCGGTCCTCGGCGCCGAGTTCAGCAGCGAGGAGATCGAGGGGGTGGTGCAAGAGCTCGAGCGCGGCGGCGTCTCGGCCGAGACGCAGCTCGACGCGGGGATCGGCGTCCGCCGACTCGTCGAGAGCGGCATCCTGTCGCGCCACCGCGGCGGGCGAGCCGGCTTTCGTCACGCGCTCCTCCGCGACACCGTCTACCAGTCGGTGTCGGCGCCGCAGCGTGAGGCGATCCACCGCGCCGCCTATGACTACTACCGCCGGCAGGATCGGCTCCCCGACGGGGCGCGCCTGCCGCCGATGGCGTTTCATGCCGCACGCAGCGGACTCAAGGTCGAAGCGGGGCGGCTCTACCTGGATCTGGCAGGGCGCGCGCGGGCTCGCCACGGCTATCTGGACGCGGAGCTGCTTTTCAAGAACGCGCTCGAGAACATTCCGGCGGAAGATCAAACAGGTCAGATCGCAGCGGCGCAGGGCCGCGCACAGATGCGGTACCGGCTGGGGCGACCCGAGGACGCGCTGGCCGACTACGGCGCGGCGCTGACGCGGGCGCGCGCAGCCGGCTCCAAGGCTGCCCAGATCGACGTGCTGCTCGACGAAGGGATCGTCCTCGATCACGTGCGCGAGTGGCCGCGGGCGGAGGCTGCCACCGCGGAGGCGACCGCGCTCATCGCCTCCGATCCCGCGCTGGCCACGCCGGTGGTGACTGCCCGGCTGGTCATGTCACAGGCCCGGGGCCTCTGGCGGGGGGACAAGCCGGTGGAGGCGGTCGAGGCGTTCAAGCGCGCCATCGAGGTGGGGGAGCCGCTCGGCGACGAAGCGTACGAGGCGTACACCACCAGCATGTCGCTCGGGAGCTCGGCCGCCGCAACGCTGGGAAAGTTCGATCTCTCGGAGGCCTGGAGCGATCGCATTCTGCGCGTCTGCGAGGAGCATGGCGACATCGTCGGCATCTGCTACGCGCTCATCAACCGCAGCACGCTCTCCTTTTTGACCGATCAGATCGATCGCTTGCTCGTCGACCTCGAGCGGGCGGTCCAGATCAGCCGCGAGTTCGGGATGCCGCTGGCCGAGAGCATGTGCGTGCGTGATCTCGGCGAGATCTATCTGTCGCTCGGCAAACCGGTGGAGGGGGAGCCGTACATCCGGCGCGCCCACGCCATGTACACGCAGGCGTTCGGCGAAATGGCGGCCCGCTCGATCAACTGTGAGGTGCAGCTGGCGCGGCTCAAGTGGTGGAGCGGCGACGTCGAGGCTGCCGGGGAGATCTTTCGCAAGGTGACGGCGCAGCAGGCGGCCGCGCTGGCCGCCGGGCAGAGCGACTCGATCCTGACCGGCAGCGAGCGGCTGGCGCTCGACCAGGTCGGCACGGCGCTCGGCGCTGGATCGGCAGCTGAGTTCGACGCGCTCATCGCGCGCGGGCAAGAGCTGGCGCTTCAGCCCCAGGACATCGTCGAGCTCGTCGAATGGAAGGGGCTGGCCGCGCTGCGCGCGGGGCGGCGCCACGAGGCGATTCCGCTGTTCGAACAGGCGCTGGCCCTGGCGGAGAAGAGCGCGCGGCTGGTGAGCGACCGCGTGCGCCGCCAGCTCGTCGCGACCACCGGCGAGGCGCCTGCTCCAGCCAGCATGGAGGGGTGACAGCCGCCGTCGATGTTCGAGGATTGCGGGCCGCACCTTCGTCGGAGCCCGTGAATCGGGAGGGTCAATCGGCTAACCTCCGCCCCTCATGGGCCTTTCGACGGAGCAGATTCAGCGCGCGGTCCTGACGCTCATCGCGTTCGTGGTCTCGGTGTCGATCCACGAGTTCGGGCATGCCTTCGTTGCCGATCGACTGGGTGACCGGCTGCCGCGCATGCAGGGGCGCGTGACGCTCTCGCCGCTGGCCCACATCGACCTCCTGGGGACGATCATCTTGCCGCTGGCGGGGGCGCTCCTGCCGGGGGGCTTTCCCCTCATCGCCTGGGGCAAGCCGGTGCAGACCAATCCGCGCAACTACACGGCGTCGCTGTCACCGCGGGTGGGGCACATGCTCGTGTCGCTGGCCGGGCCGGCCATGAACCTCCTCCTCGCTGTCGGCGTGTCGATCGTGTTCGTGCTGCTGGGCAAGACCGGCCACCTTTCGCCGACGGTGGCGGACATTCTCGTTCGGTATTTCCTTGCGCTCAACATCGCCCTCATGTTCTTCAATCTGATCCCGCTGCCGCCGCTGGACGGGGCGGCTGTGCTGTCCGGATTTCTTCCCGACGCACTCCAGTTCATTCCCCGCACACTCCAGCGCTACGGTACGATACTGTTCTTCGTCCTTTTCCTTTCGGGATTCCTGGGAGTCGTCATGCGTCCGGCCTATCACCTCGTCAATGCCTGGGCCGAAACGTTGCAACGGATCGTGGTATCGGGCGTGGTATCGGGCGTGGCGTCGTGAGCGCAGACGCCGGCGCGTACCGTATCGCCCTCCCGGAGTTCGAGGGGCCGCTCGACCTGCTCTTGCACCTCTGCAAGACGCACGAGATCGACATCGTCACGCTTCCGATCGCCTTCATCACCGAGAAGTATCTGGAGTACCTCGATCTGATGCAGTCGATGCCGTTCGACGTGGCGGCGGACTACCTGGTGATGGCGGCGACGCTCGCCTATCTGAAGTCGCGCGAGCTGGTCCCCACGCCCGAGCCGCTCGACGTGGGGCCCGAGGAGGAAGGGGAGGTGCTCGACCCCCGGGAGGAGCTCATTCGCCGGCTGCTCGAATACCAGAAGTACAAGGACGCGGCCGAGAAGCTGGGGGGGCGCCCGATCGAGGGGCGGAACGTTTTCGGCCGCGGGATGACGCTGTCGAACGACGCTCCGGACGCCCCTTTCGCCGAACAGTCAGTCTGGAAGCTGATTGCGGCGTTCGGGCGGATCCTGGAGAAGGCGGGCGGAACAAAGGCGATTCACGAGGTGGCGATCGACCGGGTGTCGATCGGCGATCGGATGGGCCAGCTCATCGACCGCATCGAGACGGGGAGCGGTTCGTTCCAGTTCGAGGCCTGCTTCGATCTGACGCTGCCCGAGCTGGAGCTGCGCAACCAGGTCGTGGTCACGCTGTTGGCGATCCTGGAGCTGGCGCGCCTCAAGGTGGTGCGCGTGCTCCAATCGCCCAACGGCGAGACGCTGTTCATTACCCAGGCGGCCGGCGTGACGCTCGAGAGCGCGCGTCAGGCGGCGCTGACCGCCGGCGACACCAATCAGGTTCCTGCCGCGGAAAAAGCCGACGAAGTTCTCGCAGCGACGTCACAAGAGACGCCTGAAGAAATACTCGCCGAGAAGCCCGACGAGACGCTCGAGGAGATACTCGCCGAGAAGTCCGACGAGCCGCTCGAGGAGAAGCCCGAAGAAATGCTCGAGGAAAAGAATGAGCAAACGTAAGAAGACGACCCGACCGAATGGCGAGGGCGTGGTCAGCGTTCCCGTTGAAGGCGATCTGACGAGCCCTGATCTGGCGCCCAGTCTGACACCAACCATCGGTGAGACGTCGGGCGAGCATCTGTTCGACGGTCCCGAGCCCGACACGCAGGTGGGCCCGGCGCCGACCTCCGCTGACGAGAGCTGGGACGGGCCGACCAACGTGGGGACGGAGGACGAGCTGGCGGAGCTGGCGGCCGCCTCGGTCACCAGTGTCGAAGAAGCGACCGTTCTGGCGGCTGCGTGGTCGCAACCCGAGAGCGAAACGGCGCCGACAGACGGTGAAGCGGCGCAGCCGGAAGGCGAGCCGCTCCCGGAGGTGGCCCCCGGCCGTCTGGCGAGCATCATCGAGAGCCTGTTGTTCGCCTGCGATCACCCGCTCACGCTGGCCGAGCTCAAGCGGCTCGTCGGCGAGCGGGATGGCGGCAAGATCACTGCGGCGATCGACGACCTGCGGGCCCGCCGCGAGGATGGCGGCGTGCAGGTGATGCAGGCGGCAGGTGGCTGGCACCTGCGAACCAATCCGGAGAACGTCGCCTGGGTCTCGCGCATCCTCGCCGGCAAGCCGCCGCGCTTGTCGCGCGCGCTCCTGGAGACGTTGGCCATCGTCGCCTACCGGCAGCCGATCACGCGGCCCGAGATCGACGAGATCCGTGGTGTCGACTGCGGGCCGGTCTTGAAGACGTTGCTCGACCGGAGTCTGGTGCGGATGATCGGCAAGAAAGAGGAGGTCGGCCGTCCGATCCTCTACGGGACGACGCCGGAGTTCCTGCGCACTTTCAGCCTGCGTGATCTGACCGAGCTGCCGACGCTGCGCGAGTTCCACGAGCTCGGCGAGGCCGAGATGGCCAAGGTCGCGGCGGCCACGCCGGCCTCGCCCGCGTCCGAGGCCCCCCCGCGCCCGGCGGCGATCCGCGAGCCGGATCCCGCGGAGGAGGACGCGCTTCTCGGCGAGCTCGATCGCGCGAGCGCCGCGGCGTCGCAGGCGGCGGTGGTCCCGGCCGAGACGACGGTCGTCGCCGACGACGAAACGGTCGGCTAGCTCGTGCGCCTACAGAGATTCCTGGCCCAGGCCGGCGTGTCATCCCGCCGGCGCGCGGAGGCGCTGATCGCCAGTGGCGCCGTGCGCGTCAACGGCGAGGTGGTGAGCGCGCTCGGATCGAACGTCAATCCGTCTAAGGACCGCGTGGAGGTCGACGGGCGCCGGGTGCACGCCGAGTCGCCCATCTACCGGCTGGTGTTGAAGCCCCGGGCCTGTCTGGCCACGCTGACCGCGAGCGGCGCGCGCCCCACGCTGAAGCGCTACCTGCGCGACGCCGAGCCCGGGTGGCAGGTGGTCGCGCCGCTCGATTTCCCCGCCGAGGGGGTGGTGCTGGTAACGAACGACGGCGCGCTCGGGCAGGCGCTGGCCAAGTCGCGGGTGGCGATGACCTACCACGTGAAGCTGCAGGGGATGATCAGCGACAACGACGTCGAGCGGCTGGCGCGCGGCTGGCGTTGGGAGGGCAAGCCGGTCAAGCCGGCGTCGGTGGAGCGGCTGGCGGTCACCGAGAAGAACAGCTGGGTGGAGGTGGTGGTCGGCGAGACGCGGCCACGCGCGTTGAAGGCGGCCGGAGATCTGATCCGCCACTCGGTGCTGAAGATCGCGCGCGTTCGCCTGGGCGGCCTGTCGTTCGAGGGGTTGAAGATGGGCGGATGGCGCGATCTGACGAAGGTCGAGGCGGCCGATCTGCGCAAGCGGGCGGGGTTGGAGGGGACAGGCGTGGCAGGATCGATGCCAGGGCCAATGCCAGGATCCAGTAAAGGGGCCTAGCCCGCCCACCGAAGCTCGCCCTCGCTTGCGTGAGAAGTGATAGAAACCCGCTCGTGGCAAGCACGAAGCTGGCGAAGATTTCTCGGGCGCTGATCTCGGTGTCGGACAAGGCCGGCGTGGTCGACTTCGCGCGCCGGTTGTCGGCCGCCGGCCTCGAGATCCTGTCGACGGGCGGCACGGCGCGCGCGCTCGGCGAGGCGGGGGTTCCGGTGCGCGAGGTGAGCGACTTCACCGGCGCGCCCGAGATCCTCGACGGGCGGGTGAAGACGCTGCACCCGCGCGTCCACGGCGGGATCCTGGGGCGGCCGACGCCCAAGCACCGGGCCGAGATGCAGAAGGCTGGCCTCGACCCGATCGATCTGGTGGTCGTGAACCTCTATCCGTTCCGCGAGACCGTCGCGCGCGGCGCTCCGTTCGACGAGGTGATCGAGAACATCGACATCGGCGGTCCGGCGATGATCCGCTCGGCGGCCAAGAACCACGAGCGGGTGGCGGTGATCGTCGATCCGGCCGACTACGCGCCGGTGCTGGCGGAGATCGACGCCGACGGCGAGATCTCGGCGGCCACCCGGTTCCGGTTGGCCAAGAAGGCTTTCGCCCACACGGCCGCCTACGACGGCGCGATCGCCTCGCACCTGGGCCGGATGTCGACGCCGGAGGCGCCGCTGGCCGATTTCCCGGAGGCACTGGTGATCTCCGGAACACTGGCGCGCGCGCTTCGCTACGGCGAAAACCCGCATCAGAAGGCGGCCTTCTACGCCGTCGAGGCTGCGGGGCCGTCGCTGGCGCGGGCCGAGGTGCTGCAGGGGAAAGAGCTGTCGTACAACAACCTGCTCGATCTCGACGCGGCGATGCGTCTTTGCGCGGAGTTCTCCGAGCCGGCGGCGGCGATCATCAAGCACAACACCCCGTGCGGTGCCGCCATCAGCCAGGCGGGCGTCGCCGACGCTTACCGCCGCGCGCGCGACACCGATCCGGTCTCGGCCTTCGGCGGGATCGTCGCGGTCAACCGCCCCGTCGACGGCGAGCTGGCACGCGAGCTGTCGGAGACCTTCCTCGAGTGCGTGATCGCGCCGGGCTTCGCGCCCGAGGCGCTGGCGCTGCTGTCGGCCAAGAAGAACCTGCGCCTCCTGGCCGCCGAGATCGGCCGCGACGCGCCTGGCGCCGTCGAGCTGCGCAGCGTGGCGGGCGGCTTCCTGGTCCAGACGCGCGACCGCGACACGGCCGCCGCCGCCGCCGGAAAGGTCGCCTCTCAGCGGCAGCCGAGCGCCGGGGAGCTGCGCGATCTCGACTTCGCCTGGCGCGTCTGCAAGCACGTCAAGTCGAACGCCATCGTTTTCGCCGCCGACGGGCGCACGCTGGGGATCGGCGCCGGCCAGATGTCGCGCGTCGACTCGGTGCGGATCGCCGTCTCGAAGGCGCGCGCGCCACTGGCCGGCTCGGCGGTCGCCTCCGATGCCTACTTCCCTTTTCGGGACGGGGTCGACGAGGCGGCGAAGGCGGGGGCGCTCTCCGTCATCCAGCCGGGTGGCTCGATGCGCGACGCTGAATCAATCGCCGCCGCCGACGAGCACGGGATGGCGATGGTGATGATCGGCGAGAGGCACTTCCGGCACTAGGCATGCGCGGCTGACATGCGTGTCTTTCTAGTCGGATCGGGCGGACGCGAGCACGCGCTGGCCTGGAAAATCGCGGCCAGCCCGCTCTGCGAGCGGCTGGTGGTCGCCCCCGGCAACCCCGGAATCGCCGGCGAGCCCAAGGTCACCTGCATCCCGATCGCCGCCGACGCCATCGGCGAGCTGACCGCCACCGCGGTGGCCGAGCGCGCCGATCTGGTCGTCTGCGGTCCTGAGGTGGCGCTCTGCGCCGGTCTCGGCGACGCCATGCGGGCCGCGGGCCTGTCGTTCTTCGGTCCGTCGAAGGGCGCCGCTGAGATTGAAGGGTCGAAGGCCTTCGCAAAGCGCCTGATGGCCGAGGCTGGCGTCGCGACCGCCGCGTTCGGCGTGTTCGAAGCTGTCGCCGACGCCGTGGCCTTCATCGACGCGCAGCCTGGCAACGTGGTGGTCAAGGCGGACGGTCTCGCCGCCGGCAAGGGTGTGGTGGTCGCCGATGACAAGCCCGAGGCCAAGGCGGCCGTGCGCCGCATGCTGAGCGACGGCGCGTTCGGGGCCGCCGGCGCGCGCGTGGTGATCGAGGAGCGCCTCACCGGTCGCGAGGTGTCGATGATGGCCCTCTGCGACGGGAATCGACTGGCGCTGCTGCCGTCGTCGGAGGACCACAAGACGGTTCGCGACGGCGATCAGGGGCCGAACACGGGCGGCATGGGGACCTATTCGCCATCGCCGCTGGTCGACGCGGCATCGGCGCAACGGATTGTCGAGACGCTGTTCGTTCCGACGGTGCGCGCACTCGCGGCGGCCGGTCGGCCGTTCCGTGGTCTTCTTTATGGCGGTCTCATGTTGACGCCCGATCGTGGGCCGATGGTGATCGAGTGGAACTGCCGCTTCGGCGATCCGGAGACGCAGTCGGTGTTGATGCGGCTCGATGAGGATCTGTTGCCATGGCTGGCGGGGGCCGCCGCGGGCTCGCTGCCGACGGGGGCGCCGCGCGCGCGCCCGGGCGTGGCGACCTGTGTGGTGCTGGCGGCGGCGCGCTACCCGGAATCGCCGCGCCTCGGCGACGCGATCGCCGGTTTGCCACCGGCCGCTGACGATCTCCGCGCGTTCCACGCCGGCACGCGCCTCGACGGCGGTAAGTTGGTGACGGCAGGCGGCCGCGTCCTCGGGATCACCGCGTACGGTGCCGATCTGGCTGCCGCGCGCGCCCGCGCCTACGGCGCCATCGACAAGATTCAGTTCGACGGGATGCACTTTCGCCGAGACATCGGCCTTCGGGGGACAAAGAGCGCATGAGCAACAGCGACAAGATCGACGTGGCGGTGATGATGGGATCGAAGTCGGATCTCGAGACGATGAAACCGGCGGCCAAGATCTGCCAGAAGCTGGGATTGGCGGTCGAGGTGCGCGTGCTGTCGGCGCACCGGACGCCCGAGGAGACCGCGGCGTTCGTGAAGGACGCCGTCCGGCGGGGCGTCAAGGCGTTCATCTGCGGCGCCGGGGGCGCGGCGCACCTGGCGGGTGCCGTCGCGGCGCACACCACGCGCCCGGTGATCGGCGTGCCGATCGCCAACGGCGCGTTGAGCGGCTTCGATTCGCTGCTCTCCACCGTGCAGATGCCGCCGGGGATGCCGGTGGCGACCGTCGCCGTCAACGGCGCCGAGAACGCGGGAATTCTCGCCGCACAGATCGCCGCGCTGGCCGACCCGGCGCTCGCCTCGAAGGTCGAGGACGAGCGGGCCTCGCGCCGGAAGAAGGTCCTCGAGAGCGATGCTGAAGTTCAACGAGAGACAAAGGCCTGACCCGCCACGGCGACATCGAGGCCGCGGTCGCCGCGCTTCGGCGCGGCGAGGTGGTCGCCTATCCGACCGAGACGTTTTACGGTCTCGGCGTCGACGCCTTTGACGAGGTGGCGCTGGAACGTCTTCGCAACGTCAAAGGACGGGGCGAAAAAGCGGTCTCGGTGCTGATCGAAGGGGAGACGATGTTGGCGCGTCTCTGCGCCGAGATCCCGCCGGCAGCCATCGAGCTGATGCGGCGCCACTGGCCCGGCGCGCTGACGATCGCGCTGCCGGCGCGCCCCGGTTTGCCCGCGGCATTGGTCTCCGACGGTTGCGTGGCGGTCCGTCAGTCTCCGCATCCGCTCGCCCGCGCGCTGGTCGCTGGCCTCGGCGGCCCGGTCACCACCACCAGCGCCAACCGCGCAGGCGAGCCTCCCGCCACCACGGCTGCGGCCGTCACCGCGGCGCTCGGCAGTGGCTGCCACCTGCTCGACGGCGGCGCGACCACTGGTGGCGCGCCGAGCACGCTGGTGCGGGTGCGCGGCGACGCGGTCGAGATCCTCCGGCGCGGGGCGGTCGAGATTTCGCCGGACCGCGTACGGTCCTAGTTCCGCCAGGTGTACGGGCCGGCCATCGTGACGTCGGTGGTATTGGTCGCCGCGCTGATCGTGTTGTCGACGAAGCCGTAGAACGTTCCGGCCGTCTCAGTGAAACCGACGCCGCGGAACTCGATGTCGCCGACGAGCGAGGCGCTGCCGCTCAATGACTGGCCGCTCTCGAAGAAGCCGAGCGGCATGAAGGTGGTCTTGACCGTCGCCGAGCCGCTGACGTTGAAGCCATTGGCGGGGGTCGTGGTGAGGCCGATCAGACTGAGCGCCCCGACTGTTCCGCCCGAGACCGTCCCCTTCACGATCGTCGCGTGGTCCTGAATGTGCGCATTTCCGCTCACGGTGGCGGTCGAAAGGACCGTCGCGTACGGGCCGACGAAGACCGTCGACGCGAGCCCCGACGGGCCACAGCCGCCGCCGTTCGCTACCCGCACGAGGCCCGACGGGCAGGCGGCCTGCGTCCCGCCCTGCCAGCCGTCGGGCCAGGCGTTGGTGAGCTGCACCATGTAGGGATAGCGATAGATCGTGTTGTAGAGCTGGTCCCAGACGATGTGCTGCTGGACCGATGGGGTGGCCATCACGACCAGGAACAGCGCCTCGCCTGGCTTCACGCAGAAGCTGAGCGCGCCGTCGGTGCCTCTCTGCAACTGGCTGTACCGCGGGGTGGCGATTCCGGAGTCTGTCGCCACCAGGCCCCAGCGAAAGTCCGGATTGGCGGCGCTCTGAATCACGCCGCGGAAAGTGACCGTCACGCTGGTGGCGCCCGAGTCCGGGTAGAGCTGCACGGCGTTGTAGCCCCAGCGCTGTGGCGCCCAGCCGTCGGGCACGACGAAGCGCCGGTTGGTCGCGGTGCTGGTGTCGAGCGGATCCATCGTCACCGTGCGGATACGGCGATCGGTGTGCGACTTATCGGTGATGAGGCCGTAGTTCTTCCGGAAGAGCGTCCCTTGGTTCCCGCCGGCGGTCGTCTCGGGCGCAGGATCGACGTAGTCCCAGGTTACGTTGTGCATCGCCCACTCGCCGAAGAAGTCGTTCAGCTGGCTGATGCTCCAGCCGCGCGAAGTCATGATGTTGGTGAACGGATCGTTGCTGGCGGGCGAGTTGAGCCAGATGCTGTTGACGGCCGAGTAGCAGTACTTGTCCTTCAGGTACTCCATGAACTGCCAGTCGCAGTAGCGAACGCGCGTCGACCCCATGTAGAGGTGTGGCGCGTTCGCCGACAGCTCGGAACAGTGGACGTTCGAGGTGTGGTACTCGGGCTGCTGCTGCGCGGCCCAGTTGGCGTGGCTCTCGTAGATCCAGCCGCAGGTGTTGGCGCCGCTGGCGCAGTTGAGGCCGGTCCCGACGCTGCACTGAACGGAGTGCATGAACTCGTGCGCGAGGCCCCAGTGATCGGCGGTGGCGCCGGGGCCGATCCAGAATCCGGGGAGGCCGTTCCCCCAGCAGCCGCCGGTAAGGCCGTAGTCACTGTGAATGACGACGCTGACCTTGGACTTGGTGGCCGACTTGCAGAACGGCTCCGGCAGGTACATCGGGCTGCCGAAGTAGAGTGGCCACACCACATTTTCTAGTTGGTCGGTGGCGGCCGTGCACTGGGCGGCGGTGATCGTCCCGGCCGGCGAGTGGACCGCGAAGTGCGCCGACTGACAGACCAGCGGATCGTTGGTGGTCGAGCCGGGGTCGGTCCAGGTGCCGCTCACGCAGGCCGCCGTCGAGGCGGTGGCACAGCCGCTGGCCCAGGTCGTGGTCGTGGTCCCCATGTCGCAGGTGCCGGGTGTGCCGCCGGTGGCGGGGGTGCCGCCGGTCCCGGGAGTGCCGCCAGTGCTCGTCGTGCCGCCGGTTCCAGTCGTACCGCCCGTGCCCGTCGTGCCGCCCGTGCCCGTGGCGCCACCCGTTCCTTTGCTGCCACCGGTGCTCGTCGTGCCGCCGGTGCCGGTGGCACCTCCTGTTCCGGTCGTGCCGCCCGTAGCGCTCGTGCCGCCCGTCCCCACCTTGCCGCCCGTGCTCGTGCTGCCACCGACGCCCGTGGTCCCACCGGTCGCTGTGGTCCCACCGGTGGCCGTGGTCCCGCCGGTGGCGGTGGTCCCGCCGGTCGCGGTCGTCCCGCCGCTGCCGGAGGCGTTCGTCGATTCGCTGTTCGCACAGCCGAGCGTTGCGGCCACGACTGACGCTCCAAGCCAACCCAAAAGAGAGGAGGGGGATTTACGCATCTTGAGACAGAGGTCCCTGCCGGGGACGCCCGCGGTTCAAAAATCCGACGGGGCGGGGAACCAACCGTGAATGGGGCGTTCTCTCGCAGAGGGACCCTGGCAGAACGTCGGAGAGCTGGCGCTCTGCCTTCGTCTCGGTGTCTCGAGTCAGCGCACCGGCCCGCAGATCATGAGACAATCGCGTGTCGCCGTGGCTGACATCGTTCCATTCTTGGGGATTCGCTACGATCCAGCGCGCGTCGACGACCTGTCGCGCGTGCTGGCGCCGCCCTATGACGTGATCGGCGAGGCGGAGCGCGCCGCGCTCGAGGCGCGGCACCCGCAGAACGTGGTGCGGATCGAGCTGCCGCGCGGCGAGGGGGATGAGCGCTACGGCGAGGCGGCGCGGCTGCTGGGCGACTGGGTGGCCGAAGGGGTCCTGCGCGCCGACGCCAAGCCGGCGTTCTACGTCTACGAGCAGCAGTTCACGCTGCCGCAGGCGGCCGGCCGGATCTACACGCGGCGTGGATTCTTCGCCGCGGTTCGCCTGGAGCCGTTCGAGCGGCGGATGATCCTGCCGCACGAGAAGACGCTGGCGGGGCCGAAAGAGGATCGCCTCAAGCTGATGCGCGCGACCCGCACGCAGAGCTCCCCGATCTTTGGTCTGTTCCGCGACTCGGACGGGTCGGCGCGCGAGCTCATCGACGGCGCGACGGTGGCGACAGCGGTGCTCGACGCCACGACCACCGACGGGATCCGGCATCGACTCTGGCGGGTCGGCGAGCCGGCGGCGATCGCCGGCCTGGTGCGCCTCCTCGCCGACAAACAGATCCTGATCGCCGACGGCCACCACCGCTACGAGACGCTGCTGGGGCTCGGCCCGGAGCTCCGCGCGCTCGACTACGCGGCGGGGGGCGCGGCGGCCGACTTCGCGATGATGTTCCTGGCGCGCGCCGAGGATCCTGGGTTGCTGGTGTTGCCAACGCATCGGCTGGTCCGCGATCTGCCCGATTTCGACTTCGCGGCGCTGCGCGCGGCGGCGGGCGCGGCCTTCGACATCGTCGACGGCGACGAGGCGACAGCCCCGGCGATCGAAGAGCGGCTCGGGCGCGAGGGGACCGCAGGCGTGGTGTTCGCGGCGCGCGTGCCGGGCCAGGCCGGGACGACCTGGTTCACGCTCAAGTCGTTCGTCGATCTCTCCGCGCTGGGACCGCCCGCGCTGCGTAAGCTGGACGTGACGGTCCTGCACGGGGTGATCCTGGCGCCGCTGCTGGGGATGGACGCGGCGGCGCTGGAGAGCCAGTCGTACCTCGGCTACACCCACGATACCGCCGAGGCGATGGCACGCGTCGCCGCCGGCGAGGCGCAAGCGGCGTTCTTCATGAACGCGACCAAGGTCGAAGAGGTGCTGACCGTCTGCGAGGCGGGTTTCGTGCTGCCGCAGAAGTCGACCTACTTCCAGCCCAAGCTGGCGACCGGCCTCGTCATGTACGGCCTCGACGGCCCGGCGCCCAAGTAAGCGCGCGCCGTATGACGGACGACGATGCGGTCACGGCGGACGCGCTCCTGCGGGGGCGCGTCCGCCTTTACCAGCCGGCGCGCGGCGCGCGGATGAGCCTCGATTCCGTGTTGTTGGCGAGCTTCGTCGCGCCGCCGTTCGGACGGTTCCTCGACATCGGGTGCGGCACCGGCCCGCTTTCATTCTTGCTTCTGGCGCGCGATCCGGCGGCGGCCGGCGTTGGCGTCGAGATCCAGCCGCGACTCGCGGCGCTGGCGGTGCGCGGGCGCGACGACAACAGGTGGGAATCGCGGCTCGAGATCATCGACGGCGACGTGCGCGCGCTCGGCGAGAGGCTGGGCGAGGGGGCGTTTGATCTGGTTGTGACCAATCCTCCCTACCGGACTGTCGACTCGAGCCCGCCGTCACCCAATCAAGAGAAAGCCCTCGCGTACAACGAAATCGCGCTGCGGCTGGCGGAGTGGGTCGAGGTCGCGGCGCGGGTCGTTCGCCCTGGCGGGCGGGTCGCCGCGATCTTGCCGATGGTTCGATCGCAAGAGCTCACCAGCGGAATGCTGAGGCGAGGGTTGCACCCCGTCCGCATCCGCCACGTTCAAGCGTACGCTGACCTTCCCGCCTCGCGGATTCTAGTGGAGGCCAAGCGGGGTCCAACGTTTGAGCTAACTGTCGCGCCCCCGCTCATCGTCCACGAGCCGGGGGGCGGTTTCACGCCCGAGGTCCGCGAGATGCTGGGCGAAGCGATTGACGAGACGGCCCCCCTCAAGGGGTAGGCGTCAGCACGAAGGCGCGGTAGCCGAAGTCGCCGCGGCGGAGCGCAGCGTTGAGCTCGCTGCCCTTGAGCGCGGCGAATTCGCCGAAGATTCCGGCCAGTGGCCGGTCGATGAGGCGAGATATGGAATCCCGCTTCTCGCTGTCGTCGGCGTCGAGCGCCGCGACGACCCCGGGGCGGAGATCGCGCTCGACGCGGAGCTCGAAACCGGCGGCCAGGAGGGAGGCCCGCCATCCGTCGAGCTCCTCACGGGGACGAAAGTCCGCGTAGAGGAAATGCCCGCCCGGGCGCAGCACGCGACGGACTTCGGCCAGGAACGTTTCGAAACGCCCGTAGCAGTGCGACGACTCTACGTTGAGCACCACGTCGAACGAGGCTGCGGCGAAAAGCAGCCGTTCGGCGTCGCCGATCTCGAACGACAGGCGAGGGTGCGCGAAGCGCTGGCGGCAGAGCGCGACGGCGCGGGGGGAGAGATCGACGCCCACGACCCGACGCGGGTCGAGCTTGCGCGCCACGTAGTCGGCGCCACCGCCACGTCCGCACCCCACCTCCAGGAGCTCGCGTCCCGCGACGGGCGCGCCCCGCGCGACCAGATCGTAAAGCTGGATACACGAGCGATTCTCCTCGTCGGAGATCTCCAGGACGAGAGGCGGTTGCGCGACGGTCGCCTCGGGCGGGCGGTAGCCGTAGTTCATGAACGTCCAGCGCGGGTTGGGGTAACGGGCCGCCAGGAACTGGTACCAGGCGCGCCACAGCAGGCGCTTGCCGCGCGCGGTTCGGGTGGCGAACGCCACGAGGCGCGCGAGCAGCATCGAACGAAAGCCAGAGGCGCGGAGCGGCGCTTAAGAAGGCGGCGCGGCGGGCAGGGCCGGTGCCGCAGCGGGTCCGGCCGCCGGCGCCGCGGGCGCGTCCCCCTTGAGCGCGTCGTCGATCGGGGGCAGGTCGTCGAGGTTCGGCACCAAGGTGATCTCGATGCGTCGGTTCTTGGCCATGTTGTCGGGCGAGTCGTTGGGGACGACCGGCGACTGATCGGCGTAGCCGGCCGCCGAGACCCGTTTCGGCTCCATGCCGGCGGCGATCATGAAGTTGGTGACCTCCACCGCGCGCGCCGTCGAGAGATCCCAGTTGGAACGAAAGCGCTTCGACTTGATCGGCACGTTGTCGGTGTGACCGGCGACCTGGAAGTTACGGTTGGGCAGCGACTTCAGCACGGCGGTCACCTGGGTGAGCGCGTCTTTCCCTTCGGGTTTGAGATCGGTCTTGCCCGGATCGAACAGGATCTTGTCGCCCAGGCGGACGATCATCCGGTTCTCGCGGATCTCGACCTGCAACTTGCCGGCGTCGGTGAGCGCCTTGAACTGCGTCACCAGCTTGCGGAACTGCGCGGCGCGCGCCTCGGCCTGGGCCTGCGCCTTCTTCAACTCCTCCATCCGCTTTTTCGCCTCGGCGAGCTCGCCGCCCAGGCTGCCGCGCTCGGTCTCCAGCCGCGAGACGTCCTGTCCCAGAGACGACAGTTTGTTGGAGAGCACCAAGATCCGCGCGTCGCGCGCGTCGATCTCTTTCTTGCGCTGCGCCTTTTCCGCGTCGAGCGCCGTCTGCGTCGCGGCCAGCTTCTGCTTCTCCGTGTCGCGGTCCCGGACCGTTGCATTGTAGAGGTCTTCGTTGACGCCGCAGCCGATGCTGCTCAGCGTGGCGGTTAACAGAGCGAGGGCGATCGTTGGTCGTTTCATCGGGGGCTTCCTTTGGCGCGGGGGGCGGTCTTGCCGTTCGAAGACGTGCCGAACACACGGTCGAGAATGCCGTCGACGTCCTTGTCGTCGAGCGGTCGCGCGGTGGGCGCGAAGTCCCAGGCCAGGTTTCCCAGCAACCGCAGGCGGGTCTGATCGCGTCCGTGCCCGAGCCGTCCCAAGAGCGCGGCGCGCTCCTCGATCTCGGCGCGGTACATCGCCGCCCGTCCCGCCGCCTCGATGGGCGGGCGGTTTGGGTTCCGTCGCGGCTCCATCCAGTCGAACGGCTTCGCGGGCGACTTCGGCATGGCCGCTACTTTAACCTCATCCGATCTTTTCGGCGCGTTTCGCCGACTCCCACAGCCGCTCCTGCTCATCGGGGGAGGCGTCGGCGACGGCGCGCCCCTCGGCCGCCAGCGCTCGCTCGACGTGGCCGAACCGGTTGGCGAAGCGATCGGTGGCGCCGCGCAGCGCCTGCTCGGCGTCGAGCCCCAGCTTGCGCGCCAGGTTCACCGTGGCGAACAGCAGATCGCCGAGCTCGCGCTGCATCTCCTGGCGATCGCCGCCGCGGCGGGCCTCGTCGAGCTCGCGCAGCTCCTCGTCGACCTTGGCGCGCGGCCCGTCCGCATCTGGCCAGTCGAAGCCGACCGCCCCCGCCTTTTCGCCGGTGCGGGTAGCGCGCAACAGCGCCGGTGCACTCTTGGGGACGCCGTCGAGCGCGCCGTGCTTCCCCTTCTCGGCCTTCTCGACCGCCTTCAGCTTGGCCCAGTTCGAGAGGACCGCGCCGGCGTCCTTGGCCACCACATCGCCAAACACGTGGGGATGACGGCGCACCAGCTTGGCGACGATGCCGCGCGCGACGTCGTCGATCCCGAACTTCCCCTCGGCAAAGCGCAGCTCCGACTGGAACGCGATCTGCAGCAGCAGATCCCCCAGCTCCTCGCGGTGGTCGTCGGCGTCCCCGTCCGCCAGCGCGTCGACCACCTCGTAGGTCTCCTCGACGAGGTAGGGGACCAGCGTCTCCAGCGTCTGCTCGCGGTCCCAGGGGCAGCCGTCGGGCGCGAGCAAGCGCTGCATGAGGCCGACCAGCTTGGTCACCTCGGCGCCGGTCTGCTTGCCCGGCAGCGGTGTCAGATCGGGGAGCTCGTCGTCGCGCACGGCCGGAGCATAACGCGTTGAAGAGAGCCGCGGCGCGTGCTATCTGCAACGAATTGAGCGAGCCCATCACCGAGCGTTTGACACTCGAGGACAACCGGGTCGCCTTGGCGCTCTTCGGCGAGCGGAACGCGAACCTCAAGCTGATCGAGCGTGAGACCGGCGCGCAGCTCCACAGCCGCGGCAACGATCTGACGATCGTCGGCGCGAGCGACGATGTCACCGTCGCGCGCAGCCTGGTCGAGCAGCTCTACGGAATGGCCCGCACCGGCGCGGCGATCAGCCCGGAAGACATCGGCCGCGCGGCGATCGCGCTCCGCGCGGACGCCGGCGTCAATCTGCGCGACGTCTTCCAGGACACGATCCTGGTCGCCGGCCGCGCCCGGCCGATCGCCCCCAAGGGGCTCGCCCAGAAGCGCTATGTCGACGCCATCCGCGAGCACGACATCGTGTTCGGCATCGGACCGGCGGGGACCGGCAAGACCTACCTGGCGATGGCGCTGGCCGTCCGCGCCCTGATGGAGAAGCAGGTCAAGCGGATCGTCCTCACCCGCCCGGCGGTCGAGGCGGGCGAGCGGCTCGGGTTTCTCCCCGGCAGCTTGGAGGAGAAGGTCTCGCCCTATTTGCGCCCGCTCTACGACGCGCTCCACGACATGATGGACTTCGAGAAGGCCGATCAGCTGGTGGCGCGCGGCCTGATTGAAGTCGCGCCGATCGCCTTCATGCGCGGTCGCACGCTGAACGACGCCTTCGTCATCCTCGACGAGGCGCAGAACACGACACCCGAGCAGATGAAGATGTTCCTCACCCGCCTCGGCTTCGAATCGAAGGCGGTCATCACCGGCGACGTCACGCAGATCGATCTCCCCGACAACCGCCGGTCGGGATTGAACGAGGCGATCGGTATCCTCTCCGACATTCCGGGGATCGCCTTCCGCTACTTCACCGAGGTGGATGTGGTGCGGCACCCGTTGGTGCAGCAGATCATCAAGGCCTACGACGCCCGCGGGGCCGAGCGCGGCAAGTAATTGCGGAACTGAGGTAATCTGGGGTTGTGAGCGACCCGGAAGCTCAAGCCGCAGCAGACCAGTCCAGCTACGTGCTGGCGCAGATGGTCGCCACCTCGCGGGCGCTCGCTTCTGAGCGCGACATT
>Ga0066789_10000056_pt1 | contig 30356 bp, 29 predicted proteins | sample OrgsoiDNA2013049_FD_70960 | JGI IMG/M metagenome (GOLD analysis project Ga0066789, IMG submission 70960) | Permafrost soil microbial communities from the Arctic, to analyse light accelerated degradation of dissolved organic matter (DOM) -... | ecosystem: Environmental > Terrestrial > Soil >...
CAGGGCGCCCGCGGCTCAAGGTCTTTTACCAAGTGTGGGACCGGCCGCTGTACACCTTGTCGGGTGCACACATGGTCAGCGAGGTGCTATCGCTGTGCGGCGGCGACAATGTGTTCGCCGATCTTACGACGCTGGCGCCGGCAGTTGACAGGGAAGCGGTGCTGACGCGCAATCCCGATGTGATACTCATCGCGGCCACGGGCGCCGAGGGTGTCCGTCAGACGCTCGAATGGAGCCGATTTCCGAATCTTGGTGCAGTGCTCCGGCACCATGTTTTCACCGTTGACCCGTCGCTGGTCGGCCGAATGGCGCCGCGCATCCTGCAGGGGGTGCGCGAAGTGTGCGGTTTGCTCGATGCGGCGCGCGGCGAGGCAGGGCCCGTAGGGGTCCCCCGTACGGGGCGCCGGTGAGGGTCACCGTCTCCAATAAAAGACAGTGGTCCGATGACATTTTCCGGCGTTAGCGTGTAGGCTTTAGTCACCATTTCATTGGAGTTAACTCATGGCGCTTTGGAACGAAAAACCTATGTCCGCCTCCGCGGGTTCTGCCGTCACACCGTCGGCGCCGCTGCCGGAGCGAAGTTTGCCGGAGCGCAATACGAGCGATCCGGCTCTGGCGGTGTCGCCGCGCCGGCCCACTCCCAAGACTTCATCGGAGGGGGGGGAATCGGTCATTGCCGCGAACCTGACCATCGAGGGCAAGATCGAGGGCTCCGGTAATGTGCGTATGGCGGGCCGCTTCAAGGGCGACGTCCGCATCGACGGCAATTTCACCATTGATCACGGGGCCCACCTGACCGGCCAAGTCCTGGCCGGCATCGTGGTTGTCGGCGGCGAACTTCAGGGCAACATCGAATCCGCGAAGCGAGTCGACGTACAGGAAGGCGGCATCATCGTCGGCGACGTGAAGGCGGGATCGATCACCGTCGCGGCCGGCTCGCGCATGCGCGGGCACGTCGAATTCGGTTGGGAGGATGAGAAGGTCAAGGTCAAGCCGGGCTTGGTGGGCAGCGGCAGCTAAGGAGCCTGTCCAATGAGCGTCGCTCGGGCCGGCACCTTAGGCGCGACACGGGTATGTCCGCACTGCAAGGCGGTCGTTCTGCAGAGCGCCAATATTTGTCCGGGGTGCCACCATCACCTGCGCTTCAGTTCCGCGAATGCGGAGCCGCAGACGGAGTCGGTGTCGGCGATGCGCATCGAAGGATCGATTCGTTCCGCCGGGCGCGACGAGAGCTGCGAATACTGCGTGGTGGTCTCCATCACCAACGAGCGCGGCGAGAAAATTGCGCGCCAAGTGGTCGGCGTCGGCGCACTGCAGGCCGGCGAGAAACACAAATACAGCTTTTCGGTCGACTTGATGCCGGTACGAACCGCCGCCGAGCGCAAGCGAACTGATCAGCGTTGAGAGCGGCCCTCGATATCGATGAACCGCAAGAACTCCGCGCGAGTGCTGGCATTCGCGCGGAACGTGCCGAGCATTTTACTCGTGATCATCGAGACGCCGCGCTTGTGGACGCCGCGTGTCGTCATGCACTGATGAACAGCGTCGATCACGACCCCGACGCCGCGGGGTTTGAGAACTTCGTTGATGCACCCCGCGATCTGCGAGGTGAGCTTCTCCTGCACTTGAAAGCGTCGCGCATAACCGTCGACGAGTCGCGCAAGCTTGCTGATGCCCACCACCCGGTCGGTGGGTAGGTAGCCGACGTGTGCACGTCCGATGATGGGCGCCATGTGATGCTCGCAAAAGGATTCGAAACTGATGTCGCGCAGCACCACCATTTCATCGTAACCCTCCACTTCTTCGAAGGTGCGGCGTAAGTACGCTCCCGGGTCGATGGTGTATCCGGAAAACCAATCACGGTAGGCGTTGACGACGCGTTTCGGGGTGTCACGCAGGCCCTCGCGCATCGGGTCGTCGCCGGCCCACCGGAGCAGTGTCTGCACGGCGGCTTCCGCCGCGGCGCGGGTCACAACGCGTTTCTTTGTCCTGGCCATTTAATCTCCCGATCGCTCGCCGTATCAGCCGCGCAGAATAGCATCGTTATGGCCCGCAGCGTCTCGTCTCAAAGTGGCATAATGGCGGCCGATGAATGTTCCCGCAGGCAATTTATGACGGCACAAGTGATTGGTTCGCGCCAACGTGATCTGGGCGGCTTTGTCGTACGGCGCGTGCTGCCGTCCGGGGAGCGGCAGATGGTGGGCCCGTTCATCTTTTTCGATCACCTGGGTCCGACACAATTCGCGCCTGGGTATGGGATCGACGTGAGGCCGCACCCGCACATCGCACTTGCCACGGTGACTTATCTTTTTTCCGGCTCACTGGAGCACCGCGACAGCTTGGGCTCGGTGCGCGAAATCCGCCCCGGTGACGTGAATTGGATGTCGGCCGGACGCGGCATTGCGCATTCCGAGCGAACGCCGCGGGCGGCTCGCGCGGCGGGCGAGCATGTTCACGGTATTCAGAGCTGGGTGGCCCTGCCGGACGGTCACGAGGATGGCGAGCCGACCTTCGTTCACTATCCCGCGGCGAGTCTCCCGAGGCATGCGGCCGACGGCGTCGATGTGACCATCATTGCCGGGGAGGCCTTTGGACTGCGCTCACCGGTCGCCACGCTGTGGCCGACGCTGTACGTGCACGCGCAAATCGAGCACGGCGCCACGCTCGAGGTGCCGGCCGACCATGGCGAGCGTGCGGTATACGTAGTGCAGGGGGAACTCGCCATCGGCGGGATCCCGGCGGCGGAGGGCCAACTCGTGTTGCTCGAGCCGGGGACAAAACCGGCGCTGCGTGCGCTCGGCGAGGCTCGAGCGATGCTGCTGGGCGGCGAACATTTCCCGACGCCGCGATACATCTGGTGGAATTTCGTCGCCTCCTCAGAGGAGCGAATCGAGCGCGCGAAAGAGCGCTGGCAACGGCAGGAGTTTCCCGCCGTGCCCGGCGAAACCGAGTTCATCCCATTACCGAATTACTGACATTGACGGAGCCGTCATGACCGACAAGACCGCGAGCGTGCACTGGGAGGGCCGGGGCAAGCAGGGCATCGGTAAAATCAGCACGCAAACCGATGTTTTGAAAGCCTATCCCTATGGATATGGCAGCCGCTTCGAAGACGATCGCCGCGGCACGAATCCCGAGGAATTATTGGCGGCCGCGCACGGCGCCTGCTTTACCATGGCGTTCTCGTTTGCCTGCGACGCGGCGGGATTCGCCACCACGGCCGTCGATACGCAGGCCGCCGTGCGCTTGGTGATGAAAGGCGGCGGGTTCCAAATCGATCGCATCAGCTTGCGGCTGGAGGCGAATGTACCGGGCATCGATGAGGCGACATTCCAAAAACTCGCCGCCGGCGCGAAACAGGATTGCCCGCTGTCGAAGGCCTTGGCCGCGGTTCCCGAGATCACCCTCACGGCGGTGTTGCGCAAGTAAGGTCCGCGGCGCCGCGCCCGCGGGCCGGCCTTTACGGCGCCCGCCAAACTTCGGGGAACAGCCGGTGATTCATGGGCGACCCTGCGGGGAGTTCTGCGTCAAGGCCGGGAAATTCCGGCGAAGTACGCCAACGACGCGGCGCGTGCGTCATGTCATCACCCAGAAACCGCGCCGAGAATACGCGGCGGCGATGCGGGCCCGTGACGCCTCGGGCCGCATGCAACGTGAGCATGTGAAAGCACACGGCATCGCCGGGCTGCAATTCCCAGCCGAGAATATTGAAAGCGTCGCGAGCGGCCTCGATATCCGGCAGGTCGGCGAGCGTGCCCTCGGGAAACCATTTGGCTTGGTGCTCCATGAACGAGCGTGGCATCAGCCACGGCCCGAGGTGCGACCCGGCTACGAACTCCAACGTGGATTCGCGATTCACGGGATCGACCGGAATCCAAAAGCTGACATTCTGGCGTCCCTCAACGTTGTAGTACGGCTGATCCTGGTGCCAGGGTGTCGGCTGCCGGGTGCCCGGCTCCTTCGTCAGCATGTGATCGTGGTAGAGCCGGGCGCTGGTGCTGCGCATCAGCTGCCCCGCTGTTTCAGGCAACGCCGAGTCGAAGATGAAACGCCGGTAATGGGCATTGTCCTGCCAATTGCAGAAGTCCTCGACGAAGCGCCCCGGATCACCGGCACCGCTCGCTACCTTGGCCCGAGGGCTCAGGTGGGCGAGATTCTCATCGATGCCGGCGCGGAGCACCGCGATTTCTTCCGGCCGGAACAGCCGGCGGATGCACGCGGCGCCGTCGCGTTGAAATCGCTCGATGGTCGCGGCGTCAATCATGCGGACAGGGCCTTCATTATTTCCTCGAGCAGCACGGGTCCCCGGTAGGTGAAGCCCGTGTAGATCTGGATGAGGTTTGCACCTGCGCGCAGCGTCGCCCGGGCATGGTCCGCGCTGACGATACCGCCAACCCCGATGAGGGGAAAGCTTGGCCCGAGTTCCGCACGCAGATGCGCGATCACCCGCACCGACATGGCGTGCAGCGGCGCACCGCTCAAGCCCCCCGCTTCGGCGGCGGCCGGCGCGTCGAGGACTGCGCTCCGGTCGGTGGAGGTATTGGTGGCGATCACTCCATCGATCTCCAGAGCGCGCAAATCGCGCGCCAATGCGCAAATTTGCTCGGACGTCAGATCCGGCGCGATTTTGATCAGCAGCGGCACGCGTCTTCCGTACCGCTCCTGCAGCACCCTGCGTTCTTCGATGAGCGCGCCGAGGAGTCTTTCCAGGCCGCCGCTGCCCTGCAGCTCGCGCAGCCGGACCGTATTGGGCGAGGAGATGTTCACGGCGACGTAATCCGCAAGGGCGTAGACCTTGCGCAGACAGGTCACATAGTCATCATGCGCATTCTCGATCGGCGTATCGAAGTTCTTTCCGATGCTGACGCCGCGAATCCCGGTGTAGCGGCTGCGAATGAGCTGCGCGGCCAGGTGGTCCACGCCCTTGTTGTTGAATCCCATTCGATTGATGAGTGCGCAGCGCTGCGGGATTCTGAACAGGCGTGGTTTGGGATTGCCCGCTTGCGGCCGCGGCGTCACCGTCCCGAGTTCGACGTGACTGAATCCCATTGCCCCCAGCGCGTCCAAGTAATTTCCGTTCTTATCGAACCCCGCAGCGAGGCCCAGTGGATGCGCGAACGTGAGCCCAAAGCAGCGCACCGACGAGGCCGCCGGCAGCTCGAGCGCCGGCCAAAGCGGCCGCAACCAGCGTGATCCGGCAAGCCCGAGGTCGTGGGCCAGTTCCGGATCCAAACGCGTGAGAATCGGAAGCGAGGCGCGCGCAATGGCCGATGCGGCGTGCCGCGTCATGCCGGTGACGGCGGCAATATGCCCGGCAACGCAGCGACGAAACGCGCCAGAGCCCGTCCCAGGGACAGGTGCTGGCCGGCGTCGAGATGAATCCCGTCGATCACGCTTGCGCTGGTCACGCTGCCGGAATCGAAAAAATGGCAATCGAGTTCGGCGGCGATGCCGCGATACGCGTCGGCCAGCCCCGCCGCCTTGCCGGCAGCGCCGGTGAACTTGTCCGCGATCGGACCCCGGGGAATTCCGATGGGTGGAGGCGCTATCACCAGGATCGGCGGCCGGGGCATTCCCGGTTCGATGGGTGCTTGACGAACGGCGGCCACGAGTGCGGCCATGCCTTGAGCGGCGTGCCATGCGGTGTGCGGATGCATGGACTGCAAATCGTTGGTGCCGAGCATCAGCATGACCAGGCTCAAGGGGGAATTGATTTCAATGCGCTGCGCCAGGCCCACGAGGCCGTTGCGGCCCGGTTTGAAGGGATCATCCCAGACGGTCCGGCGTCCATTCAGGCAGTCTTCGATGACTCGAACGGAATGGCCCTGTTCGTTGAGCGTAATTTCCATTACCCCCGGCCAGCGCGCATCGAAGGCCAGACGCTTACGCGTGGTCGGGACGATGCCCCAGGTGAGGGAGTCGGAATAGACGAGAACTTGCTGCAAGGCCGATTCCTGTAGCGGTCGTGCCGCACCGTCCGCATTATAGACGACAACGAGTTCGCCTACGTCGGGCGGCCTGTCTGTCGTCCGATCAGACGTACGCCCAGGTTGCAACAGCGCCCAAGTAAAAGCACACCTCGGTGAGTTGCTGGGTCATGTCGAGTACTGCGGGGCTGACCGGGGCGCGATTGCGCCTGGCGTAGCCGATGAACGCGAACCGCGCGGCGATGGCCGCGACCAGCCCGATGAGACCCGGCAGGCCGAGCAGCACCGAGGGCGCGAAGCCTATGGCCAATGCGATGCCGAGATCGCCGTGAGAAGCTGGCTTCGAGGAGACCACGAGGGCGCGGCTGGCGGCGTGCCCGGCTATCATGATCAAGGGCAGCGCAAGATTTGCAGGCAGAGCGAAAGGCAGGTTGGCGGCGGACAGCGCCATCAGCGCGTTGTACTTGACGAGCACGGCAAACACGAAGCCGAGGTCCGGGCCGGCCGTGGTGCGCGCGCTTGCCGCGGGGAGCAGCGCCGTCGCGAGCATCGATAACACGACAGCGATGCTGGTCGGCCAGATTTGCGCCCCGAGCCAGTAGACGGCGCCGCCCAGTGCGCCGATCAGGGCGCCCAGGAGCGGCATGAATCGCGGCGCCGTTTCCCAGCGGCGCCATTGGGCGCTCATGCGCTCATGCGCGTTTACGCACGGCCGGTCCTGCCAACTTGGATCGCAGATAACGCCCGGTGTACGACGCCTTGTTCGCAGCGATTTGTTCCGGTGTGCCCACCGCGACAATCCGGCCGCCGCCGTCGCCGCCCTCGGGCCCCAAGTCGACGACCCAGTCCGCCGTCTTGATCACGTCCAGATTGTGCTCGATCACGATGACGGTGTTGCCTTCATCCCGGAGACGCTCTAGCACGACCAGCAGCTGGGCGATGTCTGCGAAGTGCAGTCCGGTGGTCGGCTCGTCGAGAATGTAAAGGGTCCGTCCGGTCGCCCGTTTCGAGAGTTCCTTGGCAAGCTTGACGCGCTGCGCCTCGCCGCCGGAGAGGGTGGTGGCGCTCTGCCCCAGGCGGACATAAGACAGTCCCACATCGAGCAAGGTTTTTAGTTTCGGCTGCACTGTCGGCACCGCGGAAAAGAACGGCAGAGCGTCTTCGACGGTGAGGTCGAGAATCTCCTGGATGTTTTTGCCTTTGAAGCGGATTTCCAAGGTCTCACGGTTGTAGCGCTTGCCCTTGCATACGTCGCAGGGCACGTACACGTCGGCGAGAAAATGCATTTCTACCTTGATTACCCCGTCGCCTTGACAGGCTTCGCAGCGTCCCCCTTTGACGTTGAAGCTGAATCGTCCCGCCTCATAGCCCCGTGCCCGCGATTCCGGGACGGCGGCGAAGATCTCTCGGATCGGCGCGAACAACCCCGTGTACGTGGCCGGATTCGAGCGGGGCGTCCGGCCGATCGGGCTTTGGTCGATTTCGATTACGCGGTCGATGTAGTCGAGACCCTCGATGCGATCGAAGTGCGCGGTTCCGGCGGAGGCATGGTTGAGTTGGGTCGCGACCGCGCGAAACAACGTGTCATTGACCAGGGTCGATTTGCCTGAACCTGAAACCCCCGTGACGCAGGTCAGCAACCCCAACGGAAATTCCGCTGTGACGTTCTTCAGGTTGTTGGCCGTCGCACCGAGAACCCGCAGCATTCGCGACGGGTTGGGTGCGTGCCGGTTCGCGGGAATCTCGATGCGCCGCCGCCCGCTCAAATACTGTCCCGTGATCGAATCGGGATGCGCGGCGACCTCGGCCGCCGTGCCCTGCGCAACGATTTGGCCGCCGTGGACGCCGGCGCCCGGACCCAAGTCCACCACGTGATCGGCTTGTCGGATTGCATCCTCGTCGTGTTCGACCACGATGACGGTGTTGCCCAGATCGCGCAGATTCACGAGGGTGTCGAGCAGACGCTGGTTGTCGCGCTGGTGCAGACCGATCGACGGCTCATCGAGAATGTACATGACGCCGACCAAACCCGACCCGATTTGACTGGCAAGTCGGATACGCTGCGCCTCGCCGCCGGACAAGGTATCGGCGCTGCGGTCCAAGGTAAGGTATCCAAGCCCGACATTGCCGAGAAACCCCAGCCGATCGCCGATCTCTTTGACTATTTTGACTGCGATTTCGCCCCGCCAGCCGGGCAGTCTGAGCTTGCCGAAGAACACCAGGGCGCGTTCCACGGACAGCGACGACAACTCGGGGATGCTCTTGCCGTCGACGAAGACGTTTCGGGCGGCCCGGTTGAGCCGGGTTCCCCGGCACTCGGGACAGGGGCGCGATGAACGGTATTTTGCCAACTCTTCGCGCACCATGGCCGATTCCGTTTCCTTGTAACGCCGTTCCAGATTCCTGACGATGCCTTCAAAGGTGTGTTTGCGTTTGACCGTGCCGCCTTTGCCGTCGAGGTACTTGAACTCGATTTGTTCATCGTCGCTGCCGAACAGCACCAGATCCTTGATCTTTTGCGGCAGACCTTCAAAGGGCGCCTCGATGTCGAACTTGGTATGCCTCGCCAACGATTGAATCAATTGAAAATAGTAGGCATTGCGCCGATCCCAACCGCGCACCGCGCCGCCGCCAAGAGACAAATGCGGATTCGCGACGATTTTCTCCGCGTCAAAAAAATCCTGGGTGCCGAGGCCGTCGCACGCCGGGCAGGCGCCGATTGGACTGTTGAACGAGAACAGGCGGGGTTCGAGTTCGCTCAAGGAATAATTGCATATAGGGCATGCAAATTTATTCGAAAACACGAGTTCGGAACGCTGCGAGTCGTCCATGTACGCGACGCGCGCCACACCCGACCCTAAGCGCAATGCGGTTTCGAATGATTCGGCGAGGCGCTGACCCAAGTCAGGCCGCACTTTGAAGCGATCGACGATCGCTTCAACGGTGTGTTTGCGCCGTACATCGAGTTTCGGCGCCTCATCCAATTCCATGACCTCACCGTCGACACGGGCGCGCACGAAGCCGCCCGCCTGCAATTCTTCAATGAGTTCCGCGTGTTCGCCCTTGCGCTCGGCAATGGCGGGTGCGAGCAGCATCATGGCGGTTCCTTCCGGATGCTGCAGAACCGCGTCGACCATCTGGCTTACCGTTTGGGCGGCGAGGTCAATGTGGTGATCCGGGCAGCGCGGCGTGCCGGCGCGGGCATACAACAGGCGCAGGTAGTCGTAGATTTCGGTAACCGTGCCCACCGTGGAGCGCGGGTTGTGCGAGGTGGATTTTTGCTCGATCGAGATGGCAGGGGATAAGCCCTCGATGGTATCGATGTCCGGCTTCTCCATCATCGACAGGAATTGCCGGGCATAGGTCGAGAGCGACTCGACATAGCGTCTCTGGCCCTCGGCGTAGATGGTGTCGAAGGCAAGCGAGGACTTGCCGGAGCCGGAGAGGCCGGTCAATACGATCAACCGATCACGCGGCAAGTCGAGATCGATATTCTTCAGGTTGTGGGTCCGGGCACCCCGGATTCGGATACTTTGCATGTAACCAACTACTATACCCGTCGCGTCAAGTGCGGGTAAAACGGGCCCAAAAGGGGGCTAGGAGCCTGTCCGAGTACTCCGCGTGAGCCAACCCGCCGGGACCGGACGGATTTGCCTTCATTCGTCGTTGTCGCCTCCTCATTGGGTTATACCCAACTTCGTCGGCTCCGCCTCGACTGAAGGCAAATCCGTTCGGTCGCGGCCACGCGGAGTACTTCGGACAGGCTCCAATGTGCGGATATCTGCATGAACGCAGCGCCAACCCCAGGTATTGGGGTGGCCGCCTGCGTGTACAATGCCGGGCAACGATTTGTTTCTTTTCTCCGGGGGCATGTATGGCGCGCGGCGTAAACAAGGTCATTCTGGTAGGCAATCTCGGCGCAGACCCGGAAACGCGTTCCATGCCGAGCGGCATGACCGTCACGAACATCCGAATCGCCACCAGCGAGTCCTGGAAGGACAAGGCCTCCGGGGCGCAACAGGAACGCACCGAATGGCACAGCATCGCGCTGTTCGGCCGTTTGGGTGAAATTGCGGCGGAATACCTGCGCAAGGGTTCTCAGGTGTTCGTCGAGGGAAAATTGCGAACCCGAAAATGGCAGGATAAGCAGGGAAATGATCGGTTCACCACCGAGATCATCGCCGACAATATGCAAATGCTGGGCGGACGTGCGGGAGGAGGCGCGGGCGCAACGGGCGGCGGCGCGGAGCGCGGCGCCGGCGGCGCTGCACCGCCTCGAGACGAATACGATCAGTCGTCGACACCTGCGCCCGCGGGCGGCAAAGAGGATTTCGACGACGATATCCCCTTCTGATCCTAAGGGCGGCCTTTTCCTCATTGCCGCCTGACAGATGGATGCTGACGCCGCGTCTTGGAGAGCGGCGCATCGGCCACCTTCCCCCGCCGCCACAGGCCGTCGCGACAAAAAAACGTCGGATGTCATAAACCCGCAACAGTCCGGCCTGAAGCTTGCTGCCTCAGATTTGCGGGGAAACTTGAGGGGAAGAAAATGAAGATGCAGCTATTCGCAGCAGCGGGTTTGCTCGGCCTGATGGCGGCGGTCTATTCGGCTCCGGCCGAGTCAAACGATGGACTGTCGGAGGGAAAGATCAAACATGTACTGCTGATCAGTATCGACGGTTTGCACGCGGTGGACGTCGCCAATTATGTGAAATCTCATCCGGGATCGGCGCTGGCCGAATTGGCCGGGCGTGGCGTCACGTTCTCCAATGCGAGGACTCCCGCGAACTCGGATTCGTTTCCGGGACTGCTCGCGCTCGTGACGGGAGGTTCGCCGCGCACTCATGGCCTTTTTTACGATTACAGCTATGACCGCACGATTTGGGCGCCGGATAACAAGACCTGCGCCGGGCCTCCCGGAACGCAGATGATTTTCGACGAGTCGATCGACGTGTACGTGAACGGGGTTTCGCAAAACATCATCGATCCGAATGCCCTGCCCCGCCACTTGGACGCATCGGGACATTGCGTCCCGCTCTATCCGCACGATGCGATACGCACCAACACCCTGTTCGAGGTGATCAAGGAGAAGCGTGCCGGCCGCACCGCCTGGGCGGACAAGCATCCCGCCTATGATCTGGTGAACGGCCGCTCGGGCAAGGGCGTCGACGACTTGTACACCCCGGAGGTCACGAACGTCGGCGGCTACGACAACACTCTGAGCGTTGTGTGCACGGTGCAGAACGATGCCTTGAAAGTGACGGCGGTCGTGAACGAGATTCAAGGCCTGAATCACGAGGGCACGAAGCAGGTGGGCGTGCCCGCGGTTTTCGGCATGAACTTTCAAGGGGTCAGCGTCGGGCAGAAATTGCTGATAGACAATCAAGACGGCGGCTGCGCCGGCGATACGGATCCCGCAATCAACGGGCAGCGCGGCGGCTACCTCGATGGGCTGGGTTCCCCTACGGCCGTTCTGGCGTACGGGCTGAAAAAGACCGACGACGCGCTATGGCAGTTCATCAATGCCCTGAAAAAGGCCGGTCTCTCTGATTCGACGCTCATAATCGTGACGGCGAAGCACGGTCAATCGCCCATCAATTACGCGAAGCTGACGAAACCCGGACATTTCGCCGATCTCGTCTGCACCGTGTCTGATTGCAGCACCAGCGAGCCTGCCCAGATCATCACGAACGCCGGCAACAATTGTCCCGAGGGTCCGTGCGGTTATGTCCAGGACGATGACATCGCACTGATCTGGCTGCCCGATCAGAGCAAGACGAAGCTGGTGGCGGACTATCTCAATCAAAACGCCAAAGCGCTGTACATCGACGAAGTGATGGCCGGCGAAGAGCTGAAGCTCAAATTTCGTGATCCGCTGGAAGACAGCCGGACTCCGGATATCATCGTGCAGCCTGTGTACGGGACGATCTATACGGGAGCCACAAAGAACAAGCTGGCGGAGCATGGCGGTTTCAGTTTCGGCGACACCAATGTGGGATTGATAGTCTCCAACCGGGCACTCGATCCGCAAGTCGTGAAGACGCCCGTTTTGACGTCGCAGGTCGCGGCGACCATTCTGCAGTCGCTCGGAATCGATCCGAGCGAATTGGATTCTGTGCGCAAGGAAGGAATTTCGGTACTGCCATTCCTGTTCGAGGGCGCCGGGTTGCAGTAACGCAGCCACCCCCGCGCTTGAAACGAAGGGCACTCCCGGGGAGCCGGCATGCCCTTTTTTAGTTTGCGCAGGGAGTGTGGGAGGCCGGCGAAATTTTGCCATGCCGATGTCGCGCCGTTGGGCTTATGATCGGATCTTTCGGTGGATATAGACCGATCTGACCGCCAACGGGGAGTGACCGACATGCAGATTGAGGCCGCCGCCAAGGACAATTATGGCGGTAAGACGATACTGGTCACCTGGGTCAAGGCAATTTGCCGCGCCCTGGACGCTGCGGGCTGCGACAGTTCTGCGCTGGTTGCGGAGGCAGGAGTCGACGCCAAGCTGCTCGACAATCCGACTGCGCGCTGCCCGATCGGGCCGATATCGCACCTGTGGAGACTTGCCGTCGTCGCGACCGGCGATGCGGCTTTTGGCCTCAAGGTCGCCAGCCACATCAAGCACACGACTTTCCACGCGTTAAGCTACGGGCTGTGCGCCAGTTCAACCCTGAAAGAAGCCTTCGAACGCGTGCAGCGTTACTGCCATGTGGCGAGTGATGCCATCGAATATGAATTCTGGCGATGCGATTCCGAGTACCACTTTGTAATCGAGCCGGCGGTCGAAGTCGACGATGAACCCGTGGACGCCTTGGTCGCGGCGTATTTGCGCATGTGCCGGTCATTGATAGGGCATGACTATTCGCCGCTTCGGGTCGAGTTCCGGCGCGCGCGTCCGGGGAGAATCGAAGACTTTCACGGCCTGCTGCGCGCTCCGCTGCATTTCGATGCTCCACAGACGCAACTGGTGTTCGACCGCGACGCCATTGAGCGCCGGCTGGACGGCGGCAATCCGGAATTGGCCCGGCAAAACGATGCGATCTCGCTTCAATACTTATCGCAGCTCGAACGCGACAATATTCGCGGACGCGTCCGCGACGTATTGATGCAGCGCTTGGCGCACGGCGAGCCTTCTCAAGAGCAAGTAGCGGAGCTCTTGAACGTGAGCGCCCGTACCTTGCAACGCAAGTTGGGCGATAGCGGCACCACATATAAGGAAATACTGGATGAGACCCGCCGGGTGCTGGCGCTCGCTTATCTCAGTTCACCGGGGCACTCTGTAAGCGACGTTACCTATTTGCTTGGATTCGCCGCCGGCAGTTCCTTTACGCGCGCTTTTCGCCGGTGGACCGGTCAATCGCCGTCCGGCTGGCGCGCGGAGTATTCAGCCGGCGGTGCCTAAGGACGTTTCCAATTCGCTGGCGAGCGCGATGAGCCGCGGCCGCACCTTTTCCAACAGGAACTCCTTCGACACCATGTAGGCCGGCGCGCCGCAATTGATCGCCATCGGCGGCAGGCCACCGCCCGGCCTCACCGCCACAGCGATGGCGTTGACGTCCTTCTGCCACTCCCCGAAGGAGCAACACACGCCGAGTTCGCGGACGTCGCGCAAGGCCTCGGCGACGCCGCGCTGCAAATCCGCCCAGCGGCTGACGTCGGCCAGCTCGCGCACGCGTTCCATGATGTCATTGCGTTCGTTCTCCGGAATCGCCGTCAGGTACGCGCGACCCATGGCCGAGGTGGCAATCTGAATTCGTGCGCCGGTGTCCAAACTCAGCGTGACCGCCGCCGAACCGCGAACGGCATCGATATAAATCATCGACAGCCGGTCGCGGCTGCCGAGGCTCACCATGCATTGACCGAATTCAGCCAAGTGCTGCATCAAGGGGTGCGCAAGCTTGCGGATGTCGAGGCGCGAGAGCATGGCGCTGCCCAAGCTCAGCGTGGCAGTGCCGAGACTGTATTTGGCGCTGTCCTCGACATAGATCAGATATCCGAGCTTGGTCAGCGTATGCGTGAGTCGCGATACCGTGGATTTGGCCAGGCCGCACCTCTGGCTAAGTTCCTGGTTGCCGAGCACGCGGTCGCCGTGGCGATAGCAGGCCAGCACCTCGAGTCCGCGGGCGAGCGCCGTCACGAAATGGCGGTCAGGCTTGGCCGCTCTTGCCCTGCCCGCGGGCGTTTTGACCATGGCTGCCTTGTGCTGCGGCTTCGCCCGATCGCTAAGTTGCGCTTTGGTGGGTTTATTCATTGACAAGCTCGGACACGGGTACGCATAATTTTGCGCTAAATCGGAATTAAATTCTGTAGTGCAGAACACGTACACCACCATGATCCCGGGCGGCGGCTATGCGCCTTGAGTTTACCGACGAGGAGCAGGCCTTCCGCGAGGAGGTGCGCACCTTCCTGCGCGAGAAGCTTTCCTCCGATATCAGCGACAAAGTGCTCAACGGTTACGAGCTGGGCCGCGAGGAGCACTTGCTGTGGCAACGCCGCCTTCATGAACGAGGCTGGGGCGGCATGGGGTGGCCGGTGGAATTCGGCGGGCCGGGTTGGAACTCGGTGCAGCAATACATCTTTGAGGAGGAGTCGGCGCTGGCCGGCGGTCCGCGCCTGATTCCGTTCGGCACCAAGATGGTCGCGCCGGTCATCATGGCCTTTGGCAGCGTTGCTCAGCAACAGCGATTCTTGCCGAAGATCAGCGCCGGGGACGAGTGGTGGTGCCAGGGGTATTCGGAACCCGGTGCCGGCTCCGATTTGGCGTCATTGAAAACGCGCGGCGTACGCGATGGGGATTATTACGTCGTGGACGGCCAGAAGACGTGGAACACGCTCGGTCAATATGCCGACTGGATCTTCTGCCTGGTGCGCACCGACAGCCAGGCGAAGCAGCAGTCTGGCATCACCTTTTTGTTGATCGATATGAAAAGTCCCGGCATCACGGTGCGGCCAATCATGCTGCTGGACGGCGGCCATGAGGTCAACGAGGTGTGGTTCGAGAACGTGCGCGTGCCGGTCGAAAACCGCATCGGCGAAGAGAACCGCGGCTGGACCTATGCCAAATTTCTGCTCGGCCACGAGCGCACCAATATCGCGGGCATCGGCATCGCCAAGCGCGAACTCGCGCGCCTCAAGCGCATCGCGGCGCGCGAGCGCCAACATGGACGACCGCTGATCGAGGATCCCTTGTTCGCGGTGCAGATCGCGCAGATCGAAATCGACCTGTGGGCCTTGGAGATCACCAACCTGCGTGTGCTGTCTGCGGAGCGAGTGTCGCCCGCGGCGGGTCCCGAGGCCTCGATCCTCAAGATCAGGGGGACCGAGATTCACCAAAGCATTTCCGAGCTCCTGATGCGAGCGGTGGGGCCGTATGCGCTGCCGTTTCGCCGGGAAGCGATGGAAGCCGGCTGGCAATTCGATCCCACGCGCGAATCGCCGGGACCGCGCTACGCGGCGACATTGGCGGCGGCGTATTTCAATCAACGCAAGCTGTCGATTTTCGGCGGCACCAACGAAATTCAGAAAAACATCATCTCCAAGATGATCATTGGTCTCTAGGAGCATCCCTTGAACTTCGAATTCAGCGACGAACAGCGGCAGCTGCACGACGCCGTCGAACGCTACCTGAGCGAGCAATACGGCTTTGAGCGGTTTCAGTCGATCAAAGGATCGGCCGCCGGCTGGGATCGGACGGTCTGGCGCGGCCTCGCGGACTTGGGCGTGCTCGCCATCACCGTGCCCGTGGAGCTTGGGGGGCTTGGGTTTGGGCCGCTGGAAACGTTGGCCATGATGGGCGACTGCGGCCGCAGCCTGCTGCTCGAGCCCGTGCTGAGCAGCGCCGTGATTGCGACGGCCGTTTTGCGTCCATTTGCCGACCAGACACACGCCGGCGAGCTGCTCGCCGGCATGGCCACCGGAGAGAAGATTGCAGTGCTCGCGCATTTCGAGAGCGGCGCGCGCTTCGAAAGCCAGTTCGTTACCACGCGTGCGCGGCGCAGCGGCGAAGGCTATCGGCTCGACGGACACAAGGGAGTGGTGATGCATGCCGGCGCCGCCGATACGCTGCTCGTCTCGGCGCGCACCGCGGGAGAGGCGGGCGACGCACGGGGCGTGTCGTTGTTTCTCGTGCCGCGCGCCGAGCCGGGTGTGGTGCTTGACGTCTATCCCACCGTCGACGGCCAGCGGGCCGCGGATGTTTACCTTCAGGGAGTGGAATTGCCGGCCGCCGGCCGGCTTGGCCCGGAGGGCGAAGCGCTGACCGCGGTCGAAGCGGCCCTCGACATCGGGCTCGCGGCGTTGTGCGCCGATGCGGTGGGCGTCATGCAGGCAATGGTAGATGCCACCGTCGAGTATGTGCGCGTGCGGCAGCAATTTGGCCAGCCGATCGGCCGTTTCCAAGCGTTGCAGCACCGCATCGCCGATATGCTGATTCATCTCGAACAAGCCCGCTCGATGAGCTATCTCGCCGCGCTGCGCTGCACCGCTCCGGATGTCGGCGAACGCCGCAGGGCCCTGTCGGCGGCCAAGGCGGTGATCGGTCAGGCCGGCCGATTCGTCGGACAGCAGTCGGTGCAGCTGCACGGCGGCATGGGCATGACCGACGAATTAAAGGTCAGTCACTTGTTCAAACGGCTTTCGGCCGCTCAGATAATGTTCGGCGACAGCGACGCTCACTTGCAGCGCTACGCGGCACTTAGCCAAGCATGATCCGGTCATGGGCGGTGGTGGCGCGCGAAACCGCCAAGCCGGTGGTGGTCGAGCAGATCGAAGTCGAGGCGCCGCGTCACGGTGAGGTGACCATCCGGCTGGCCGCCTGCGGCGTCTGCCACAGCGACCTGTCCGCGACCAATGGGACGATTGCATATCCCCTGCCTCTGGTGCTCGGACACGAAGGCGCGGGTGTCGTGACCGCGGTCGGCGAAGGGGTCAGCCGCTATGCGGTCGGCGACCATGTGGTCAGTTCCTTCGTCAGCATGTGCGGACGCTGCCACTATTGCCAGACCGGCCGCCCGCAATTGTGCGTGCAATCGCTAAAAGCGCTGTATACCTTGCCGGACGGTACCGTGCGTACGCGCGATTCGGCCGGCTCCGCTCTCAATGTTTTTTGCGGCTGCGGTGTCATGTCCGAATTCGCGACCGTGCACAGCGACAACTTGGTCAGGATCGACAAACAAATGCCGCTGGATCGAGCGGCGCTGATCGGCTGCGGAGTCATGACGGGCGTGGGTGCGGCGGTCAACACCGCCCGCGTCGAAGCGGGCTCCGTTGCGGTGGTCTTCGGCTGCGGGGGCGTGGGACTCAATGCCATTCAGGGCTGTGCGATCGCCGGGGCCGGGATGATCGTCGCCGTCGATACCAGTGAGCTGAAGCTCGAGTTGGCGAAAAGATTCGGTGCGACCCATGCGTTCAACGTCAGCGGGCGGGAAAATGTCGGCAAGTCGCTGTACAAGATGACGGGCGGCGGTGCGGATTACGCTTTTGATTGCGTGGGTTTGGGCAAGATCTCGGAACAAGCATGGGGCATCTTGCGCCGCGGCGGGACGGCGGTCATCGTCGGTATCGCCGGCCCGAAGGATGAGATCACTCTGAACGCGCAGCAGGTTGCGCTCAGCGAGAAGACATTGACCGGCAGTTGTTATGGATCGGCGCGTCCGCAACAGGATTTTCCGCGCCTGATCGGCCTGTACCGCAGCGGCCGGCTGAAGCTCGACGAATTGATCACGCGCACCTATTCGATCGACGAGGCCCCCCAGGCGTTTGCCGACCTCATCGAAGGCCGCGAAGGCCGCGGCGTGATCATGTTCGGCGCCGCCTGAAAACATGTGACACGGTTCACATCCGCCGCAAAACGGATTCGTCGTGGATGTGCGGTGCCAAGCTAAAGGTGTCGGGACGGCGGCCGATAGTCTCCCCACGAACACTCGAGGTTGGAGCGCAGGACTTATGCACAGTTCTTTGGACCCCCCCAGCGGCGGCGGCGTCACCACCAGCAGCGAATCGAACGGCTTCGAGTTCGTGACCATGCTGGCCGGCGAGCTGTCCGCGGGCAAGGTCGAACTGCCGAGCTTTCCGGACGTGGCCCAACGGGTGCGGCGAGCCCTTCAGGATGCGGACGCCTCAGCCGAAAAAATAGTGCGCATCGTCGGCGCAGAGCCGGCCCTGGCGGCGCGGGTGCTTCAGCTGGCCAACTCGGCCGCCATCAACCCGGGCGGAAGGAAAATCACGGACTTGCGTGTGGCCATCGCGCGGATTGGATTAAATCTCGTGCGCAGCAGTTCCATCGCCTTTGCCATGTCCCAGCTGACCAAGTCAGAGGACCTGCGCGGGGCCAGGGAACCGCTGCGCGCCCTTTGGCAGCGCAGCGCGCTCGTGGCCGCGATGGCGAGCGTGCTCGCCAAGCGCCTGACCAATGTCAACCCGGACTCCGCGGCTCTGGCCGGCATACTTCACGGCATCGGCAAGCTCTACATCTTGGTAAACGCGGTCAAGCATCCTGCGCTGTTTGCGGATACTAAAACCTACCACGGCATAGAACAGCTATGGCATGCCAATATCGCCAAAGCCCTGCTCGAAAACTGGGAGATTTCCGCGGATGTGGTCGCCGCGGTGCATTCGCACGAAGATCTGGAATACCATCACGATGGCGAAATCGACCTGACCGATGTGCTATTGGTCGCCAATCTTTTGGCCACCTATCGTGAACATCCCCAGGCCATTGAACTCAACCTGCGGGGCGTGCCGGCCGCGCGACGCATACGGCTCGACGGCGCGGGTTTCAAAAAGCTGCTGGTCGAGTCAAGCACGGAGATTGGAGCATTGCGCGCCGCGCTAGGAAGCTGATACGCGCGTGAACGGCAGCACATAGTGGCGCTTGCCGGTCGCGGCGAAAATGGCGTTGGCGACCGCGGGCCCGACGGGCGCCACTCCGGGCTCTCCCACACCGGTCGGCGGCTCCGCCGACGGTACGATGTGCACTTCCACTTTCGGCATTTCATTGATGCGCAACACCCGATACGCATTGAAATTGTCCTGCTCGATCCTGCCGTCCTTCAACGTGATCGCGCCGTATAAAATTGCCCCGAGGCCGAAGCCGATACCGCCTTCCATCTGGGCGGCGATGATATCGGGATTGATCGGGGTGCCGCAATCGAGCGCGCAGACCACTCTATCGACTTTGACCTGGCCGTCCTTGTCCACACTGACCTCGGCGACCTGAGCGACAAAGGTCTTGAATGCTTCGGCCACCGCGATGCCGCGGCCTTTGCCCGGCGGCAGTGGAGTGCTCCAGCCCGCCTTCTCAGCGGCCAGTTCAAGCACCGCCTTCATGCGCGGATGCTGGTCGAGGAGATTGCGCCGGAACGTAAAGCCGTCCTGACCTGCCGCGTGCGCCACCTCGTCAATGAACGCTTCGACCGCAAACGCGGTGTGCGAGCTCCCGACCACGCGCCACCAGAGAACCGGCACGCCCGTCTGGGTGGTCGACAGGTCGACTGCGACGTTGGGGATAGCGTAGGGGATGTTCGCGGCGCCTTCGACCGACGTCCCATCGATGCCGTCCTTTATCAACCCGGCGAAAGGAGTACCGGCCACGATCGACTGTCCGACGATGACGTGCCGCCAGCCCGTGAGCTGGCCTTCGGCGTTCAGGCCCGCCTCGAGCTTGTGAAAGTACATCGGCCGATACAGGCCGCCGTGGATGTCGTCCTCGCGCGTCCACTGCAGCTTGATGGGCGTGCCGTCGGCGCCGAACGCCTTGGCGATGGACACCGCTTCGACGATGTAATCGGAACCCGGGTTGGCGCGCCGGCCGAAGCTGCCGCCGGCATAGAGGGTGTGAATGCTCACTTGCTGCGGATCCAAGCCCGCCGTGTGCGCGGCATTCGCCTGATCGACGGTCTGGAATTGGTCGCCCGCCCAGATTTCGCAGCTATTGGCGCTCAACTTGACGACGGCATCGAGCGGCTCCATCGGCGCATGCGCCAAGTACGGAAACTCGTAACTCGCCGACACCTTGCGCTTGGCGTCCTTGATCGCCTGCACCGCGTCGCCCTCTTTGCGTGCCGGCAGGCCAGGCTGGTCGGCGAGTCTCCGGTACTCATCCATGAGGGCCGCCGAGCTGCGCTTCTCGGCCTTCGAGTCATCCCATTCGATTTTTAACGCGTCGCGCCCTTGCTTGGCCGCCCAGAAGCTCTTCGCCACCACGGCGATGCCGCGCGGCACCTGCACTACTTTGACGACGCCGGGCACGGCGCCGGCCGCCGCGGCATCGAAGGACTTGACGGTCGCACCGAACAGCGGCGGCCGCTTCAACAGCGCCACGAGCATGCCGGGCAACACGACGTCGATGGTGAATTGCGCAGTGCCGTCGGATTTCGCTGCGGCGTCGACACGCGGGACCTGATGACCGATCAGCTTGAAATCTTTTGGGTCCTTGAGCTGCACCGTTTCAGGTATGGGCAAGGTGGCCGCGGTCGCGACCAGAGCACCGAACGCGGCCCGGCGCTTCTTGCCCGCGTGGTACACGGTGCCTTGCTCCACCGTCAGTTCCGCGACCGGCACTTTCCATTCCTTGGCTGCCGCGGCAAGCAGCACCGCGCGCGCCTTGCCGCCGGCCTCGCGAAGCTGATTCCAGGAATTAGCCATGGCCGAGCTGCCTCCGGTACCCTGCATGCCGAAAACGAAATTGGCGTAGCGTTTCGCGTCGGCGGGAGCGCTTTCGACGCGCACCTGCTTCCAGTCGGCGTCGAGTTCCTCGGCCACTATCGTGGCGATGCCCGTGTAGGCGCCCTGTCCCATCTCGACGTGCTTCGCGATGACGGTGACGCTCGAGTCGGAGCCGATTCGCAGAAAGGCATTGGGCGTGAAACCGGCGGCCGCGACCGGAGAGGCGGGGGCGCCGAATGCTCGACGCGTGGCGCCGCCCAATTCGAATCCTATCGTCAGCGCCACCGCGCCGATGGATCCGGCGCTCTTGAGGAAATCGCGGCGTGTCGCCCGCGGATTGGCGAGGGTATTGTTGCTCATGGGTTATACCTTGACGGAATCGGCAGCGGCGTGGATGGCCGCCCGAATCCGCGAGTAGGTGGCGCAGCGGCAGATGTTGCCGCTCATGGCGCTGTCGATGTCGGCATCGCTCGGTGCGGAATTCGTTTCAAGGAGTGCCGTCGCGGACATGATTTGGCCCGACTGGCAGTAGCCGCATTGAGGTACTTGAAGCTTGATCCATGCCGCCTGCACCGCCTTCGCACGCGCAGTCGCGAGGCCCTCGATGGTCGTGACATTGCGTCCCGCGACGCTCGACAGGGGCGTCACGCAGGAACGGGTGGCTTTGCCGTCCAGATGAACCGTGCACGCGCCGCAGAGCGCCATTCCGCAGCCGAACTTGGTTCCCGGGAGTCCGGCGACCTCGCGTATGGCCCACAGCAGGGGCATTTTGGGATCTGCATCCAGCGTCGCTGGCTTGCCGTTGAGGACGAATGATGTGGACATGTTGTCTCCGTAGCTTTTAGTCGTCGGCGAGGTTTTCGCCGGGAAATAAGGCGTCGTTGAAGCCGAACTGCGTCAAATCTCGAATGCGCCGCGGATAGAGGATCCCGTCGAGGTGGTCCACTTCGTGCTGCACGACCCTGGCATGAAAGTCCTTGACCGTGCGGTCCAGGGCCACACCTTGGGCATCACGGCCGGTGTAGCGCAAATCCCGGTACCGCGGCACCAGTCCGCGCATGCCGGGGACCGACAGGCATCCTTCCCAGCCCTCGTCCTGGGCCTCCCCCAGGGGCGTCAAGAGCGGGTTGATCAGCACTGTAAAAGGGACGGGATCCGCTTCCGGGTAGCGCGGGTTGAGTTCGAAGCCGAAAATGACGACGCGCCGGCCCACCCCGATTTGCGGTGCAGCGAGACCCGCCCCATTGAGATCGCGCATCGTGTCCCGCATATCGGCAAGCAGGCTTTCGAGCTCGGGAGTGCCGAATTCAAGGACCGGTTCGGCCACCGCCAGGAGGCGCGGATCGCCCATTTTGAGAACTTCGCGTATTGCCATGGTTCCTTGTATCTTAGCGGCCTTTTCAATGTGAGCCTATGGTAGGAGATTGGTCTGAGTATCCCCGTGGCCTTACTAAGACGTTATTTGCCTTCAGTCGAGGCGGAGCCGACGCGGTTGGGTGTATGCCCAATAGGGAGGCGACAACGACGAATGAAGGCAAATCCGTTAATACTCAGACAGGCTCCTAGGATATGCCCGGTCTTTTATACATAAAAACTTTCGGCTGCCAGATGAACGAGTACGATTCAGGCAAGATGCGGGATCTGCTCGAAGCCGCCCATGGGATGACGCGTACCGACAACCCCGCGGAGGCGGACGTATTGCTGGTCAATACCTGCTCCGTTCGCGAAAAAGCGCAGGAAAAGGTCTTCTCCCTGCTGGGCGAATGGCGGCTGTTCAAGCAGGAGCGCCCGCATGTCGTGATCGGGGTCGGCGGCTGTGTCGCCAGCCAGGAGGGCGAGCGCATCACTGCGCGAGCGCCGTTCGTCGACCTTGTGTTTGGCCCGCAGACTCTGCACCGGCTGCCGGCGATGCTCCGGGGGTTGAAGCAATCCGGCCGTTCGCAAATCGATGTCAGTTTTCCGGAAATCGAGAAATTCGACCACCTGCCGGCCGCGCGCGCGACGGGCGCAACCGCGTTCGTTTCGATCATGGAAGGTTGCAGCAAGTACTGCAGCTTCTGCGTCGTGCCCTACACCCGCGGCGAGGAAATCAGCCGCTCCTTCGAGCAGGTGCTCGAGGAAGTGCATCGATTGGCCGAGCAAGGCGTGCGTGAAATTACGCTGCTCGGCCAAAACGTGAACGCCTATGCCGGGCCAATGGCGGACGGTACGCTTGCCGATCTCTCGACGCTGATTCATTTTGTCGCCGCGGTCGACGGCGTGGAGCGCATTCGCTTCACGACTTCGCATCCGCTCGACTTCAACGACAGCCTGATCGAGGCCTATGCCAACGTACCGAAGCTCAACAATTTTCTGCATCTGCCGGTACAGAGCGGCTCGGATCGTATCCTCGCTGCCATGAAGCGCGGCCATACCGTGCTTGAGTACAAGCAGAAGCTCCGCAAATTGAAAGCCGTGCGGCCCGACATTTGCATCTCGACCGACATCATCATCGGATTTCCCGGCGAGACGGATGAGGATTTTGTGGCGACGATGAATCTGGTGGCGGAAGTGGGTTTCGATCAGTCGTTCAGCTTCATCTACAGCCGCCGGCCCGGCACTCCGGCCGCAGCGCTGCCGGACGAGGTGGCGCATGAGGTCAAACAGCAGCGGCTCGAACTCCTGCAGCAGCGCCTGAACGGGCAGGCGCGCGCCATATCCCTGACTATGGTGGGCAGCCGGCAACGCGTGCTCGTCGAACGGCCCGCCAAGCGCAATCCGGAGCAGCTCGCCGGCCGCACCGACAACAACCGTTGGGTCAACTTCGACGGCCCCTCGGACAACCCGATGTCCCTCATCAACAGCTTTGCAGACGTGATCGTAACCCAAGCCATGCCGAATTCCTTGCGCGGCCGTCTCATTGCCGACGGGGCGCCGTGAGCTCAGCACCGCTCACGCGCGACGTGCTGCTCGCTCCGGCGGACAACATCCGATTGGTGGAACTGTGCGGACCCCTTGACCAGCATCTGCATCAGATCGAGGCCAGGCTCGGCGTAGAGGTGAGGCGGCGCGGCAACCGCTTTCAGATCATCGGCGTGAGCGAAGCGATCAAGCGCGCGGAAGCGGTGCTGCTCGGCTTGTACGCGCGGGCGCAGCGCGAGCCCGTGGACTCCGAACGCGTGCACATTGCGCTCCAAGAACTGGATATGGACAGCAACAAAACCGACGCCAGTACGGATTCCGACGAACTCAAGGTCCACACCTCGCGCGGTACGGTCCGCGCCCGCGGCGCGAATCAAACCGAATACCTTGCCAATGTCCGCACTCATGACCTGACCTTCGGCATAGGCCCGGCGGGCACCGGCAAGACGTATCTTGCCGTCGCCTGTGCGGTCGAGGCGCTGCAGCTGGAGAAGGTCAGGCGCATCGTGTTGGTGCGTCCCGCGGTGGAAGCCGGCGAGCGCCTGGGTTTTCTTCCCGGCGATCTGTCGCAAAAGGTTGATCCGTATCTGCGCCCCATGTATGACGCACTGTACGAAATGATGGGCTTCGAGAGGGTGGCGAAACTGATCGAACGCAATGTGATCGAGGTGGCGCCGTTGGCTTTCATGCGCGGCCGGTCGCTGAACGACTCGTTCGTGATTCTGGACGAGGCGCAGAATACGACCAACGAGCAGATGAAGATGTTCCTGACGCGCATCGGATTCGGCTCCAAAGCCGTCGTCACCGGCGACATCACGCAAGTCGACCTGCCGAATTCCAAGCCGTCCGGACTACGAACGGTGATCGATATACTGCGCGGAGTGCGCGGTATCGCCTTTACCATGTTCAGCTCGCGAGACGTGGTCCGCCACCCGCTGGTGCAAAGAATCGTTCAAGCCTACGAGGCGAGCGCTCCCGACGACGGATCCAAGGAGCCTGTCTGAGTATTCCGATGGGCTCCTAGCCGTGCCGCCGCGGCTCGAACTCGATGTGAGCTACGCGGCGCGGCGGCCGTGGGTGCCGAGCTCACGGCAACTGGCGCGGTGGGCCGCCGCAGCACTCGCGCCGACGCGCCGGCCCGTAGTGCTTTCCGTCCGGGTCGTCGGGCAGGCGCGCAGCCGCAGCCTCAACGCGCATTACCGGCACACGAAAAGACCGACCAACGTGCTGTCCTTCGGCGGGGCCGGGGACGCTCCAGACGGCCGGCACTACCTCGGCGAACTCGTGATCTGCGCCCCCGTCGTGGCTCGGGAGGCGGAGGCCGGCGGAAAGTCTCTCCGGGCACATTGGGCGCACATGACGATCCATGGCGTGCTGCACCTCCAAGGTTTTGACCACGAGGTCGCGCGCGAGGCCGCGAAAATGGCAGCCAGGGAGATTCAAATCCTTGATCGGCTTGGCTTTTCGGACCCGTATTGCTGATCGAGTATCCTTAGGCCCCCATGTCAGAACAACCTCAAGGCGGCACCACCGGCCGCTGGTTAAAGCGCATTACCCAGTCGATGTCCGGTGAACCGCGCGATCTCGCCGAACTCATCGAGAATCTGCGCGAAGCCAGCGAGCGCGGTCTGTTCGACGGCGACGCGCTGGTCATGCTCGAGGGTGTATTGGCGGTAGCCGACATGCAGGTGCGCGACATCATGGTGCCGCGCTCGCAAATGGTGTTCGTCGAGCGCGAAGAGTCTCCGGAGAAATTGCTCGAGCGGGTGATCGAATCGGGGCATTCGCGATTTCCCGTGATCGGCGAAGATCGCGATCAAATTCTGGGCATTCTGCTCGCGAAGGATTTGCTGCGCCTGCAGGCCGCGGGCGATGAGAGCTTCGAGATTCGAGAGTACATGCGTCCGGTGGTGTTCGTGCCCGAAAGCAAGCGGCTCAACGTGCTGCTCAAGGAGTTTCGACGCAGCCACAATCACATAGCCATGGTCGTCGACGAATATGGCGGTGTGTGCGGATTGGTCACCATCGAGGATGTCATCGAACAAATCGTCGGCGAGATCGACGATGAACACGACGTCGAAGATGATCAGACGATTCGCAAAGAGGGTGCGAGGGAATTCACGGTACGCGCGCTCACGCCGATCGCCGACTTCAACCAATACTTCGGGACTGCGTTCTCCGATGAGGATTACGACACAATCGGCGGACTGTTGATGCAAGAGTTCGGGCGCCTGCCGCGCCGTGGAGAAACCATTCAGATCGGCGAGCTGGAGTTTCGCGTGTTGCGCGCCGATCGTCGCCGCATCGATCTGCTGCGTGTGTTCACGCCAACCGATATTGAGCCGCCCGCCGCCGACGAGTCGACTCCTTGAACGTCGGTGCGCGCGGCCCTTCCGCCGCGTTGCAGCGACAGGCGGTGTGGCGGTTGGCGGTCGCGTTCGCCTCCGGTGCCTGCCTGAATCTTGCGTTTGCCCCTTTCGGCTGGTGGCCGATCGCGGTGCTGGCGCCTGCGGCGCTGTTCGCGCTCGTCCGAGGCCTGCCCCCGCGCCGCGCCGGCTGGACCGGCGCTGCATTCGGGGCCGGGCTGATCGGATTCGGCACTTACTGGCTCTACACCTGCCTTCACGTTTTCGGCTTGGTGCCGGTCTGGCTGACCGTCGTGTTGCAGGCTGCTCTCATCGGGTCGATGTCGGTATATTCAGCCGGTTTGTGCTACCTCGCCAATCGCTTTTGGCTTAAAGGAGACGCGACGCGGGCGTGGCTGGTGCTGCCCGTCCTTTGGGTATTGATTGAATGGCTGCGCGGCTGGGCATTGAGCGGCTTCCCGTGGCTGTCGCTGGGCTATGCCATGATCGATTCGCCGTTGCAGGGTTGGGCGCCGCTGTTCGGAGTCTATGGCGTGACGTGGGCTGCAGCCACGGCCGCGGCGGCGCTCACTGTTCTGCTGCGGCCGGCCGTCTCGATGTCAAGCCGGCTGTTCGCGCTCGGCAGTATCGTGGCTCTATTCCTCATTCCTGCGCTCCTCCGCGGCTACGATTGGACGCGCGCGGCCGGGCCGCCGATTTCGGTTGCCGCCGTGCAAGGCGCCGTGCCGCAAGACCAGAAGTGGCAAGCAAAAAATCTCGATGAGACCATGGAGCGATACTCCAAGCTCACGGCGCAGGCCTGGGGTGCCCGCCTCATCGTCTGGCCGGAAGCTTCGCTGCCGGTACTGGCAAATGAAATACAAGACTATTTGGGGCGCCTGCAGGCGCAGGGACGCGCGCACGCCGCTGATTTTGCCATTGGGCTCGTCAACTTTCAGCCGCAAACCAATCGCTACTACAACGGGCTGCTCGTGCTCAGCGATTCGGGGGGCGGCTGGTATTACAAACGGCACCTGGTGCCCTTTGGCGAGTACTTTCCGGTGCCTGCATTCGTGCGCTCGTGGATGCGGCTCATGAGCTTGCCGTACGACGACATCACGCCCGGCAATGAACACCCACCGCCGTTGAGTGCCGCCGGACAGAAGCTCGGGCTGACAATCTGTTACGAGGATGCCTTCGGCAGTCGGCAACTCAAGGTGCTGCGCGACGCGACTCTGTTGATCAACGTCACCAATAATGCCTGGTACGGCGATTCCACTGCACCGCATCAGCATTTGCAGATTGCGCGCATGCGCGCTCTCGAGGCCGGGCGCTACTTGGTGCGCGCCGCGAACGACGGCATCACCGCCGTAATCGGCCCGCATGGAGAAATCGTGGCGCGCCTGCCGCAGTTTCGCGAGGCCGTGCTGCGCGCCGACGTGCGGCCGATGACGGGTCTTACGCCGTATGCAAGGCTCGGCAATTACCCAGTGGTCGCCGGCGCGGGTCTGTTGTTGGCGCTGGCGGGTTGGCGCCGGCGGCAGGGCGTGTAGGAGCCTCAAGTCCCGGGGTTGATCGACAATTCCTCGAGGTACCACTCGACGAATCGCGCAGCGTAGGTCTCCTGCAGCGAATAGGGACCCGGCTCGAAGAAGCGGGAGTTAACGCCGGCCTGATTCATCTCGACGATTTTTTTGTCCTCCGCGCTGGTGGTTTTCCACAGCCAGGTCAGGCGTTCGACGTCGTAGTCCACGCCTTCGACGGCATCCTGATGAACCAGCCAGATCACTTCCATTTCGGTTTGATCCACGGTTTTGGGAATAAATCGATAGATGACGCCGTGATCCGGATAAGCGAGGAAGTCGCTGATGGGACCAATATCGAAGTAGGTGGAGTTGCCGTCAGGCGCCGAAAACGCGCCCATCAGGCGTGCGACCGATCGGCCGTCGTCCGTGGCGCTCGCGATGCCATCGTGCAGGGCGCTGCGCATGACGGCGACCGACTCCCGCCCGGCGCCGGCCGCGCACCCGTATCGATCGATGTCGGGCACGACGATACCGAGCGCCTCGGCTCGCGTGCGCCCGGCGCGCTCCAAATCCACGTTCAGCTCCGCCGGGCGCGCATAGACATGACGCTTCGCAAACTCCGGATGGGCGGGCGTGCAGTGATAACATTCCATGTAATTTTCAACGGCGAGTTTCCAGTTGGATTTGATCGAATACAGCTCCCGGTGCGCCACCTTGGCCTGTGCCCAGCCGTGCACGCCCGCCGAACGAGCCACTGCGTCCGCGGCGATCTCAAGATCGAGCGGATCCTTGGCAAAGGTTGTAAAGACCAGGCCTTCCATGATCCGGACCGGTAGAGTCTTGAGGGCTACATCGGCGCGCCGAAACGATTCCGGCATCTGGCGGGCAGCCAGCAAGTTGCCGTCCAGATCGTAGGTCCACGCATGATAGGGACAGGTGAGCCTTGCGGAGTGGGCTTTTCCCGAGCGCCCGGTGCAGAGGCGCGAACCGCGGTGACGGCAGACGTTCAGCAGGGCGCGTACGTCGCCTGCCGCCGTCCGAATGACTATCACCGACTCGGACCCCAGCTCGACCACCACGTAATCGCCGGCGCGCGGGATGCTGCTGACATGGCCCGCACAGAACCAATGCCGCAGCAGCATTCGCTCCATGTCGCGCTCGAAGATGGACGGGTCAGTGTAAAATTCCCGCGCCAGAGCGCGGCCCGGCGCGTGGCTACGGATGCGTGCGGCTAAGTCGATCCTATCCACGGCGGAATTGTATTCGCCGCGCAGCGGCAGCACCAGGCGCGAGGCTCCTAGAGCGTCTTGGCGTTGACGCCGCCGAAGCGGCGCTGCCGGCCGTTATAGTCCTCGAGGGCGCTGTGAAAGCGCTGCTCATCGAAGTCCGGCCAGAGGCAATCGCTGAAATGCAGCTCCGCAAACGCGGATTCCCACAGCAGAAAATCGCTCAGACGCCGTTCGTTTCCGGTGCGAATCAAGAGGTCGACCTCGCTCACGGGATATGCGCAGTGGTCGACTTCATGGAGCAGGCGATGAAAGGCCTCGGGGTCGAGATCCGCATCGCGCTCGGTGCGCCGCGCAGCTTGCACGATGCTGTGTTGAGACGAGTAGTCCACGGCTATGCGGAGAATCATTCCGGAGCCCGCCGCGCTCGATCGCTCGCTTTGCTCGATGGACCGAAGCAGGTTTTCGCTCAGCCGATCGCGCCTGCCGATCACATTGATCCGAATCGATTGCTCCACGCAGCGCCGCGTCTCGGTGAACAGGTACTGGCCGAACAGGCGCATCAGCGCCGCGATCTCGGCGGGCGGCCGCGCCCAGTTGGCGGATGAGAACGCGTATAGGGTGAGCGTCTTGACGTCCGCCCGCGCCGCCGCTTCGACGGCGGAGCGCACCGCCTTCGCACCCTCGATGTGCCCCGCAGTCCGGGGCAGCCCGCGCTGGGTGGCCCAACGGCCGTTTCCGTCCATGATGATGGCGACGTGCATGGGTCTACGCTCGCCGCGTCGCCTTGATTACCGCCTCGATGTGCTCAAGGTAGCGCAATAAGGCTTTCTTGCCGACTTGCGTAATGCGGTATTCGGATTTCGGCCTGCGGCCCTCGAAGGACTTCGTGCACACGACGTAGTTCGCTTCTTCCAGCTTTCGCGCGTGCGCGCTCAAGTTGCCGTCGCTCACGTCGAACAAGGACTTGAGCTCGTTGAAGGTGAGCTGCTCGTTCATGGCGAGCGCACTCATGATGCCGAGGCGCACGCGCTCGTAGATCAAGCGGTCGAATCCGGCATCTTCGTCCACTTGCGGCGACCGGGTCACAGCCACGGGTTTTGATGATGTCTTGCCGGAGGCCGGCGTCGCCGGCTCGTTGCGCTTGGCGGCGCCGGATTTAGCCGCCATCGCCATGACTCAGGCGTCCGATCAGGATGCCGAAAATAATATGCAGGACGCCGAACCCCAGGCCGAGCATCAGCGTATGCGCCGCCGCGGGCAGCGCGAACGTGACCGATCCGAGGGCGACGAACAGCGCGCCCATGATGCAGATGAGCCGTGCGATCCCGGCAGTCGTCACCGTGCTCGCAGAGAGAACCGCACAGCCGTAGAGAAGCAGCCACGTGCCCGGAATGAAGCTCAACGTGCCGGCGTTCGCAAGCGCCAACGTGAGCACCGCGCCGGCAAGCAGCGCGGGACAAAGACAAAGCAGGAATTTTCGGGTCGGTCCCAAATAACGCGAGTGCCCGCTCCGCACCGTCTGGCGCGCCACCGAAGCCCCGCCGAGGACGAGCGCGAGAGCTGCAGCGGCCAGCCAAATTGCAAGCCAATGCGGCGCCAACCGGGGTACCGACACCGCGACGGCCGTGAGCACGCCGATGATCCCCATGACAATGCCGGCCATGCCGGGAACGTCCATTGAACTCGACGATTCGATGGACGCGCGGATGTAGGCGAGGGTTCCGAGCGCGCGGCTCTCGATCGCCGCAGGAGCTTCGGATTGGATGGGAA
>Ga0066789_10000059_pt1 | contig 29926 bp, 28 predicted proteins | sample OrgsoiDNA2013049_FD_70960 | JGI IMG/M metagenome (GOLD analysis project Ga0066789, IMG submission 70960) | Permafrost soil microbial communities from the Arctic, to analyse light accelerated degradation of dissolved organic matter (DOM) -... | ecosystem: Environmental > Terrestrial > Soil >...
CTCGCAGAGAGCCAATGCCCGACCTGTTCCCAACAGCTCGACGGACGACACGTTGCCACCAGCCATGTCGCCACCCTTGAGGACAACATCCATATGGCCGACGCTGAGCGCAAGACGCTTCAGAACCTGATCTCTTCTTCCTACGAACGTGCTACAGAGCTTGAGTCTCAGAAAGAGGCTGCACTGGCGAGCTTGCGCGCGGCTCGAGCTCGGGTACGGGCTATGCGCGACGAGCTGGTTGGCGCCTCAGATAGCCCGAGCCTGGCGGAGGTCCAGGAGCGCCTTCAACTTGAAAGTCAAGTGCGAGGATCAGAACGAGTGAAAGACACCATCGCCGAAGTTGACGAGCAACTGACTGAGACTGCCGAGGCGATTGATGACGTAAGGCGTCGTTTGGCGGCTCTGGACGCAGAACCGGAAGTGGCTAGCGATGCCGCCACCATCAGGGACTTCGAGAGAAGGTTTCAGGAGCAGTTGGCCGCCTATGGCCTGAGGAGCCTCGGAGCGGACGAAGTCTCCATCGACGCGCGGACTTTCCTACCTGTCAGCGATGGATTCGAATTGAGCTTCGACATCGCTCTCGGAATGAGCGCCTCCGACAGCATTCGAACTAAATGGGCGTATCACACGTCGGTGGTGGAAACGGCCGCTAACGCTCCCGAGGGTAGATCCTTCGGCGTCCTAGTTCTGGACGAGCCGAGGCAGCAAGAGACAAACCGGAATAGTCTCGCGGCGCTACTGAGACGTCTAAACAACGACCAAAGCCTATCCCAGATCCTATACGCCACCAGCGAACGGCCCGACGAACTGAGGGCACTCTTGGCCGGGCTGGAGTACACGACCATCTCGGCATCGGGACCACACTTGTTGACCCTTCTCGACGATTCTGAATGATGTCAGCGGCAAGCCACACTGACCACGACGCACTAGAACCCCTGCGCGGGTGATCGAACGGACCCGATCAATCCTGCTGTTCGCATACCCGACAGAACAAGCTGGCCGCCATCAAGGCGTCCTCCTGATCGGTGCGACAAACACATCGACGCCCTGGTTGCTAAGTGCTTGAACGTTTCTGACCAGCGTGACCTGCGTGAATGTGAACAGCGTGTCCTCGGTGATTTCTCCGTCACGGGCCATCGCAAGGACGACCCGCTTCGGCGTTTGGGCGGACGGTTTCGGAAACGAGGCGTCCTTGATTCGTCTGCCCAGTGCGTCGCGAGCTTGGTCGTCGTGTAGCAGAGCGTCGGCAGACACCAGTGCCTGTGCAATCTGATGGCTGGCGACATCTGAACCACGAAGGTTCTTCACGTGGATCAAGGTGCCGTCCTTGAGCAGCAGATCGCACGACTCAATGCCGTGACGGTGCATATCCGTCTGGATGAGTTTGCGATCAAGGTTGAGCGCGTCCATGTGCTTCGCGGCCATTGTGTTATAAGCCTTCTCGTCGGCCTCTGCCGCGGTCCAGTCGGGCATCGTGAACCCGGGGTCGCGACTCAATATGTCTTTGGTCTGCTGCTTCAGCCGCTCCATGTACTGCTGGTCCACGAGGTACCAGGAACCGTTGTGGAGGAAGTAGCGACGCTTGCCGATGTCGGTCTCGAACGCGACCCATTTGATGGCAGGTATGGCGCTGCTCGCTGCGGAGTAGTCGTCTGCGTCCGGCTCGCTGAACAACACAATCTTGAGTTGCTTGAGCTTGGCGAGCCGCTTCGGGGCGGGAACCTGCTTGACCAAGCTGACAAGGTCTTCAAAGGTCGGCAGCTCGTCGAACGGCCCGCCGTTTCCGCGACCGGCACCTTGGACTCGGTAGGAGACGGCGACGTTGTTCTCATCGAGTTGCTCGTGGGGCCAAGCAAGCCCGATCCTTGATGAGTTGGGGTTCGAGAGGGCACCCTCAAGCCGCGCGTCGAGCTCCGAGATCAGCGCCGGATCGTGCTTGACCAGCGTGACCTGCTCGAGCAGCTCTAGCCCTGGAAGCGCAGGTTTCTCGAGGAGCTTGCTAAGCACACCGAGGTCGGAGATTAGCTCTTTCGGCTTACGGGCCAAGGGAAGCTGTAGTGCTTCCGCGCCGCGCAGTGTCAACGTCTCTTTGCTGTCCGTCAGGCCGTCGATGTGGGCCCTGGCAACAACTCGGGTAATCAGCTCGCCGAAGTTGCTGAGCCCAAAGTTACGCAGATGATCGCCACTCGGGATCGAGAGGCGGTCCACCCTCGACCGGGTGTCCAGTGTGGTGCGCGTCAGTGAACTCAGCGCGCTCACATCAACGCTTCGAAGAGCGATCCGCTGCCCGAAACCGGCATCGAAGTAATCTTGGTCCAGCACCTGGAAGCCCATTCCGTAAGTCAGGGCCCAGGCGTTCTCCTTGCCGTCCCGGATCAGCAGCGCCGCAGCCGCTGTCTTGTTGCCGAGGTTAATCGTGGATCCCACAAGGTCCTCCACCGTGCCGGTCCATTTGGCCTTGTCGGTCTCCATCTCGCCTGACACCAACAGAGACTCGACTCCCTCGATCGTGGCCTCGAGCGCATCAAAGTCATATGGCGCATCGAAGTACTTGGCCCTCACTGCTGTCCGCAGTTCATCGATGCCGACAAGGTGGTAGAGGCTGGTACGGACAACATTGGATGGGCGCCTGGACATGTGTTCATCCTTAAGCCGGTGTCAAAGGTTGTGTCCTGCAGTTCGAAGCCGACGTGCACTTCATCGCACTCGAATCACCTGTGCCGATCGCCCAAGCGCCCTATGCGGCGGCTTGGTCGTCCACTTGGTCGTCGTCCATCCAGATGATGTCGATGATGTGCTCCCGGCGAAACTTCACCCTGGAGTCGAAATCGAGGCGGGGAATGCCGATCGGCTCGTTCCTTAGGGTGCCCAGGAATCGGCCCTTCTCGATCGCGGTGATCTTCACCCACATCCGCTCGCCCCAGCCGTCCTTCATTTGAAACATGAGCTTGACGGTGTCTCCGGGCTCGAGGATGTCTTTGTCGCAGTCCGGGGGGATGTAGAACGTCTCGGGTGCCCTGCGGTTGCTCTCCACGCCGGACCCTAGGCGCCACCTGTGGATGATGCGGCCGGTGGCGGCCCAGACGATACGGCCCCAGATGCCCTCGGAGATCGCGACCTCGAGCTGCTCGGCGACCCAGAAGGGTCGCTCGAGGCGAGGGACGGCGTGGATCTCCGCGAGCATCTCCTGGCGGCGAGGGTCGTCCCGGTGGAAGGCGCGGACGAGGAGCCGCAGGACGGCGCCGGGGGCGAACCCAAACACCAGCAGGAGGATCACCAAAGCCGGCCAGGAGACCACGGCGATGATCATCTCGGTGATCATCAGGCGAACCCCCCTGCGATCGCGCCGAACCGAAAGTCCTGGCGGGCCTCGACGAGGAGTGCTCCAAGTGCCGCGGCTCCCTCGGTGGTCAGCTTGTAGTAGCGGCGGGCGGGCCGCTTATCGGTGATCTCGGACTGCTCCTCCCAACCGTCGTCGAGCCAGCCCTCGTCGAGCATGCGGCGCAGGATCGGATACAGGGCGCCAGAGCGGACGTGGGCACTCTTGGTCAGTTGATAGCCCCAGTGCCGGCCGGAGGGGTCATCCATGAGCGCGGAGGCTACCTGGATCAGAGTGTGCGTCTTCCTCATGACTCGTACTCTACCTATGTAGAGAACGAGATACAACATCTACGCATCACTCGGCTTGCCAGTCGCCTTCCGGGCACGCCTTAGACGGTGGGGAGAAGCCCAGGAGCCGTCCGCAGCCCCAAACGTCAGATGAGAACCGTCGCAGGTCAAGACGTTGCCGCGAGAGGTAGTGTCCGTAAGCTGGCCCGGAGAGGGCCCGGAGAGGATTCCCGCTCACGTCCGTCATGCGGCGCACGTCAGTCACCACCGAAGCGGACATGAAGCCAGGGAACAAAAAAGGAACAAACCCTGGCCCACCGGACCGCACTAGACGAACCAGACGCACTGCTATCGTGCTCAGAACGCCACCGCACGTGCTCACCAGCACGGCAGCGAACTGTGGTCCCCCGTTCGGGACGAAGAGGCCGCAGGTTCAAATCCTGTCACCCCGACTGTATTCCCGCAGGTCAGAGGCCCTTACCAGAGTTGGTGAGGGCCTCTCTTGCTGCCAGTACAGCAGCAAAATACGGCAAGTACAGCAACGAAGACGAGATTTGACCTGCGCCTCGAAGGGGCTCCCCCAGTCTGCGCTGCTCTTCGCGGATCGCGATCGGCGCAAGCGTTCTCTAGAACCGACGCCCCAACCCCGCGTACCCGAGCATCCTTGGCCCGACTACCGATCCGACGTAGTTGATGGTGTCGAACGGTCGGGTCGAGGCCTCAAGCAGGCCCGCGAACACACGGCTGACGCCGTCGGGCAGCCGGCCAAAGATCCGAACGAGTACCAGCAGTCGGACGACGATCAAGTCGCCGAAGAGCATGTGGAACAGCAACTGCCCGTTGGTCCACTTCGTGCCATTCGACGGCCGGCCAAGGTCGGCCACCGTGGCCGAGTCCAGCAGATGGTGGAACGTCTGCCTGGCCTGCTCCATGTCGTCGCGGACGACTTGTCGGTCCACCTCACACCTCGCTTCCGGAGATCTATGGCCGTGGGACCCGCATCGTGACGCGGGCGAGCCGGCGGGGCAACTCTCCCTCGGTGAAGTCGGTAACGTCGATGAGCTCAAAGCCGACGCCGACCCCGCCAGATCCAACAACCGCGTCGCGCCCGATTCGGGCACCGGGGACACCACTTGAACGTGCGCAGGCTGGGATAAGCCCGTGACCTCGGCTCCATGACCATGACTATCAACTGCTCGACACAGCCATGATCACCCACGTCACGGGCCTACTACATCAACGACCGGCCCGCCCACTGCCCGGCTAACTTCGAAGCCGGCAATGGTGATTGGGGTGACTGTCTGCGTGATCGGCCTGTCCATCACCTACTGGCAGAACCTGCCCCCGGCGTGATGATCGTCACCTACACGGTGGTCGCTCTGCTGCGGCCGTGCTCCAGCACACGCGTCCACGCGGCCCCGCGCCTCCATCCGCATGTGCCCGACGACGTCCGGGTCACCGCCTGACCGACCTCAGAGCTACCCGCCACCATGGATTGCGGAGCCGGAAGGCCCAGTTGACCTACTCGGGCGTCGACGTGGCGAGGGCCTGGATAACACTGTGCAGGTGTCGGTGCACGGCCCGCTCGGCTCCGTCCGGGCTGCGGGCGCAGATCTCGTCGATGATCGAGAGATGTTCGGCTAGCGAAACTTGCGGACGCCCGGGTCGCAGCGCGAGTCGAAACTGGTGGCGGACGTTCTGTGCGCGCAGCCGTGATAGCACATCGGAGGCGACAGGTTGAGCGCCGATCTCTCGGATTCGGCTGTGCAGCCGCTGGTTCAGCTGGGAGTAAGCCAGGACGTCTCCAGTGTCGACGGCCGCCTGCATGTCCGAGCCGATCTTTCTCATCTCAAGGATCTCAAGTTCGGTGATGCGCTCGGCCGCTTTGGTCGCGCAGAGACCCTCGACAACCATCCGGACTTCGGTGATGTCGATGGCCTCGCCGATGCTGACTGCTCTGACTCGCGCGCCGCGGTTGGCGATGCGTTCAACGATGCCTTCGTGGGAGAGGTCGATGATGGCGGCACGTACGGCACCGCGGCTGTCGCCGAATTGTTTGCACAACTCAGCCTCGACGAGTCGCTGTCCGGGGGCGAAGTCGCCCACCAAGATGGCTTGTCGTAACGCATCAACCGCGGAGCTGGGAACGTCGTGCTTCATCGCGGTCGAGGTCGGCAGCGTCACAGTGTGCCTCCGGCGGGTGGGGGAATGTCGGTGTCAGCAATTCTAGGTGCCGGTGGGCTGCCGGTGTTCCCCTCGGCAATCAGGTCCATCAGCCAGTCTCGGCTGGCGACGCTGATGCGTGGCGGCACGCCGAGCTGTTCAAGTAGCTCGGTGGCGGTGGCCATCTCTGCCGCCCGACGCACGGCGTGTTGGTAGCTGCCGCGCTCCAGGCGGCGGGCGAAATGGTCATCTGCGCCCACGAGTTCAGCGGCGATCAGCTCGCGCATCCTCTGCTCAAGTCCGACCGCACGGGCACCATGGAGGGCTTCGGTCACTGCGGCAGCCATGCCCTTAAAGAACACGCTGCGCAGGAGCTTGCGCTGGGCGGCCTCGCCGGCGGGGGCATCGAGGACTTCAATTCGTGCGCCCAGCGGTTCTAGCACCTCGCGGTATCGATCGGCACCGGTTCCGGCGACAAGCATCGGCGTGCGCAGCCCGCGGCCGGGCACCGGCGACATCAGGGAAACGTCGACGAACAGCACTCCAGCCCGAGCGGCTGTCGCCGCCAGCTCCCGCTCGAGTTGCGGTGCGGCTGTGTTCAGGTCGGCCCACACGGTCATCGGGCCGGCACCGGTGAGTCCGGCAGCGAGAGCCCCGGCCGCGGCCTCTGCACTGTTGACGCTCAGCACGACGTCGGCCCCGACGGTCGCCTCGGCCTCGTTGCGGCAGCTGACAGTCGCGGTAGGTGAAGGCACCGCGGGATCGTACGCGCGCACGTCGGCGCCGGCCGCGAGCAGGTCCCGGGCGATCTCGCTGCCGGCTTCACCTAGTCCGAGCAGCGCGACGATTGTCATCGACCGGTTCTGACCAGCGCGTCCGCGCCGGCGACACGACGGGTGTTGGTAATAGCCATGACCCTGATCTCATCGTCGGTAAAGCCCTCGGCGAGCAACCTGTCGGCCAGGAGGGCGAGACCGTCCTCAACCGGGGGATTGAACGGCTGACCGAGGTCGGAGGACAGCACCGAATGCTCGGGCCCGACCGCACGGATGTTGTTGAACAGGACTTTCCAGGAGACCTTGCCGGAGTGGGGGGTGGTGAAGCAGCGTTCGAGGAGCGCGCCGCTGGCCGCCAACCGCTGCTGCACGTCAACCCCGAGGCGTTGCGAGGTGAACTCCGGGTGCGTCACCACGATCTCGCGGACGCCTGCGTCGAACGCGCCATCGACCACGGCAACGATCTCAGCGGCGTCGAGGTGGCCAGTGGCGAGGGTCATGCCGTGGCGGGCGATGAGCCGCAAGACATCCTCGGTGGCGGGCAGCAATCGCCCCTCTGCGTCGACTACTGCGACCGGATCGGGTTCCATGCCCTGGGTGCGCAGGTCATCCTGTAACGCCGCCCACATCGGCGGTTTGGCTCCGGGCAGGTCTTGCGCCCGAGAGCGCCGCTGGTTGAGGCTGTCGACCGTCGGCATCCACACCACTCGCGCTTCTTGTCGAGCGGCAATCTCGACGGCCACCGGGTTAAGACCGCCGACCGAGCCGTTCAACGTGATCGCGCCGCGCGCGTCGACTCCGGGCACCGCGCGTCGTACCACCGCGGCCCGCTCTGCAGTTGGCACATAGTGGGACTTGAGCACGAACCCCGCCAGCCCAACCTCCGCGCACCGTCGTGCGAGGTCGACATCGTCGATGAGCCGCTCCATGACATCAGGCGCGACGTGCACATGGGTGTCGTAACCGCCCGTCACGAGCTCCCGGGCACGGTCTGAGGGAACCGGGTGAGTACCAGCATCAGGCATGAGGAACCTCCATGAGACTCATATTGTTAACAAAAGCAAGTTCAAATACTGTGACTCGATCGTGGCGGACTGTCAAGCCGAAGACTTTTGTGGACTAGTTTGAGGTCATTTACCCTGATTTAGACCATTTCGATAGTGTTTGCGGCGCGCTTGACAGGTTGACGATGTCGAGTAGATTGTGCACAAGATTATTAACAAAATGACCGTCAAAGAACACGAGGCCACGAATGACGATATCGAGTGACCACCCGACCGGGAGCTGCGCCGCAGCGACACCCATCCCGGACGCCGGGGTATCGAAACGGCAACTTCGCTCCGCGATCATCGGTGGAACGTTTGGGTTCTTCGTCGACATGTACGACGTGTTCCTCCCGGTGATCGCGCTGACCCCGGCGCTGAGCTACTTCCTGCCAGCCGGCTTGGCGACCAGCACGAAGGCCATCGTCGCTGCCATGGTGTTCGTGGCGACGATGGTCGGTCGCCCGATCGGGGCGATGATCTTCGGGCGACTCGCCGACCGTGTGGGCCGACGACGGGTCACGTTGTGGTCGGTCGCCGGGTGTGGGGTCACGACACTGGTGATCGCCTTGATGCCGGGATACACCACGTGGGGTCTCGTCGCGGTGGGAATCCTCATCGGCCTGCGGCTCATTGACGGCATCTTCCTCGGTGGCGAATACACCGGGGCAGTTCCCCTGGCCATGGAGACCGCAGGCAACGGCCGACGCGGCCTGTACGGCAGCTTGGTCAGCATCGGCTTCCCGTTGGCGTACTGCGCGATCTCTCTAGTCACCTTCGTGACCTTGCACTTCGCGCCGGCGAAGGGACCAGGATCGTCCTACGCGCAGTGGGGCTGGCGGGTCCCGTTCCTGGTCGGCGCGCTGTTGTCGGGAGTGTTCTGCATCTACTACTCCCGCAATGTCAAGGAGTCGCCGATCTGGAAAGCGGCGAAGAAACGCTCCAACCCGCTGCGTACCGTGGTCTTCGGCCCAGTCCGCCGCAACTTCTGGCAGGTCTTCATTCTGATGTCGGGGGTGTGGCTTGCCTCCAATATGGCCTCCAGTCTGCTGCCGGCCTCGCTGGCGACGCAATCCAATCTCACCCCCACCCAGATCACCGGCATCATCGTGCTTGCTCAGTTCGTGCACGCGTTGTGCTTCCCCCTGTTCGGGGCCCTGGCCGATCGGGTCGGTCGCCGGCCGTTCTTCCTGGGGTGCGCCGTCGGCGTCGGGGTCGTGTGTGCCGGGCTTTTCACCTACCTCGCCGCAGGTCAGCGATCTGGCCTGGTGATGCTGTTCGTGGTCACCCTGCTCATTCGGGTGAGCGGTGCGAGCGTGTTCGCCGTCACCCCGTCCTACATCTGCGAACGATTCCCTTCTGCAGTGCGCGGTAGCGGCTTCGGTCTCGGCTACAGCGCCCCATTGCTGGTCACTGCTGGGTATGCCTACTACCAGGACTGGCTGACCCACCTGATGCCCTACTCGTACACGCCGGCGGTGCTGCTCGTGATCGGCGGCGTACTCATCGGCGTCGGCGCCCTGATGGGCCCAGAGACCAAGAATGTCGACCTCAGCGTCGATACCGTCACGCCCGGCCGACGGCCGGCCGCCGTCATCACTTTTTGACAATCGACAATCGAACGGAGCCATTACCATGCCCACACCCCGATCCGACTCCCTGCTTGTGGTCAGCGCCCACGCAGGGGACTTCGTCTGGCGCGCTAGCGGTGCCATCGCTCTCACCACTGCTCGGGGCGGCGACGCCACCGTCGTCTGCCTGACATTCGGCGAGCGCGGCGAGTCGGCGAGCGCTTGGCGAGAGGGCAAGAACCTCGAGCAGATCAAGGCCCTGCGCCGCGAAGAGGCAGGGAAGGCCGCAGCCACCCTCGGCGCTCGGATCGAGTTCCTCGACGCCGGCGACTACCCGCTGCGCGCCAGCGACGAAACCGTCGATCGGCTCGTGCACCTCTACCGGGAATTGCAGCCCACCGTTGTGCTGACCCACCCACTCGCCGACCCCTACAACGGGGATCACCCCACTGCCGCCCGCATGGCCTTGGACGCGCGCATCCTGGCCCAGGCCATCGGCTACCCGGCGCCCGGAGAACCGCTCGGCGCGCCACCGGTGTTCTTCTTCGAACCGCACCAGCCCGAGCAGTGCGGCTTCGTTCCGGAGGTGCTGCTGGACATCACCCCCGTGTTTGACACCAAGCAGGAAGCGATGCGCTGCCTTCCGGCACAGCAACACATGTGGAGCTACTACACCGACCTTGCCGTGCGGCGAGGAGTCCAGCTCAAGCGCAACGCCGGCCCGAACCTAGGGCTGACCAGCGACACCAAGGCCGAGGCCTACATGCGCTACTACCCCCAGGTCGCGACGGCGCTCGCATGAAGAACGTGATCGTCACCGACATCGCACGACCGACCCGAGCATCTCTTACTGCTCTCGCCGCCTTCGGCGTCGCCACGGTGCTTGAGGCTCAGGGCCGAACCGGCTATCTCGGCCCTGATCTGGTTGCCCGAATGCCCGGCGCCCGGATCGCCGGCTCGGTGGTCACCGCGATGTGCTGGCCCGGCGACAACCTCATGATTCACGCGGCGGTTGAACAGTGCACCGAGGGCGACATCCTGCTCGTCACCACCACATCGCCATGCCGCGACGGCCTGTTCGGCGAGCTCTTCGCGACGTCGCTGCGGGCACGCGGTGTGCAAGGAGCGGTGCTGACCACTGGTGTCCGTGACATCGCAGAGCTGCGCGCCATGCCGTTCCCGGTCTGGTCGACCGCGGTGAGCGCGCAAGGCACCGTCAAGGCGACCGCGGGCGCAGTCAATGTCCATGTCGTGGTCGGTGGGAGCTTGGTCCAGCCAGGAGACGTGCTGGTCGCCGACGACGATGGCGTGGTGGTCGTGCCCCGCGCGGCGGTCGACAACGTCATCGTCGCAGCCCGAGCTCGCGAAACCAAAGAGGAAGACACGCGCCGAGCGTTCAACGACGGGCAGCTCGGCCTGGATCGCTACCACCTCCGCGAAAAGCTGACCGAACTCGGCGTCCATTATGTGCGTCAATCTGAGAACCAGTGCAGAGACTCAGTTGAGCCAATTGGCTGACCTCACTTCATGAAGATGAGCTCGAAGCAGCAACCGAATCGCTGGTGTCAGTTGGCTACCACCAAACCCAACGTGACGTCGAGTATGCGATAGCGCTGTTCAGCCGTACGGACAGATGTCAATTCCAAGGCGGATCAACGGCGAGTCCAAGTCCGGGTACGCGATCACGTTGCGAGTCGAGACACCATCCGGACCCGGCGATGCGCAGGCAAGCCCTGTCAGAGGCCACCGCACGACGGCTACAGACAATCGATAAGGCGCTGGGCTGGGGCTGACACCAGGCGGTCGGCGCGTGCTGCCCGGTCCGGCACGTAGGCGTTGTCGAAGACCTCGCCCATCCAGGGGCGGATCACCGTCTTGGCGATGACCGACGGCTTGTCCTTGGCCGACGTCACTAGGTCCAGCGGCGGGTAGTGCAGGACCTGCAGGGCGATCGCCGGCCCACCCTGTTCCAGCGCCTGCCGCGCCACCGCCGCGGCGAGCCCACCTCCGGCGCTCTGCCCTCCGATCGTCAGCCGGCCGCCGTCCCAACCCTTCTCGGCGCCGTGCGCGACAACCCAGCGGACGATCTCGAACACCTGCCTGGGCGGTCCGGGGAACCGGTGCTGCGGCGCGACCGCATAGTCCACGTTGACGACGACGACACCGGCCTCGGCGGCCAGGTGCCGGCACAACGGGTCGTCGAACTGGACTCCCCGCATGACGTACCCACCCCCGTGGAAGTTCACGTGGACCGGCGGGCATGGGTCCTGACCGGCAGGGCGGTACACCACGGTCCGCGCGGGCGCGACCGACGTCGGGATCGTCAACTCCTGTGTGTCCCCGGGAAACTCCGGGAACACGATCCCCCGGCGCCGGGCAACCACGTCGAAGCCAGCCGTGGCCAGATGCTGCATCACCCACGCCACCGCGGAAGCCACCCAAGGGGTGCCCAGAACCGACATGTCTCCTCCATCAAATGCCGCACTCAACAACGTCACGCGGCAACGTCACGCGGCGCAGGCCTCACCAACGGGACCCGGGAACCCGCCACCTATCTTCGGCAATGACGGGCCCTCGCGTGAGGCCCCTCAAGGTGAACCGCCCGGGTTCAGCATCTCCATGAAGAATGCGCCCGCCACTAAGAGGGCCAGGCCCCGCCAGGAGCGACCAGCGCTCGCGGGCGTTGCTTGGGGCCGTGGCGGCACCTGTCTTCTCCGATCTGGTTAGTTCGAACGGAAGGGGATTCCTGCCCAGTCCTGCTCAAGATGGCGTTTCTCTCTCAGACACCGTCTTCGGGACAGAATCTCGCGATATTCCACGCGGAAATCCGGAAGTTTCACCACGAACAGCCATGGCCTTGATGCGACTCGATGGGGTGGGGGAGGGTTTGGCTTAGTGGCCACTTGCCCGCTGACCGGTTGATCGGCGAGGGCTTGAGCGAACTACTCGGCGTTGTTCTCCTCCATCCGGCGTCGAGGCAGTGCCTGAGATGGGCCCTGGTCTACCAGCGGGCCGGGCCGAGGCTACGAGACGGTCAGACGGGCTGATCGCGGTGCAGGATGTGGGCGGCGGCGCCGGCTGGTCGCTTCGGCCCGATGTAGTGCGGCAGCACCGAGCGTGGCATCGGTCCCTTGATCCTTTCGCCGCGCTGGGTCTGTTCCCAGGCGTGCGCCAGGATGCCGACGCTGCGGGAGAGGACGAACAGCCCGCGGGCCAGCTCCGGGGGGAACCCCAGCTCGGCGTATACCGTGGCCGTGGCACCGTCGATGTTCATGGGGATGGGGCTTTGCCTGCCCTTGTTGAGATAGGCCTCCAGAGCACGCACGATCCGCACGAACTCACCGCTGATCTGACCACGCCCGACTGCCTCATCGAGCAGCCCCAGCAGCGGACCCCGACGTGGGTCCACCGGATGGAAGCGGTGACCGAAGCCGGGAAGGTACGGCAGCCGGCTGCGCCACTCCTCCACCACCGTGCTGAGGGCCACACGCTCCGAAGCCCCAGCGAGCTCGGCGGCGCGAATCGCCTCCAGCAGCTCAACGCACTGCTGGCCAGCGCCCCCGTGGGTGTCGCCGAGGACATTGACGCCGGTGGCGACGGCGCTGTTCAGCCCGATACCGCACGTTGTCGCCATCCGGGCGATGGCAATGGACGGTGCCTGCGGCCCGTGGTCGACGGACGCGACCAGAGCAGCCTCCAGCAGGGCCGCCTGCCCGGGCGGCGGAGTGTCCCCGCGAACCATGAGCCAGATCATGGTGACAAAGTCGACCGTACCGATCAGGTCCTCGATCGGATAGCCGCGCAGCCGGATGACCCCGGGATGGATGTCAGAGATTGAGGTGGCCCACCAGTCAGCCATCTCGGCTGTCGCCGTCGGGTCTTCATTCGTCATGTCGTCACCTTTGTTAGCGGTGGCTGGACTGCGGGCGTGTCAACTCAACCGCGGAGACTCGGTCGAGATGTCGCCGGCTGGCCTCCAACGCGCGACGCACGTACTCCTTCAGGCCCACTTTGGCTGCTAACGAGTCACCTGGGATCTCGAGGGCGTACGGGATGTCCTGTGGCAGACAGGCGAGGATGCCCCTAACGTCCATACCGCCGTCGCCAGGGAACTGGCGTTCAGAGCGGCACGTGTAGATGACTTCCTCTTGGGTTGTCGGCTTCTCCTTCGGCGCGTCGCAGACATGCGCATAGCGGAACCACTCGGGGGGAAGCTGCCGGAGCTCGGCGATACTGGAATTCGACCGGTCGAAGTGCAGTATGTCGACCAGGATGCCTGCATTGGGTCGGTTGACGGTACGGAGGACTTCAACTGCCCGGGTCAGATCGGGGGTTGCCGTCCATGACACGAACTCGAGGTCAATGCCTAGCCCCAACGGTTTAGCGAGATCACAGAGTCGGCCGAAGCGATCAGTGGCCCGATCGAAATCGGGGTCGGGTAGTTGGGTAACCACGTGGCGGGCGCCGAGCTCTGCGCCCGTTTCAAGGAAGCTCAGGTAGCTTTCCGGTTCCGTGTCGGGTCCCATTCGCGCACACTCGATGTCCCAGACTCCGACGCCGGTGTCGGCCAAGAGGGCTTTCGTCTCTTTCATGAGTGCCCGGTCGGTGATCAGCGGGTACAGCGCCTCCGCCGGCGTGATCCGGTTGAGGCGGAGGCCGACATATCGGTAACCGGTCCGAGCGGCTACGTCCACTATCTCCGGCGGCGTAAGGCTCAGTGCAGTGAGATGGGCCAATGAATATTCGCGCGTCATGATGTCTGTCCCATCTGGATTGGGGATGATGAGGAGTTGCTGGGGTTCGCTCGGCTGCGAATGCGTCCTCGGGGGCCCGGCATGGGCCTGCTCATCAGGAGACACTTCTTGCGCTGCCGGAGCCGATGACAAGCCATCCGAGTCACGCAGACGGTGCGTCGAGTTGGTGGACCAGGGCCCGCAGGGCCAGTTCGTAGCCGAACGATCCGCAACCGCAGATGAAGCCGACCACTACGGGTGAGACCACCGAGGTGTGCCGAAACTCTTCCCGTGCGTGGACGTTCGACATGTGGATTTCGATACACGGTATGGAGATGGAGGCGATCGCGTCGCGGATGGCGTAGCTGTAGTGTGCGTACGCCCCAGGGTTGATGATCAGTCCTTGACCGTGGCGGGCACCGTGCACCAGGCCGACGAGTTCCCCCTCGCTGTTGCTCTGAGCGCATCGAACGCTCACCCCGAGCTCGACTCCTACCTCGATGACCCGAGCCTCGATGGTCTTCAGCGTCTGGCTGCCGTAGACGCCGGGCTCGCGTTCACCCAGCAGGTTTAGGTTTGGCCCGTTGAGCAGCAGCACGGACCCGTTCCGCCCGGCCAGCGGCGCATTGTCTTCTGTTGACACGTTACGTCCCTCTCAGTCGGTCTTGCTTGGGTGGCGGGCGACCAGCTGGGCTAGTCGAAGCGGCCTTGGTAGATGTCGAGGATGTTCCAGTGCCCCGGCGTGGGAACCGGTTCGTTGACCATGGGTACGTCGAGCAGGGCTGGTCGGCGGGCGATCAGCGCCTTGTCCAAGGCGGACGCGAGTTCCTCGGGTGACCCGATCACGTACCCGTCGGCGCCACACGCCCGGGCGTAGGCGGCGAAGTCCGGTGAGTAGGACTCCCCGCTGGGATCGGTGAAGGTGCACCCGTAACTGTGTCCGTAGTTGCCCTGCTCCAGGTCGGCGATGGTGCCGTGCGCCCGGTTGTTCATCACGACCCAGATGACGGGCAGCCCCCGTTCGACGGCGGTCGGGACGGCCGAGAGCTGGGCGCCCATCCCGCCGTCGCCGACGAGCGAGATGACGGGCCGGTCAGGCTGGGCGATCTGCACACCCAGCGCGGCGGCCGGCCCGAACCCCATGGTGGAGAAGCCGCCCGGGGTGATGAAGCGACCCTCCGCCGGAAGCTTGTAGCACTGCGCCACGCCGTTCTTGTTCCACCCGACGTCGGTGACCAGGATGGCATCGGGTGGCAACGTGTCGAGCAGGTCCTGCAGGATCCGCTCAGGCCGCAGCGGAAAGGCGTCGCTGGAACCCAGTTCGCGAGTCCGCTCCCACAGGTCACCGCGGACCTTCGCTATCTGTTCACGCAGGGCTGGCCGCTGACATCCTTCCGGTCGAAGGGCACGGGCAGCCGCGGCTAGAGCCGGCAATGCTGACCTCACGTCGGCGATGACGCCGATCTCGACCGGGTAGTTGCGGCCTATCTCGTCCGGGTCGATGTCAATCTGGATCAGGCGGGATGGCGGGAAGGCCCACGTCTGGTCCGGCATCCACGAGCTGGCGTCCGTCTCGGCGAACCGGGTGCCCAGCGCCACGACGACGTCGGCGTGCAGGGTGTAGTCGTTGGTGTATTCGAGACCCCAGAAGCCCGGCATCCCAAGCAGAAGCGGGTGCTCGTCGGGCACCGTGCCCTTGCCCATGAGGGAGTGGGTGATGGGCACGTCGAGATGCTCAGCGAGATCGACCAGGGCAGCCACCGCGTCTGGGCCGCGCACCCCCCCGCCGACGTAGAGGAGCGGCCGCTCAGCGTCGGCCAGCAGCCCGGCGATTCGCTCGGCAGTCCCTGCGTCGAGCTGGGCAGTGACGGGCTCAACTGGTAGCGGAACCGGCCACGCGGTCGCGTCAGGCACGACGCGGGAGAACAGATCCATGGGGACGTTGAGCAGCACCGCGCCGGGACGCCCCGATGTCGCCGTCCAGAACGCACGCTCCGCGAATCGGGCGAGATCCTCGACCCTGTTCACATTCCAAGCCCGCTTCACGAACGGACGGTAGATGTCGGCCTGCGAGCCGTTGTCGTGCTGGTTGACCTCTTGGTGCGGGTGCCGGCCGTGGTAGTAGCTAGGCACGTCACCGGCGATCGCTACCAGGGGGATTGAGTCGAAGGCGGCAGTGGCCACGCCGGTGATCGCGTTGGTCATCCCCGGCCCGACGTGGACCAGGAGAACCCCCGGTTTGCCGGATGCCCGCGCGTATCCGTCCGCCGCGTGTGCTGCGGCCTGCTCGTGCCGGCAGATGACAAATTCGATGCTGCTTCGGCTGAGGGCATCCAGCATCGCAATGTTGGTGTGGCCGCAGATCCCGAAGATGTACTCGACTCCGTAGGACTCCAGCTGCGCCACGAGCACCTGGGCACCGGTCCTGCCCTTGCCGAGCTCCGCCGGCTGTTCGGTGGCGATGTGCGTCTCGATCGTCATCCCTGCTCCTCAGGCTTCAATTGGTATCCGAGACTTGCCAGGCACCGCACGCGCGCCAGGCACCGCACGCGCGCTTTCGAGGGCCTCCTGCGCCCGCTCGAGCCAAGACTCAGCCCTGACCTACCTGCCCGGGACGCGTCGTGACGCCGCGGGTGTCGTGGAGACGTTCTTGCAGGCTCACCCATATCTGGGCGGTCGCCCATAGCACCACCCCGAACGCAACTTGCCCAAACCATGTGGCCGGCAACGTCGGAATCGGCGCCTGTCAGGTCAGCAGTCGTGTCCCATCTCGTGTCTCTCATTTCAACCATTGCATGGGGATTGGGGCTCGTCAATGGTTTCACCGATAATTCTGTACTAGTTCGTACATTTTTTGTACTAGATAGTGAATATTTTGAACCTAATCGTACATTGGCTCGCCACCTGGTGGTAGCGTTTGCCTCGCAATGAGGGGCTCGACAGAGGTATTCGCGGGCCGCCAGTCTGTCAAGTAGGAGGTCGACCGAACCATGGGCGCCAACGATCCAAATCTCACTTCTGAGCAGCAGCAGGAGCTCGATGATGTGTACACCCGAGCCCGCGCGGCCCTGAAGGTCATCGAGGGCTATGACCAGGCCAGGGTCGATCGGCTGTGTCAGGCGGTCGCCTGGGCAGTGTCCAACAAGACGACGTTCAGCCGTCTGGTGGACATGGGCATCGCTGAGAGCCGTCTGGGCGACCCGGTCAGTCGAATGGGCAAGCGGATGAAGATCCGCGGTGTCCTGCGGGATGCGCTACGACAGAAGAGCGTCGGCATCCTGGAAGAGATTCCGGACAAGGGCTTGGTCAAGTACGGCAAGCCGGCTGGAGTGATTGCTTGTCTCGTGCCGACGACCAACCCCGACCTGACCCCCGCCGGCAACGCGATCTACGCCATCAAGGCCAGGGATGTGGTGATCTTCTCCCCGCACCCACGCGCGAAGAACACCTCGGCCGAAACGGTGCGACTCATGCGCGAAGCACTGGAGGCCGAGGGCGCGCCGGCTGACATTCTGCAGTGCCTGACGATGGTGAACATCCCAATGTCGCAAGCCCTTATGGCGCGGGCTGATCTTGTCCTGGCCACCGGCGGCCAGCCCATGGTCCGCGCCGCCTACAGCTCGGGGCGACCGGCGTACGGCGTGGGCGCTGGCAACTCCACGATGATCATCGACGAGACTGCTGACACCGCCAAAGCGGCGCACAACACCATGCTCAGCAAAACGTCGGACTTCGGGTCCGGTTGCTCAGCCGACGGCAACCTCATCATTGAGAGCAGCATCTTCGACGACATGCTGGCGCAGCTGGAGAAGGAAGGCGGCTACCTCGCCAACGAAGAGGAGAAGTCGAGCCTGCGCGACGTCATGTGGGACGCGGAAGGCCACCGACTGCCCGACACCGTGGCCGCCTCGCCGCATGAACTTGCCAAGGCAGCCGGTTTCCGCATCCCGAAGGATCGCAAGTTCATCATGGTCCGCGGTGACGGCATCGGCAAGAGTCACCCGTTCTCCAGCGAGAAGCTGACGACGCTGCTCGCCGTCTATACATACGATGGCTTCGAGCAGGCCCTTGAGATGATGCAGGGCATTTTCGAGGTCGGCGGTAAGGGCCACTCCTGCGGCATCTACTCCTTCAACCAAGACCACATCCACCGCCTGGCACTGGCGGCGCCGGTCAGCAGGATCATGGTGCGACAACCACAGTCGAAGGCCAACGCGGGCGCCTTCAACAACGGGATGCCCATGACATCCAGCCTGGGCTGTGGCACCTGGGGTGGCAACATCGTCTCGGAGAACGTCCACCTCAAGCACTACATGAACACCACCTGGGTGTCGGTGCCGATCGCCGAGGATCGACCGCCGGACGCCGAGCTCTTCGGGGACTTCTATGACGCCAAGCTGGAGGAGGACGCCGAGTCCGCGGCGTCTGAGACCGTCATCGAGAACGGTCCATAGTCAGTCAAGACGGACGGCCCGACTGGTGGCTACGGCCCGCGCGATCGCTTTGGCGACCAGAGCGTGGTCACGATGCCACCCCGTCAGCTCACACAACTCATCCAAAACCTTGGCCTTAACCGACCCGCGACGCCGACCGATACCGTGTCGCAGTGGCCTTGGTAACCGCCTTGCGCAGGCTCATCGTCAGTCCGATGTCCGAGGCTGGCCCGACTCCAACAGGAAACCGCCCCGCCACGCCGCACGCGGACATTTCTACATGAGGCAACGACCCCTGCTACGCGGGCATCTTTGGTGAGTCAACTCGACCTGACGTCACACGACGTCTGTTCATGACCTTCGAACCGCGCCCGCGCCATGAGTCTGTGATCCGCCAGTCGGGCACCGCTACGAACGTGCGGCGAACCCGGTCAGGAGCTCCGACGCTGCGCCACGGCTTGCGCAGCCAACCTGATGTGCGTGTTCGGGGCGCCGTAGCCGTCGTAGTCGCCGATGCGCTGCAGGAGCTCGACGTTGAACCGCCCTTCGATCTTCTGGCTGTAGACGTGCAGGAACTCGCCGCGCTCTGTGCGGTCGTAGAGGATCCCGCTGTCACGCAAGCGGCCTGCAAATTTGGCGTCGAGGTCGAATCGGGCGCGAACGTCGGCGTAGTAGTTGTCCGGGATATCCAGCAGGTCCACGCCACGATGGCGCAGCCGCGCTACGGCGGCGAAGATGTCGTCACAGGCGAATGCCAGCTGATTGATGCCGGCCTGGGTCGGAACGGAACGACCGGCCGCGGTGACGTTTAGGACCACCCGCAGGTCCCCCAGTGCGGGTCGCAGGACTCGGCTGCGCAGGCGCCCTTGTGGGTCCAGGAACTCCGAGACAGGTCCTGAGGTCAGTCCGAAGAGGGTGCGGTAGAAGGAGATCTCCTCGTCCAATTGGCCCGGATCAACGACCATTCCGATGTGGTCAATGCCGAGCCAGCCACCTTCGTCGGGCCCATCCGCGGCCGCGGGTGCGGGGATGAAGTCCTTGTGCCAGTCATCTGGGTCCCCGATTGGGGATGTGATGAACACGTGGGTCCCCGATGGGGTGCTCAGTCCCGGGAGCATCGCCTCTCCGGCGCCCCGCCGCCGCCGGACGGAGGGCCACATCAGCGCGGCCGATCGGGTTGTGAGATCCGCAACGCCGGCAGTCTGCACACACAACGCTGTCAGCGCTGGACGGTCCAGCGCTGCGGCTCGGAAGTCAGACAGGTCTGAGGATGCGTCGAGGATCAGGTTGGCGCCACCGTTGCGCCACCACGTCACCGGCTTCGTGCGGTGAGTTCCCGCGTGGCGGAACCCCAACCGGCCGAGCAGGTCGGTGAAGTCCTTGTCGTCGGGCAGAACAGCTACCTCGACGAAGGCTGAGTCGACCGACGGCGGCGCCGGAGGTGGGTCGAAGAGGACGACCTGGGGTCGGGGTGCATCAGCAGGACGCACGGAGTCCCATCGCACTCGAAGCTGCTCCTCGAGATACAGCAGCGAGCGCATGGCGTCCATGGCGGTCTTTGCCGCCGGTGCCTCCCGTACGACGTCACTGAAGACAGCCGCGGAAACGGGGCCGCGGTAACCGGCCGAGACCACTGCGTCCACGACACTGGCGACGTCGAGGGTTCCTTGGCCCGGGAAACAGCGGAAGTGTTGACTCGACTCCAGGACGTCCATCAGCAGGTGAGGTGCATCGGCCACCTGCACAAAGGCGATGCGATCCGCTGGAATCTCGTTCAGGGCGGACGCGTCGTCTCCCTTGGCCAGGAGGTGGAAGGTGTCCACCGCGAGCGCGACGCTTGGGTGGTCGGCCCGGCGGATGATGTCCCAGGCATGGGACAGGCGGTTTACGTGAGTGCCCCAGGCCAGCGCCTCGAAGGCGATGGTGATGCCGCGTTCTTGGGCCAGGTCTCCCAAGGCGTGGAGCTGTTCAGCGGACAGGTCCGGATCCGCGATGGCCTCGGGTGTGGCATTGGAGCACATGAGAACTATGGGCGCCTCCAGTCCCTCCATCACGTCGAGTTTGTGCTCGAAGTACCGCAGAACAGCTCCGAACGACTCGGAGCCAACACCTTCAAAGTCTCTGACCGGCTGGAAAAGATCGATGCGCAGGCCCAGGTCGGCGCAACGTTGTGCCACGGCCGAGGGAAGTAAGGGTGAGGAGATCAGGTCATTGTCGAACAGTTCGATGCCGTCGAATTTCGCCGCCGAGATCGCCTGGAGCTTGTCCGCCAATGTGCCGCCCAGCGAGACTGTGGCGATTGTCTTGTGCATGAGGTTAACCTTCCTCGCTGGTCGGGAGTCACGCCGCGCGTGACCAACGACCTCAGATGACGAAGCATTCAATCGGCATCGGGAGCCAGACCGGAAAAGAGCTCGAAAGGCATCGACCGCCTGGAAGACAGCCATGCCGCCACCGTGCGCCACGGCACAACCGCGGCTCCTGGCGACCGAGACCAGTTCGGTCTCCAGTGGGAAGTACACCACGTCGCCGAGCCACAACGACGGCTGGATTAGCTCTTCTAGAAAAGCCAGGCCCGGACGTGTATCCCTGCGCCGGTTAGCGTGGCATGGATACACGTCCGTCCTGGAACACGGCGACGACAAAATCCCTTCCTACCGAGAGCCGCCCTGGGCCAAAGACCCGCGGTCGGCCGTGCTACAGGGAGCCAGCGGCCGCCGGCGCTTCCCCCGGAACCGACCGCGCGTGGCCGAGTTCGTGCATGTCCAAACGATAGGTCTCACGGGCCGTGGAGGCCGAGACCGCGGCGATGACGCAGCAGATGCTGGTGAACACCGCGACTGGCAGCCACCCCTTGTCGCCCTCACCCGCGATCGCCTTGCCGATGGCGGGGCTGAACCCGGCCAGCAAGAACCCGAACTGGGTGCCGAGCGCGACCCCGGAGTAGCGCACGCGCGAATTGAACATCTCGTTGTAGAAGGCCGGCCAGGTCGCGTTGGGCGCACTGTACGCCACCGAGGTCAGCACGAACGAGCCGAGGAAGACCAGGAAAGTGTTCCCGGACGTGATCGCCATGAAGTACGGATAGATGGCCACGGCGCAGGCGAGGACGCCGCCGATGAACACCGGCTTGCGGCCGATGTGGTCGGACAGGATCGCGTAGAGCGGCTGGAAGCCCAGCGCGAACACGTTGGCGATGATAATGGCCCACAGCATCGTCGTCTTGGGCACGCCGTTGTCGGTGGCGTAACTGAGTCCGAACACGGCGGTGACGGTGCTGACGACGGCGATGAACGCACAGAACATGACACGCAGGACGTCGCGCCACTGGTAGCGCATCAGTTCCGCGGCGGGCACCTTGGCCAGGTCATGCTTCTCCTCGGCCTCCTTGAACACCGGGGTCTCCGGCAGCCGCAGCCGGATGACGAACGCGACGACAACGACCAAAGCGCTCAGAAGGAAGGGGATTCGCCAACCCCAGTCGAGCAGCTGTGCCTCCGGTAGGGCGGCGATCGGGAGAAACACCAGGGTGGCCAGAATGAGCCCACCCTGAGAGCCGGTGAGCGTCCAGCTGGTGTAGAAGCCTCGGCGATGAGCAGGGGAGTGCTCGAGGGTCAGCGAGCTGGCTCCGCCCTGTTCGCCCCCGGCGGAGAATCCCTGCGTCAATCGCAGCACAATCAGGGCAGCCGGTGCCCAGTTGCCCATGTGATTGTAGTCGGGCAGGAGCCCGATCGTGAATGTCGACAGCCCCATCAGCCCCAGGGTGAACACGAGGATGGGTTTGCGTCCCACTCGGTCGCCGAGGTGTCCCAGGACCAGGGCACCGACTGGCCTGGCCACGTAGGCGACGCCGTAGGTCGCCAAAGCAAGCAAGGTCGCCGTCGCTGGGTTGCTGTCGGGGAAGAAGATCTTGCCGAACACGAGCGCCGCCGCGGTGCCATACACGAAGAAGTCGTAGTACTCCACTGCAGTGCCGAGGAAGCTGGAGATGGCCGCCCTGCGTGGCGCTGCCACGGGGTTAGGGTGCGTCGTTGCGGACAATGGTCTCTCCAAGGATAGATGAGCCGGAGGCTCCGAGACCTAGAGGCCTTGAGCCCTTTGACACGTTTAGAGACGATTCCCGGGCCAGAAGCAGCGGCTCGTTCGCATCGAATCCGTCGTGCATCACACCAGGCCGTTCATAACTCCCATAGCGGCCGACCAAGGTTGGGTCCGAATCAAGTCGAGCCACCGTTCGGTGTACGAACCATGTAGTACCTTAAGAAAAGCACGAGAGGGACGACGCGTCAATGGTTACAGTGAAGTTTCTATACTATCTAGTACATTAGGTCCCGCGAACCAAGAAGAGTTTTCCGGACTAGCGCTGGTGCTGTGCCTCATCGGGACTCGGTCTAGGCCACGCTCTGGCGGCCACCGTCGGTTCACCCCCATCTGTCCCAAGGCTCAGCGTGCAACGAACTTGGCCGGCCAACGACTCGTCAATCTGCACCCCAACAAGGCATGGCACGCCCCAGAAACAGCCCAAACCGGACAGGTACCAGGGCTACTTCCTTGCGCGCCCTGGGTGAGCGTCCTGAAGCCAGCTTGGAATCATCTCGGCGATGAACAAACGCTGTCGCCGTCGGGTTGTGGGCGCGGCCAAGTCGTAGCCGAAGATCGCCTAGACCGTGGCCCGGTTGGAAACGCGATAGAAGCACAGTGCGCTCATCAGGATGTGCACGTCGATCGCCTTGACCTTGCGGTGGAAGACTCCGTCGCGGTAGCCACGGTTCAGGATGTTCTGGATGAGGCCGAGGACGGGGCTGTTCAGTCCGCGCAGTTGTTTCGAGTCCAGCACGTGCTCGGCGTGGTGCACGTTCTCATCGGCCACGAGCCTGATGAACTCGGGGTGATTGTCGTGATAGTCGAAGGTCAGCTCGGCCAGCGTCCGCATGGCCTCGACCGGTGATAGGTGCTTCAGGTCAAGCTGCTTTTCGATTGCACGTATGTCGCCGTAGGCTTGTTCCAGCACCGCAACATACAACTGCTCCTTGCCGCCAAAGTAGTAGTAGATCATCCGCTTCGTGGTTCGGGTGAGGGCCGTTATGTTATCGACTCGTGCGCCGGAGTAGCCGACGCGAGCGAACTCCGCGGTCGCCACCAGCAGGATCTCATCGCGGGTACGCTCGGGGTCGCGCTGCCGCTCGCTTGGGAGCTGCTGGACAGCCTTCACTTTCGAGTTCGCCATGTCGATTCTTCCATCCGGCCGGTGGTCGCTGGGCTGGCGCATGAGCGAATGCCAGCGGGCACCCCGACCTTCGAGAGTCACCCAGGGTCCCATGAGCCGTACCAATTTATGGTACTTAACGTACTAGTTCGCCAATGGAGCAGGCGCTGCACGGTTGAGTGCCGGTCGTGGCCGAGACTGAACAGGTCATGTCGTGCAATCCTTCGACAAAGCTCGAGAGCGGCCCTGATGCGTGCATGCGGCTGACCGGCATACGGCGGGAGCACCGAAGATGTACTCAATCACGCTGCGCCACCAGCACGTGAACTCCGGTCCTGCCCTTGCCGACGTCTTCCGCTGGTCGGTGGCGACTACGTTTCGATCGTCATCCCTGAACCTCAGGCTCCATCGATATCCAGGACTTGCCAGGCACTTCGCGCGCATTCTCGAAGGCCTCCTGCGCCCGCTCCAGCGGAAACTCAGCCCTTATGATCCGGTCGAGGGCCGGCAACGGCGCCGCGAGGGTCGCAGCGAAGTCCCGTGGATGATCGTAAACGAGCGAGCCGATGATGATCAGCCGGTGGCGGACGATCGCGGCTGAGGTGGTGGTGACCGGTGTGGTGCCCAGGCCTGTCAGGGTCACCGTTCCACCATCCCTGGCCAACCCGAGTGCCTGTTCGACGGCGGATGCGACGCCGGAGGTCTCGTACACGCGGTCATAGGGGCCGTCCACACCCTCCTGGGAGATCCGAGCGCCGAGGCTAACGGCGAGCTCGGCGCGCCCGGCGTGTGGCTCGATCACATCCGGGCGGACACCGTTGGCAAGCAGCGTCGCGCAGAAGATCAACCCAGTCGATCCAGCACCAACGACAACGGACCGTTGACTCGGCCGCACTCCGCCGGCGCGGCGGAGGGCTGCGGTTGCCACGGCGAGCGGCTCCAGGCAGACCATCTGTCCGTCCGTGAGACCGGAGGGTGTTGGCCAGGCGAATCGAGCCGGGATGACGACGAACTCAGCGAGGAGTCCCGGCGTATTCATCCCGATCATGACCTTGTTCCGGCAGCCGCACGTCTCCCCCCGACTGCAGGCCGGGCAGTCGAAGCATGGGTAGTTGGGCTCGATGACGACCCGCTGACCGACATGGCGATCGGACACCTCCGGCCCGATGGCACTGATCACCCCGATGCCCTCGTGTCCCATGACCCATGGCATTTCCGGCACGGGACGGCCACCGCCGAACACCGTAAGATCGCTGCCACAGATGCCCACGCCTGTAACGCGCACCAACACCTCGCCCGGACCGCAACTCGGCTCCTGCCGATCCACGAGGTCGATGTGTCCGGGACCGGTGAGAACGGCGGCTTTCATGCGGCAAACGCCGCCCGCGGCAGCGCGCTCTCCCTCAGTACGGCGACACCAAATCCACGCTCAGGATGCGACGCGTTGTAGAGCATAGTCCACGATTCCTCGTCATTGGACACGGGGACGACAGCGACTTCCACAGTTCCTGGGACCGGAACGCCGCAGCCAAACCCGGGCGCACTCCAACTAACTGAGCTCAGAACCCCCATATTCGGTCAACCTCCTACTTGCCAGATGGACGGCCCGTGCAGATCACTGCTGGGCTCCTAATTGAGTGACGATGCCACGTTGGAAGCCAGTGTACTATCCAGTACATGAATTCGCGAGACACCATTGACGAACCGTCACCCTCGCCTATGGTCACCTTCGGTCGGCGTAGATCGGTCGAATCCAGGCACGGAGGAGCGGCGTGGATCGGTCTGCGTCAAAGCCGGGCGCGGACAAGAGATGCGAGGCCGGCCTCATCGTGCGAGCTCGTGACCTAAAGGATGCTCTCGAGGGACTGACGCCCATGGCGCAGCGGTGGCATCGGCGGAAAGGACCCTAAACGTGCCCAATGCCATCAGCTCACATGGGGTCTCTTCTCCCGGTTCGGTCGTTCGTCGGCCGCCGAACCAAGACTGGATGCTCCTGGCGATGGGCGTGGCGTGCGCATCCACAGCCCCGCCCCTGATTGCCGCCACGGCAGCGCCGGCCTTGGCGATCGCTTTCTGGCGCAACGGGCTGGGTGCTCTCGTCGTCTTGCCTTACGCCCTCCTGCGGGCCCGCAGGGAAATGCGTCGGATGTCGATGCGAACCCTGGTCCTGGCGCTGCTCGCGGGGACCCTCCTTGCCGGGCACTTTGGCTTCTTTGTGCCGAGCCTGCGGTACACCTCCGTCGCCTCGGCTGCCGCCCTGGTCTGCTCGCAGACGGTATGGGCGGCGCTGTTCAGTCGGCTGCTCGGTGAACGACTTCCCTACCGAGCGTGGGCAGGCACCGCCCTCGCCCTCGCGGGAGTGCTTCTCGTCACCGGCGTGGACTTCTCCCTGTCAGGCCGGGCGCTCCTCGGCGACCTGCTCGCACTTCTCGGTGGTCTGTTCGGCGGTGCCTACATTGTGGCAGGCGGCCAGGTGCGCCGATTGCTGAGCACTACGGCGTACACCGCCGTGTGTTACACCCAGGCCGCGGTGCTGTTGCTCGTCGTGTGCCTGGCCACAGGCCAAGCCCTCGGCGGGTACCCGGCCGCGGATTGGATCCGCATCGCCGCCCTGACCGTGCTGGCCCAGCTGTTGGGGCATTCGGTGTTCAACCTTGTGCTGCGCTCAACGAGCCCGACACTGGTCTCACTGGCGACCCTGTTCACCGTGCCGATCGCCGCCATCCTGGCAGCGCTGCTGCTGGGACAGATCCCACCGCTGGGTCTCCTGCCGGCATTGGCGTTGCTCCTCGCGGGCACCGCTCTGATCATCACGTCCACCCGGCCGACGGCACGGTGACCGTTGCGCCCAGGGCCTGCACATCCCACCCAGAATCATCGTGTTGCCACTTGCAGAGAACCGATAAGTCCGGCCGTTCGGGCTTGGAACATCGAGGTAGGACCGATCAAGGAGAGCGTGGCTCCCCAGGTGTGGCAACTTGGTCGAAGTCAAAGGGGCACCACCACCGCAACCTGCTATCCAGGCGAGTTGGTTGCCGCCCTCCCGTGCTCAGCAACCAGAATGGTTGCGGCTGCGGGAAGTTCGGGACGAAGAGGCCGCAGGTTCAAATCCTGTCACCCCGACTGTGTTCCTGCAGCTGAGAGGCCCTTACCAGAGTTGGTGAGGGCCTCCCTGCTGCCAGTACAGCTGCAAAATACGGCAAGTGCAGCAACGAAGACGAGAATTGACCTGCGAATCGAAAGGGCTCCCCTAAGCCTGCGGCGCGCTTCGCTTGTCGCCATCGGCACAAGCGTTCGCATAGATCTCCAACGTCATCGACACGTCTGCGTGACGTCGGATCCCAATGACCACCCGCAGGTGGACTATCAGATCCAGCAGCGTTGCGCCCGTCCGCCTCGCGTCATGACCGTTGTCAGCGCTCCTCGATATCTAGGCCAGTAGTGCCTGGGCTAGCTCGCGCCGACATCGGCGGGCGGCCGCGCCTGCCCACTCTCAGCTGGCCAGTATCCGCGCACGAACGTCAACGCGTCTCGCATTTCTGACTCCGAGATCTCGTGCATGATTTCGACCGAGACGGTGTCGTTATAGCCGGCCTTGGCCAGCTCGGCGGAAAATGTCGCATAGTCGTATTGCCCCGTGCCCGGGTGTCTGCGCCCGGTATCCGCCGTCTGTACGGTGCAGATCCACTCGCCGTAACGGCTGATGTCCGCCAGGGACGTGCCCTCCTCGTCGAGGTGGTAGAAGTCGAGGGCGACCTTGACCTCCCCCGGCCGACCCACCTCCTGCGCGTAGCCGACCGCCTCGTCTAGGAAACGCACGATGTTGGCTTCCTTGACGTTCTGAGGCTCGATCCCCACCACGCAGCCGGATCCCACAAAAGCCTCCGCGGTCCACGTGAACGCCGTGACGAGCTGGTCGTGGGCCGTATCACGCGACCAGCCCTCCGGAACGTTGCGCGCCCAGGCGGCACCAAAGACCGCTGCAGTCGCGCCGACCGCTTCGGCCAGCTCGGCGGCATGCCCGAACCAGGTCCTCACCGCCCTCTCGTCGACCCGTGGTCCCACCATGGAAGCGTGGGGGGGAGGAAGGACTGAAGCACGAGGCACGGGAGCGGGGCCGCGTTCACCTGGGCTATGGCTGTACGCGTGCCGGTTGCGGTCGTCAGGTCAAATCGGACCAGGGGCACCTCGATGTAGTCATACCCAATCCGTGCCAGGGTCTCCGCGGCCTCAAGGGGTGCGGCGTATCCAAGTTTCATAGGTGCCTTCCTACATGGCGCGACTCAGCCGTGCTCGCACGCAACCAAGGATGTGAAGTGGCGCATCATTCGTTCCGCGTCTGGAGCGACACCGGAGAAGAGCTCGAAGGCTTCGACCGCCTGGAAAACAGCCATGCCGCCACCTTGGGCTACGACACAACCGCGGCTCTTCGCGAGCGAGACCAGCTCGGACACCAGGGGGAAGTAGACCACGTCGGCGAACCACAATGACGACTAGATCAGCTCTTCTGGAAACGCCAGACCCGGATGAGCAGCCATACCCGTTGGCGTGGCATGGACGAGACCGTCAGCCTTGGACACGGCGGCGGCAAGGTCGCTCTCTACTGAGAGCCGTCCTGGGCCAAAGGCCGTAGTCAGCCGCTCAACGAGCTCGCTCGCCTTCTTCTGGTCTATGTCGAACACGTCAAGGTGACCTGCCCCCTTCTTGAGCAGGCCGAAGGCGACGGCGGCACCTGCGCCGCCAGCACCAACAAGCACGAGCCTGTCAATGGGCGCGTCGGGTAGTTGTCGGTCCAGACCACGTACGAAACCGCACCAATCTGTGTTGTGCCCCGTCGTGCGGCCGTCTCTGATCACGACGGTGTTGACGGCCCCGAGAGCCCGGGCGTCGTCGGTGAGATCTTCGAGGAAGGGCATGATCGCCTGTTTCGCCGGATGGGTGACATTCAGGCCGTCGTAGCCCAGCCGGATCGCCCACTGCAGGAGATCCGTGAGGCTACCCGTACCCAGTGCCAGGCTCTCAAGGTCGATGCGACGATAGGCGAGGGACAGTCCTTGGTGACGGCCTTCCTGCTCGTGCATGGCCGGGGTCAATGACGCTGAGATGCCAGCGCCGACAAGGCCTACCAGCAATGAGCGTGGCTCGCGGGTTGCGTCATCGAACGTCTCCTCGTCGGACAAAGGGTCACTACCGTGCGTCTCTGCCCCCTGCTCGCGAGCTGGGATGAGGCTGGGGCCGCGCATCACGGTCGTCGGAAGGCCCATACGAAACCTCCTATTGTTCGTACTAGTCCGTTCAATACAGAGATAGCCAGAGCATAGACCAAGGTTCCCCACCCCGCCTGTCATGTCCTCGTTGCGAACTAGTACGTTCAGTACTAGCGTTCGGTACGGTTCATTGCGACACTGGCTTGACTGGCTCATGTCGGGCAACCGCTGGCGTTCCCTTTTGCGCCAGCCAAGCGACCACCGGCCGGATGGATATTGGATATGGCAAAGTCAGACGTCCACAGTGCCGAGCAGCGCTCAACAGAGGCCAAGCATCGCTCAACAGAGCGACAGCGTGACCCTGAGCGCACTCGTGCCGAGATCCTGCAAGTGGCGACCACGGAGTTCGCCCGGGTCGGCTACTCCGGGGCCCGAGTCGACAACATAACGGCACTAACCCGGACCACGAAACGGATGCTCTACTACTACTTCGGCGGCAAGGAGCAGCTGTATGTTGCCGTGCTGGAGCAGGCCTACGGCGACATACGCGCAGTCGAACAGCAGCATGACCTGAAGCACCTGTCGCCCGTTGAGGCCATCCGGACGCTGGCCGAGCTGACCTTCGACTATCACGACACACACCCCCAGTTCGTCAGGCTCATTGCCGACGAGAACGTTCATGACGCCGAGCACCTGCAGGACTCAAAAGAGCTAAGCGGACTAAACAACCCCGTCCTCGGCCTAATCCAGAGCATCCTGAACCGCGGCTACCGGGAAGGCGTCTTCCACCGCAGGGTGAAGGCGATCGAGGTGCACACCATGATGAGCGCCTTGTCCTTCTACCGCGTTTCCAACCAGGCCACGGTCAAGGTGATCTTCGGCTACGACATGACGTCACCGACCGCCCGACGACGGCATCGCATGTTCATCGCCGAAATGTTCCAAACCTGGCTTCAGGACGACCCAGCAGGGCGCGCTAAGCGATAGGCGACATCCTCTCGTCGGGTTGTGCCAGGTGCCGTATCGCCACCCACCCTGGGCCGTACCAGCCGTACCCCTCGCCCAGCCAGATGGCCAAACCGATTCCGGCGGCCAGGGTGTGGCCGCGACGGGTCGCACCCTCTGACCAATGAGTCCACGCCGTGCCTGACACGTAATTAATTAACTAGATAGTATAACGATTCC
>Ga0066789_10000061_pt1 | contig 29558 bp, 26 predicted proteins | sample OrgsoiDNA2013049_FD_70960 | JGI IMG/M metagenome (GOLD analysis project Ga0066789, IMG submission 70960) | Permafrost soil microbial communities from the Arctic, to analyse light accelerated degradation of dissolved organic matter (DOM) -... | ecosystem: Environmental > Terrestrial > Soil >...
AGAAATAAAGGAAGTTCTGCGCGCCATAGTACTTCCAATAGAGCGGCGCCCAGACCAGGATCCAGGCTGTCCAGACCAATTTCAGCCACAGCGAGATGCGCGAGTTTGCCGGGCCGCTTCTGTCGTCCATGCGCGTTGGTGCAATTACATCAGTAACTTGCCGCTGCACACCAGTGTACCTACCATGCGATTATGAGCTACAAATCCCTGCTTTTCTGCCCCGACGAGAAGACCGCCCGCGTAGTGACCCAGGTGTTGAGCGAACTTGAGTTTACGGTTGAGCTTTCGGGTGAGCCATTTGCCACAGTCAAGAAGCTGACTGATGAGCACTTCGACGCACTGGTGGTGGACTGCCAGAACGAGCAGGATGCTTCGTTGCTTTTCAAAGCGGCCCGCAATTCCAGCTTGAATCACAGCTCGCTTTCGGTCGCGGTGGTAGAAGGGCAGGCGGGAGTAGCCAAAGCATTTCGGATCGGCGCCAATCTGGTGCTGAGCAAGCCGGTCAACGTGGAGCAATCGAAAAGCACTTTGCGCGTGGCCCGGGGACTGCTGCGGAAGAACAGCGAGGCCAGGGCAGCGGCTGAGGGTTCGGCGCCCGCGGCCAAGCCAGCCGCCGCTCCCTCTGTTTCGTCACCTGCGATGTCACCGTCAAGGCCGTTTGCATTCGACTCGGCAAATTTATCAGCAAGCAGCCCGGCCGCGATTCCGGCGCCAGCTGCTCCATCCGCACCGTATTCAGCGCTTGAGCTTGATCAGGATCCAACGCCTGCGCCGGAGCCGAGCGAGGCCGCGCTGCTGGAGTCCATGCCGAATCCGATTGACGGCAAGCCCCCATCGGTCGCCGAGCACTTGTGGGCGCCGAGATCACAGGGACAGGCGGAACCGATTGCCGCCAGCACGGGCGGGCATGGGGCCGCAGCGGCTCCCGCACTGGCCCGGATTGTGGAACCCAAACTGGGCGGCGCATCGCCGATGGTCACACACGAGCCAATTGTTGCGGAAACCGGTGCGACGGAACATTTCCCGGTAGCTACGGTTCCAGTGCCGACTTTTTCGATGGATTTGGACGCGGGTGGTTCGAACTCCGGCAACCAAAAGTTCATCAAAACAGTTGCGGTGGTGCTCCTTCTAGGCGTCGCCGGATACCTGGGATGGCAGAAGCTGCAACCGCTGAAGTATCTGCCGGGCTCGACCCCGGCGCAAACGGTGAAGCCGCCGGTAACCGCAGCGGAAGTGAGTCCGGCGCCTGCGCATGCCGCTCAGTTACCGGCGAACGCTGAGAATGGTTCTGGGGAAACCGCGTCTTCGGCAACCACTTCTTCGACCATGGCTCCCGAACCAACCACGATCACCGCCTCTTCGACCTCAGCCCCCAGTGCGTCGGCGCGCACCGGGTCCGAGAATGTCCGGGTGCAGGAAATGCCGATGAATTCGGAGCAGAGAAACAGCTTGGCCGCTAAGCCGCAGCCGATTGTGATTCAGCCAACCATGACTCAGCCGATCGTTGTCCAGCCAAACACGATCCAGAAAAATACCGGCAATTCGGGGACGCCCAAGCAGGCGCAGCCCACACCGCCGCCGCTCTCCGCTGCGAGCAGTTCGGATGCGGCGCTGGCCAACATTGTTTCGACGGACCCGGCTAAGCCAACCCTCGGTTCTTTTCGGGTTTCGCAAGGTGTATCCCAGGGGCTGGTGATAAAGAAAGTGGCTCCGGTCTATTCGCCGACAGCTCTGCAGCTCCGCAAGGAAGGCTCCGTAGATTTGGTGGCTACCATCGGCAAAGATGGCTCAGTGACCAGCGTACAGGTTGTCAAAGGCGATTTAGTGCTGGCCAAGTCGGCGGTCGAGGCGGTCAAGCAATGGAAGTATCGTCCCTACCTGCTGAACGGCGAGCCGGTAGAAATCCAAACCCAGATTACGGTCAACTTCAAGCTGCCGCGGTAACCATCCTTCATTTTTCCCGGCGAACACTGGTTTGCCGGCCTGGATATAATAGGAAGATTCCCTCTCGCTAAAATTGTTCCCTGTGAGGGAGGCGGACGCACGTTTGCCTTGAAAAACTTCCTATATGGATTTCCGACTCGTCAGCGACTACCAGCCGAAAGGTGACCAGGGCCGCGCCATTGAAGCCCTGATGCGCGGGGTATACGACCGCGAGCAGCATCAGGTGCTGCTAGGGGTGACCGGGTCGGGCAAGACCTACACCATGGCCAAGGTAGTTGAGCAGTCGAACCGGCCGGCGCTGGTGATGGCCCACAACAAGACGCTGGCGGCGCAGCTTTATCACGAATTCAAGAATTTTTTCCCACACAATGCAGTTGAATATTTTGTTTCGTACTACGACTACTACCAGCCGGAAGCCTACGTCCCCGCCGCCGACCTCTACATAGAAAAGGAAGCCACCATCAACGATGAGCTGGACAAGCTGCGGCTCTCGGCGACGCGGTCTTTGTTTGAGCGGCGCGATTGTTTGATCGTGGCTTCGGTGAGCTGCATCTACGGTTTGGGATCTCCCGAAGCGTACTACGGCATGATGCTTTTTCTGGAAAAGGGGCAGAAGATCAAGCGCGAGGACATCACGCGCAAGCTGGTCGAGATTTTGTACGAGCGCACCGACGGCGACTTCCGTCGCGGAACATTTCGCGTCCGTGGAGACGTGATCGAAATCTTCCCGACCTACGACGACATGGCTTACCGGGTCGAGCTTTTTGGGGATGAAGTGGAGTCGCTGTCGCAGATTGATCCGCTTTTTGGCACGGTAAGGCAGAAATACATGCGGCTGCCGATTTACCCGAAAACGCATTACGTGATGAAGCCGGAGACGCGGTCGCGGGCTGTGGATACGATCAAAGAAGAATTGAAGTGGTGGGAAGCGGAACTGGAGAAGCAGGGGCGTGTGGTTGAAGCCCAGCGCATTCATCAGCGGGTGATGTATGACCTCGAAATGATCAAGTCCATGGGCTACTGTCATGGGATTGAAAATTATTCGCGGCATTTTACGGGGCGGATGCCGGGCGAGCCTCCGCCAACGCTGCTGGATTATTTTCCGCGGGATTTTTTATTGTTCATTGACGAGTCGCACCAGACGGTTCCGCAACTGCACGCGATGTATCCCGGCGACCGTTCGCGCAAGAATACGCTGGTCGAATATGGCTTCCGCATGCCGTCGGCGCTGGACAATCGTCCGCTGACGTTTGAGGAATTTGAGCATCGGACGAATCAGATCGTTTATGTATCGGCGACGCCGGGGCCGTATGAGCTGACGAAATCCGCGGGGGTCGTGGTCGAGCAGATTATCCGGCCGACCGGACTGGTGGATCCTCCGGTGGAAATTCGTCCGGTGAAAGGGCAGATTGACGATCTGCTGCATGAAATACGGGGACGGGTGGCCCGCAATGAGCGCGCGCTGGTCACGACGCTGACCAAGCGTATGGCCGAAGACCTGGCCGAGTACTACAGCGAAGTCGGAGTGAAATGCCGTTACCTGCATTCGGAGATTGAGACGCTGGAGCGGGTGAAGATTCTGCGCGATTTGCGGAAAGGCGAGTTCGATGTGCTGATTGGAATTAATCTTCTGCGCGAAGGGCTGGATCTGCCGGAGGTTTCGCTGGTGGCGATTCTCGACGCGGACAAAGAGGGGTTTTTGCGGTCGAGCGGATCGCTGATTCAGACCATCGGTCGTTGCGCACGAAATTTAAACGGGCGCGCCGTGCTCTACGCCGACCGCATGACCGACTCGATGGCGAAAGCGATCGGCGAAACCGACCGCCGGCGCACGATTCAAGAGGCCTACAACGTGGAGAATGGGATTACGCCAGAATCGATTGTGCGCCCGCTGGATATGTCCTTGGTGCGCGTCATCGAAGCCGATTACGGAGATTTCACCAGCTCGGAAGCGGAGGGGATTCCAGAGTTCAAGGGACAGGAAGATCTGGATGCTTACATTGCCAAGCTTGAAGTCGAAATGCGGGAGACTGCGAAGCGGTTTGAGTTTGAGAAGGCGGCGAAGCTGAGGGATCGGATTAAGGAGTTGCGGACTAAGGAGTTTTTGTTCGCGTAGGTCGTTTCCTTGAAAGATCGTCAGGGATTTTCATTCGCGATTCAGATATGCCGCCGGCGTCAGAATCGCGATTTCCCGCCAGGGATGCAATGCCAAATCAGCGTTGCCGGTGATGATCACCTCAGCGCTCCCATTCAAAGCGACTTCCAGAAAGTTGTCGTCCCTGGCATCGCGGCATTCGCGTACCAGTTGAACGATTGGAACAAATTCGGCTGCGCTCCTGAGTTGCCCGAGAAAAAGCATGCGCTCTTCTATGCGGGAGTATTGATCAAAACTTGGAACGGGAGAGAACTTCCGCCAGCTCAATCCTGGTGGCTTCGGAAAAGAGAAGCACGCCACGGTCTAGTGCCTTATTCACCGCCTGGCGCGGGACAGAAAGCGGCAGCACGATGGCGCTGACGAAGACGTTGGTATCGACGACGAAACGATCCAAAGCGCGCATCAGTCTTTAGTCCTTCAAGATGTCAGCCAGTCCTTCCTCGGTCATTCCACGCTCGGCGGCCTGAGTGCCAATGCGGTCCATCAAGCGCTTCAGTTCGGCGTTGTTGACGTGACGAATTCGTTCGTAGTGCTCAGCCGACATAATGACGGCCACGTCACGGTTCTGGCGACGGATGAGCACGGGTTCGCGCTGGGCGGCATCGAGTAGAGCGGCGAGGCGCTGCTTGGCGTCGGTAGCAGAGACGGTACGCATGTGCCTATTTTAGACAAAATAGGCAGAAATGCAGAGGAGTAAGCTACGCCCCTGCCCTGGCGCTCTTCGCGGATTGCTTCCAGACCTGCTGTTCGACCAGTTGCATTTCCTTTTGCAGCGAAGAGAAGCGCTGCATGATTTCGTTCATACGCATGGTCATGTTGTGGATGGTTTCGACCTGCGGACGCAGGCCAGGGGCGAGCGCTTCGGGGTCGAGCAGCATCAGTTCGGAATTGCCGAGGACCGAAGTCAGGGCATTGTTCAGGTTGTGGCGGACATCGAGCATGTAGCGTCCCAGTGCGGCCTGCTGTTCGAGCTGGGTGTTCGATTCCAGCGCGCGCGATAGATCAGCGTTGGCGTGTTCGCGTTCCAGAATCTGGGTTGCGACGGTAACCAGTAATTCGGGCCAGCCAAAAATCTCCGGCAACGAAACCACGCCGGGCAATTTTGGGGAATGTCCGTTCATGCGCGAGACGTGAATCACCGGTTTCCCGGTCGCGCGAAGAGGGTCGAGCACCGGTGCGAGCAATTCGGGCTGAAATCCGCCGACGATCGCCAGATCGTAGTTTTCTTGTTGCAGATGACGGCAGGAGTCGCTTCCCTTTAACGACAGGGCGGGTACATTCCGCTCCACCAGCCAGCGGGCGGTGATGGCCAGGGAGAATTCCTGTTCGTCAGAGATGATGACCACGATCGGACGGTGCACTGCATTTACTCCGTTGGTTAAGGGTCTACTGCGGTTGATGTTTTCCCGCTCGCAAGTTCCCGAGTTGCCATTTCTTTCGCCCTTTCAGGGCTTGGTCGTTTCTTGCTCCTACCCAAGGCTTACGCCCCAGGCTGTATTCTTTCGCCGCTTCGCGGCTTGGTTCATAGCGCCGCTCCGTTCCCGGCCTAACCGGAAGCGTCTCCATCCCACGTTGGAGGAGCATCCGAGACATCGAATTCGCGCGCATCATTTCCGGCGACGCCGGCCCCTGTCTCGATAGTGACTGGCACGGCGTCGGCGTGTGCGCCAGCACCCGCGTCTTCCGCGTTGGCAACTGCGGCCCCTGCATCCGCAGCGGCGGCCTTCGCCTTCAGTTCAGGCTGCGCTTCCGCCAGCGATTCATTTTTTGGTTCAGGTTTCAGTTCGGATTCAGGCAGCGGTTGTGGGTCGAGCTCGACGGGTTTCGGGTTTTGCGTAAGCGCGGCTTCGACCGCGGTGCGCAAATCCACAAGAATGCAAAGCGGCTGCCCAGACGAATATTCGGCGTGGAACATCACCTTCCAGGACTGGCAAATCATCCGCAGCCGATTGATGGGTTCGTCGGCGGAAAACTGCGCTTTGCGGCAGTCGAGGACTTCAACGCCGCGCCCTTCCAGCTCGCGCAGGCCGTCGAGAATTACGTTCAGGTCTTGATGCATCAAGCGAAAAAATTTGCGGCGGAGCAGGAAGCCAAAACGCGTAAAGGCGGCCAGCGCGGCCGGATCAAAAAACTTTTCTCCGCAGGAGTGCTTGAGTTCTCGTCCGCGCTCGATAATCCGATTGGTGAACAGCCACTTAAGACTCTTGGCGCGATTGGCTTCGGAGAGCAGTTCGTTCAAGGGGTCGAGCCATTGCGGTTCGCCGGTTTCCATCGCGCCGAGCACCGGTTCCAGCACCTGGGCGACGGTCTCAAAATTGAGGCCGGAATCGCTGACATTGGATGGAGCACGCTGCGAGAACAGCTGTACCAGCAGGAAATCCACTTTATCGCGATCGAGATCAGTGCGTTGCTGTTTGCCCAGATGATGCGCGAGAAGCTGCTGCAACACCTCTTCATTTACCGGCCCGGAAGTCTGTAAGAACTGGCGAAGCTGATGCGGCTGAATGCGCTCGTCCATGGCCGCGACCCACTCTTCGGCTCCGACGACGGCTTCGGCGGATGGAACGGCAGATGGTACATCGGCCGACGAAGCGGCTGCCTCTTCCAGTTCCGGGCAGGGCTGCATCTCGATCGCGGACTCGCGGGCTAGAGCCGAGTAAGCCGGATAAAGGCTAACCAGGTTTGGCCACGCGCCAGCGGAACTGTTTGCACTCGGGATGGTCATACTTCCAATCCTTCGCTTGCAACCCTTCGCTTGCAACCCTTGCGCCTGCGACCCGCCCTGGACGCGATGACACCGCGGGCGAGCCAAGGGTCCGGTGCACAATATTTGGAGCAAGATCAAGGCCACAACTCAGACTGGTTAAGTGGCTGAATTTAAACGGTCTGGTGCTCAGGATAGACAGGGAGAGACAGTCTCGCGTCTCACAATGAAACAGAATCTCAGCTACTGCAGCCGATGGCTCGGAGGGGGGAGTGGCTCGAGTCGCGAGCCGATGTTATAGCGTTTCAACTTGCGATAGAGGGTGGCGCGGCTGATTCCGAGCATCTTCCCGGCCATGACTTTGTCACCGTTCACCTGCTCGAAAACCCTCTCGATGGTGGCGCGCTCGATGTCCTCGAGATCGGTTGAGGTCGTGGGATTCTGGGTGGTCAGGCTGCCGTCCGAGCCGGGCGACGGAGCCAACGAAACCACCGCGGGCGGCAAGTCCGCTAGGTCGATGAGTTTGCCATCGCCGAGAGCGACGGCGCGCTCGATGGAATTTTCCAATTCGCGGACGTTGCCCGGCCAGTCGTATTGCAGCAGCGCTTTCATGGCCGCGCTGGTCACCTGCATGGAGGGCGCGGGACCCTGGGTGTGGCGGTCGAGAAACCAGTGGGCGAGCATGGGAATATCGGAGCGGCGTTCGCGCAGCGAGGGCAGTTGCACGGTCACCACATTCAAGCGGAAATACAGGTCTTTGCGGAAGCGTCCGGCGCGGTACTCGATTTCGAGATCGCGATTGGTGGCGGCGATGACGCGGACATCTACTTTGATTTTGTGATTGCTGCCGACCGGGCGCACTTCCTTTTCCTGCAGAAATCGCAGCAGCTTGGCCTGCATTTCCAGCGGCAATTCGCCGATCTCATCGAGGAAGATAGTTCCGCCATTCGCGGACTGGAGAAGTCCAGGCTTGGCGCGCAACGCTCCAGTAAACGCGCCGCGCTCATGTCCGAAAAGCTCGGTCTCGATGAGTGTGGGAACCAAGGATCCGCAATCCACGGCCACGAATGGACGGTTGGCAAATGTGCCGCGGAAATGAATGGCGCGCGCCACCAGTTCTTTGCCGGTGCCGCTTTCGCCCATCACCAGCACTGGAGTACGGGTGTCTTTCAAGCGGGCGATCATGCGCAGCACGTCCTGAATTTTAGGAGTGGACCCGACGATGCCGTGCAGTCCGGTTTCGGTGTCCATGCGCTCGCGAAGGAACTGGTTTTCTTCCACCAGTTCGATTTTTTCCGCCATGCGACGTAGAAAAAGGCGCAATTCTTCGAGCGGAGAAAAAGGCTTCGCGATGTAGTCATAGGCGCCGAGCTTCATCGCTTGCACGGCAGTTTCCACCGATCCGTGACCCGTCATAACGGCGACTTCGCAGCGGGGAAGAACTTTTTTGACATGTTCGAGAAACTCAAGCCCCGACATCTGCGGCATCACCAGGTCGGTCAGGATAATGTGCGCGGGTTGTTCTTCAAGAAGCGCGAGCGCGGCTTCCCCGGTGCCGGCTTCCATGCAGGTGAAGCCCATGGCTTCGGCGACGGTCATGCACAGGCGGCGAATGCTGGCCTCGTCGTCCACGACGAGAAAACGAATTCCGAGGTGAGATTTCACTGCGGTTTCCCCATGGTCTGCTCGACTACTGCAAGAAATTGCTGGACTCCAAAAGGTTTTTCGACACAAGGTGCGCCGGTTCGTTGGAGGGTGGCAGCGGTGTCTTCGTTGGCGACATCGCCGGTAATGAAGACAATGCGAGAAACCAGTTCGGGACGGTTGCGCGAGATCCAGTCGTGAACATCGGCGCCGTTGACCCCTCCGGGCGTGCGCATATCGGATACCACTCCCAGAAAGTTTCCCGACTCAAGCATGCGCAGGCCTTCGGCTCCGGATTCGCTGCACACGACGGCGTAGCCACTGCGCTCGAGAACAGCTCGCACGTAGCTCATGACGGCGGGCTCATCCTCGATGAGCAGTACGGGCAGCGGGCCGGGTTTTGCAGCGAATGTGCTCATGATTGGTTGACTCCAGCCCTGGCCGAAAGCGAAGCCAGTTCGCTGACGGAAGGAAATCGAACAGTAAAGGTTGCTCCGTCGCGGCCCAGGTTGTTGGAGCAGACAATCTCGCCGCCGTGCTCCTTGACAATGCCGTAACAAATGCTCAGGCCGAGGCCGGTGCCTTCTCCGACTTCTTTAGTGGTGAAGAAGGGATCGAAGATGCGTTCGGGGTAGCTGATGCCGTGGCCGTTATCGCAGAACAGGACTTCGACGAAATCATTGCCGCGACGGGTGGAAATCTCAATGCTGGGGCCGGGAACCGATTCGCGTACCGCGTCGTAGGCATTATTCAGAATGTTGAGAAAAACCTGCTGCAATTGTTGCGAGTCGCCGATCACAAAAGGCAAGTCTTCGTCGAAATGTTCGGTGACGGCAACCCCGCGGCTGTGGAAGTCATAGGCGCGCAGTTGAATGGTGCGCCTCAAAATCACGTTCAACTGCACCGGCTTACGCTGCGGCGGCATCTGCCGAGCGAAGCTCAGCAGGTTCTGCACAATCTGCTTGGTGCGTTGCGCCTCTTGCAGAATTACGCGCAAATCCTTGCGGGCGCTTTCGGGCAGTTCCTGGTTTTCCATCATCAGGTCGGCAAAACCCAGGATCGCCGTAAGCGGGTTGTTCACCTCATGGGCCACGCCGGAGACCAATTGCCCGACAGCCGCCATTTTTTCAGCGTGCATCAGCTTGGCCTGCAGGGAAGCGGCGTCGGTGATGTCGCTCATTACCACCACAATGCTGCTGACGTGGGATTGCTCGTCGCGCATGGGGCTGAGGTTCACCGAGAACTGCAGGACGCGGCCGTCGGCGCGAAGCACTTGCAGTTCCAGATTGTCCACCTGGCTGCCGGCGATGACCGCCGAATAAGCGTCAAGGAGTGCGGCACGTTTCGCAGGGGCGACCAGACTCTCAAGCCGTTGACCAAGAATGGTCTCCTGCTCGTAGCCCAGCGCCTGCCAGCGGCGGTTGGCGTAGCTGATCAGCCCAGCGGTGTCGGAAACCAGAATCAGGCTCTGGGTGTTGTTCAGAATCTTGCCGGAGAAGTCGCGCTCCCGCTGTAGTTCCGACTGATAGGCTTTTAAACCAGTGACGTCGAGCATCAGTCCGCGGTACTGAATCACGTTCCCCTGAGCATCGCGGACCGCGAAGGCGTTGATCAGAACATGGACGGCGCCGCCGTCCTTGTGTCGCAAAACTTCCTCACGATTGCGCAACGTGCCCTGCTGTTCCAGCAGAGCGAAGAGTTCCTGATGGCGCAGAGGTGCGGGAAATATGTCCTCGCGTGGATCGCAGTGCAGCAGTTGCTCGCGGGTGGAGTGGCCGAGCATGCGCACCAGCGCGTCGTTAACTTCGATGAAACGGCCGTCGGGGCTGCAGAAGAAAAGGCCTTCCTGGATGTTATCGAACAGCTCGCGATAGCGGCGTTCGGCCTCGCGCCGGTCGGTGATGTCTTTCAGCACGTGGATGGTCTGCAGACCTTCGCTGCTGGCGGCGTGCACTTGCGATGTCGAAACCAGATAAGTCCGTCCCAGCACCGGGTGCAGGTACTCGTCGGTGGAATTGCCGGTGCCGCGGCAGAAGGGACAAGAGCGGGTCGGATTAGTGCCGGTGGCCAGCAGCGCGCCCATGTTTAGTCCGATTAGTTGCTGGGGCTGGACGCCAATGAAGTCAGCCAGGGAGCGATTGACCCGCAGAACATTTCCGGACTCGTCATGCGCGACGATGAAATCGGAAATAGCGTCAAAAATCTCGATCCAATGGCGGTTGGCCTGCTCCATGCGAGCGAAGAAGCGGGCGTTTTCGAGCGACACCGACGCTTGTCCGGCGATGGCCTGCAACAGCTGGCGGTCTTCTTCGGCAAGAGGTTGCTCGCGATCCATCAGGCACAGGACGCCGAGCATTTGTTGTTCGCTCCGCTGCAAGCGGGCGAGGATCAATTGATTCCATCCACAACGGTCCGCGAGTTCGGATCCAAGCAGGCTTTCCGCAGTGATGGTGACAATGGAGTCACCGCCGGATTGAGATGACATGACGGCCATCACAGCTCGCGCAAATTTCATCCGCAAGTCTTCGTCCGCGCCGGGCCCGGGGAGAAAACCAAAAACAACACTGGGTTCCTTGCCACTCTCTACCACCAGTGCCGCGCCGCGAGCTTCCATCATGGTGGCGGCGCGTTCCACGAACCCAGTGGAGAACTCCGGCCCGCGCAGCAGCGCACTGACCTCGAGGGCCAGGCTAGTTAAGGATTCGGCCCGTTTCCGGTGCTGCTCGGAGAGCAGGAGATTGCGGCTGACTTCTAGAGCAACCGTGACCTGCGCCGCCAGCGCCTGGGCGCGACGGATGTCCTCGGGCGAGATTGTGCCCTGGTCGAGGCGCTCGACTACGCCAAAGATACCCAGCGGTTGTCCGTTGGTGCCGAGAAGTGGCACAGCCAGAAGCTGGCGGACGTTGAACTCCGACAGAACCTGCCGGTTCGCGCCCGGCACGTCGGTGACGTCATCGGCCCACAGCACCTCTTTGTTTCGCACGGCGCGAGTCAAAATGCCTTCGGGGATCACGAAGCCGCCCGGGCCATGTTGGCCATCGGCAAAACTCCAGCGGACCGCAAGCTTGTCCTCTTCCATCAATCCGACGAAGGCGCGCCCGAAACCCAGAAAATCACTGGCGCGGAGGACGAACTTTTGCATGAACTGATCGAGATCGGCGCTCGATCCAAGTTCGGCAGCAATGCTGAGTATCTGGTGCAGTTCGTTGGCCTGGGCGCGGGCCGTGGCGTAAAGCTCGGCATTGGAAATAGCGATTGCGGCAAAGCTGGTGATGACCGGCAGAAGCGATTTCTCTTCAGCGCTGAATGGTCCTTCCGTCCGTGGATAAACTAGAACTGCACCCTGCTTGCTCGAGGTGCGGAAGGGAGCGGCTAGCAGGGTGCCGGGAGGGACCAGATCGCTCAGTGAGTGGCTGGCAGGATCGATGGCGACACTGATTGGCTCGCCTGCCAGGACCGCGCGATGGGCCAGGTCGGAAGCGAAGTCCGGGTCCTTATTCTCGTGGTCTTTATTCTGGCGATCTTCATTCTTGTTTTCGCGGTCGTAGCGGGCGCGGACTGAAGCCGCTGCGGCCGGGGTTTCGGCGGCGACGGCCCACAAGCTGTAGCCGGTTGCCCCGCGAACCAAAATGCAAACCAGCGGTGTACGCAGCAGCGCCCGTAAGCGGTCGGCCACCGCCTCGATCATCACCGGAAGATCCGGTTCCGAGCGCAGACTGTGCGCGACTTCGGCAAGAATCCCGGCCCGCCGCTGTTCTTCGCGAGCCAGCTCAGAGAGGCGCATGGCCTCCAGAAAGCTTCCCAGCTGCGCAGCCAGAATGCTGGCTTTGGTCAGGTGGTCGGGGCGGAAAAAGTGCGGCTCCGTAGTGTGCAGGAACACCGCCGCCCCAATCACTTCGTTCGACACCATGAGGGGGACGGCCATGATCGACTTGGCTTCGTATTCCGCCGCCATCGCATCGTGGGCGGGATTGATTGCGTTGAAGTAAACCGCTTTCTTGTGATGAATGGCCTGGTTCGCGATTGCGCTCTCGTCGGCGCTGAGCCGGGTGCTTTGGAAACGGTCTGCCTGCCAGCCGTCCGCTGCGGCGCCGATCATCTGGTCCGGCGGCAGGAAGTGCCATACATAGGTGCCGCTGACTTGAAAGTAACTGCCGGCAGCACGGCAGAATATTTTCAAAATCTCAGCAGAAGATAGCGCCTGGGCCGCGGCGCTGGAAAAGGTCAGCAGGAGCTTTTGAAACGAATCGTCTTCGGATACATCTGCGCGAGTTTGAAAGATCGGTTCGGATCCGGTAGTCAGAAGCCCCCTCCTTGGCATCGTTTCAGGTCATGAACCGAGCCACAAGTTATTGAATTAATTGGACTCTATCTTGCAATCTCAATTTGAGTCAAGGAAAAAGCCACGCCGCAGCCGGGAGCAGGAATCCGCCTCGCCATAATTCGCAAATGTATCGTCCTGAGACAAAACGCTCATGAATGAGACGCTTCTGCCGCAATCTCGGCAGTATGAGAAAGGTCCTAACATACATTCAAGTGGTTTAAAAATAGCACCTTACGGGATTTTAGAAGAACGTTGTTACTGGTGGAGACTGCTTTGCACTTAATGAAGGGCATATCTCTTCAAAGGGGGGACTGTGTCTATGCAGAGGATAGGTCGAGTTGTGCGCAACGGTGTCTTGTTTTTCCTTTTTTTAGCCACATTGAGCGGAACCTTTCTGCCCGCTGGCCTTGCCCAAGACAGCGGCACGGAGCGAAAAGTAAAAAGCAGAGTCGAGCCAGTTTATCCGGATATTGCGCGAAAGATGGGGATCTCCGGCAACGTGACGTTGCAGCTTGTGGTTTCGGCGAATGGAGTGGTGAAGGAAACGAAAGTAATCGGTGGTCACCCGATTCTTGTCAACGCAGCGGTGGATGCAGTGAAAAAATGGAGATTCGAAACCGCCAGCGCGGAAAGTACGGAAACAAGGAAATTTCGGTTTGACCCTGGCAACTGACCGGCGCGGGTAAGTCTTCGAGATCCTGGAGAGGCGTTATGTCTATCAGCAAGAAGCTGTACATGAATTTTGGCGCGGTGCTGGCACTGGTCATCGTGCTGTTCATAGTGAACCTGATCGCGGTGGAGCGGGAGCAAAGCGCAAAGACTGCGGCTTCGCAGGCGCTGGAGATGCAGGAAAACACCAACAAGATCGGCTCCCAGATGATGCAGAACCGCCTCTATCTGAGCAACTACTTGTTGAGCGGAGACAGTCGAGAAGTTGACCACATGACCGATGGCATCCGCGAGTTGAATGAATCTCTGCAGATCGCACAGAAGACGGCGATCAGCGACCAGCAACGTTCGGCTCTGGACAGCGTGCAGAAAAACGAGAGCGCATGGGTTGCCGAGTTTGCCCAGTCGATGCTGCAGAAGCGCCGGGAAGTGGATGCCGGCAATGCGACGGTGGCGGATTTACAGATCTACTATCTGCAAAAGGATGCCTCCGCTTGGGTGAAGACCTCGACCGACTCGCTGAATGTGGCCGATCATGAAACCAAGCACGTTGTGGATGACCGGCGTGAGACCGATAAGAGCGCGGGCAGGTGGACGATTCTTATTGCATCATTGAGCACGATCATCGCTCTGGCGCTGGGAATTGTGATCGCATACCGGACAGCTGAGTCCATCACCAAGCCGCTATCTGAGTTGATGAAAGTGGCACAGCAGATCGGAGATTCCGGCGACCTGAATCACCAGATTGACATCCAGCGCGACGACGAAATCGGGCAACTGGGACGCACGTTTGGCCGCATGGTGACCTATCTCAAGGAGATGGCTACGGTATCGGAAGCCATCGCCGGCGGCAATCTCACCGTCGAGGTTAAACCGCGCTCGCAGAACGACACCCTGGGCAACGCGTTCGCTCAGATGGTCGAAGGCCTGCGTGGCCTGGTGCGCGATGTGCGGGACGCATCTTCGCAAGTGGCCAGCGCTTCCACCCAAGTGGCGGGAGCGTCGGACGAATCCGCGAAGATCAGCTTGCAGACTTCCTCTGCCATTGATGAAGTCACCAGCACCATGCACGAAATGAGCGTCAACGTGCAGAACATGGTGAAGAGCACGCAAGTGCAGGCTTCGAGCGTAAGTGAGACCTCAGCTTCGATTGATCAGATGGTGGCTTCGATCCAGCGGGTGGCGGATACCGCCAAAGTGCTGCTCGACATTTCGAACCGCTCGCGTGAAGAAGTGCACAGCGGCATCACCACCATGGAAAAGGCTACCGAAGGCCTGAACAAGATCAACAACACGATCGGCTCTTCAGGACAGATTATCGGGGCGCTGGGCCAGCGGGCAGATGATATCGGCAAGATCATTGAGGTGATCGACGATCTCGCTGAGCAGACCAACTTGCTGGCGCTCAACGCTGCCATTGAAGCGGCGAGAGCCGGCGAACACGGTCTTGGATTTGCCGTGGTTGCCGATGAAGTACGTAAGCTGGCAGAGAAATCGGCGCAGTCCACCAAAGAAATTTCCGAGCTGATTCAGAGCATTCAGAAGGAAGCGCGGAAAGCGGTCGAGAACATGGACCAGAGTACGAGCATTGTGAACGAAGGACTGGATCTGGGCCAGGAACTGAATACTGCGCTGCGCAAGATTTCGAACGTGGTCACCGAGGTGTACAAGTTCGCCCAGGAGATCGGCGCGGCAACTAACGAGCAATCGCACGGTTCAACCCAGATCGCACGGGCGACGACGCGGCTGAATGAAATCACGCATGAGATTAACTCAGCGGTTGAGGAACAGGCGTCCGGGGCACACGCGGTAGTCAAGGCCATGGAGCGCATGCGGGAACTGGTGCAACAGACGACTTCAGGCTCGACCGAACTGGCGGCGTCCGCGGAACAGATGTCGAAGATGTCGCGTGATCTGCTGGATTCCATGAACAGCTTCGGCATCGGGCACGAGAGCGATTTCCGTGAAGACCGCGGCCGCAAAGCCGCCCGGGCCACCGCGGGATCACGGTCATGAATGCAGCTCCAAATGTCGCTCGCGAACTCCACATTGTGGGCTTCGAAGTAGGCCGCGAGACCTACGGCGTACCCATCACCTCGCTCCATGAAATTGTGCGGGTGCCGGAAATCACCGCGGTGCCGGATGCTCCTGACTACATGGAAGGAGTCATCAATCTGCGAGGGAAGATCGTTTCGGTGATTGATCTGCGCAAACGCCTGGGCGAGAAGAAAGTCACCACCAGCAGGCGAAACCGGATTCTAGTGGTGGAGCACAGGGGAAGGCTGGCGGGGCTGATCGTGGATTCCGCCACCGAAGTGTTGAAAATCCCGGTTTCCGACGTTGAACCGTCTCCTACAACCCTTCAGGAAGGGCGTCAGAATTGTGTGACCGGGCTGGGCAAGTATGCGGGACGCCTGATCGTCCTGCTGGACATGGCACGAGTGCTGGATTTGGGCGCGGCGCAGAAGCTTTCTGCGGCGTCTCAGGGTGGAACAGAGTCAGTCGCGGCAACTGCGCGGGCTGCGGCAGCAAAGTAAGCGAAAAAAGGAAGCTCATGAGTTCTCCAGCTCTGGCCATCCAACTCAGTGACGCGGAAATGCGGTTGCTGCAGGCCCTGGTATATCAGGAATGCGGCATGTATTTCGACGCCCGGCGGACGCATTTTCTGCAAGACCGGTTGCAGCGGCGGCTGCGCGAGTGCCGCATGGATTCCTTTTACAGCTACTACCGGCTGCTGATCAGCGAAGCCGGCAAGCAGGAGCTGATTTGCCTGGTCGAAAATCTGACCGTCAACGAAACCAGCTTCTTTCGCAATAAGGCGCAGCTCGAACTTTTCCACAAACACATTCTGAGCGAGATCATTTCCGGGAAGCAGGATCGTCGCGAGCACCAATTGCGCATCTGGAGCGCAGGTTGTTCGACCGGCCAGGAACCTTACACCATCGCCATGCTGGTGGCCGACGCGCTGGCGTATCACCAGCTGCGCATGCCCAGTTCCAAAGATTCGGTCTGGCCGAAGCCCCTGGTCCCGCCGCCGTGGAGAGTGGAAATACCGGCGAGCGACATTAACTACTCAGTCTTGCGCGCCGGCCAGGAAGGCATGTACAGCGAGCACCAGATGTCCTCGGTGGATTACAGCTACCGGCTGCGCTACTTCGACAAAGTGGGCGAGCGCTACGCCGTTAAGAAGGCGATCAAGGAAGTGGTGCATTTCGATTTTCATAATCTGAAGACCGAGTTTTTGCCACAATCCAACGACATCATTTTTTGCCGCAACGTAATGATGTATTTCGACGAGGCCGAGCAGCGCAGGCTGGTGGAGAAGTTCTATCGCTGTTTGAGCCCCGGTGGGTACCTGCTGGTAGGTCATGCGGAGAGTCTGTTGGGACTTACCGACAAATTCACCATGGTTTACCACGAGAGTGGCACCGCCTATAAGCGGATTGAGGTAGCGCAGTGAACCAGTTTTCTGATGAGCGGGGCGGCGAACTTCGGGAGCTCTTCTTCGAGACCGCGCAGGAACTTCTGCAGGCCTTGAACGACGACGCCTTGAAGCTGGAGAAGAAGCCGAAAGACGCGGAAATTATTCGCAGCATCCGGCGCACCGTGCATACGTTGAAAGGAGACTCGGCCGCCTGCGGGTTCCAGGAGTTGAGCGAACTGGCTCATATGCTGGAAGACGCTTTGGCAGTGGAGGTGGTGACGGCTTCGAAAATGTCGCTGGCGGAATTGGGTTTCACCGCAGCAGACACTTTTGGCGCCATGCTGACCGCCTATCGGCAGCAGACTCCGCTACCCGAGACCTGGCCGCTCCGGCAGATGGTGCAACAGTTGGCATCGGGAGCCGAGAAGCGTGACGGCGGCGTTGCCAAGAAATCGCGCGCCACCAAGAAATCCAGCGTTGCCGGCCAGCAAGCGGAGTGGACGGAATACGAAAAGCTCGCAGCCGTGGCTGCCCAAGCGGAAGGAAAGAAGATATTTCACATCGTGGCGCAGATTGATGCGTTGTGCACGATGCCGATCGCGGCCCGGCAACTAGTGGCCAATGCCCTTCGCTCAGTGGCGGAGATATTGGGTGCGAGGCCGGAGCTGGGTTCGACCGCCAATGTCAAGAAACTCGATTTTCTGGTAGCCACTTCGCTGCAAGAGAGCGACGTGATTGCGAAATGCCGCATCCCAACCGTGATTTCTGAGGCTGAGTGCTTCGAGTTTGGTTTGGGGAAGGCAGAAATTTCCAATGCCGAGCCGGAGTTGAAACCGGCGATCCAACCGAGTGAAGAGCAAATCGATCCCGGCGTGGCGGCGGTTGCGAATGACGGGCTTACCCGGCGGTCCCCAGTGGGAGAAACGGTTTTACGGGTGGATGCGGAAAAGATCGACAACGTATTAAACCTGGTGGGCGAGCTGATCATTGGGAAGTCGATGCTGCAGCAGGTGCTGATGGACTATGCCCAGCGTTCACCGAAAGACGCGTTGCGCGCCCGATTCGGGGATGCCATGGGCTTTCAGGCGCGGGTGCTTAACGATCTTCAGCGCTCAGTGATGAAAATACGAATGGTTCCGGTGGAGCAGCTCTTCCGGCGTTTTCCGCGCATTGCACGGGATGCGGCGCAACGCTGCGACAAGCAAGTTGAACTGGTCCTCGGCGGCCAGGAAACCGACTTGGACAAGAGCCTGCTGGATGCAATCTCGGAACCGCTGACGCATATCGTGCGCAATGCAGTCAGCCACGGACTGGAGAGTCCGGCCGAGCGCGAGCGCGCGGGCAAGCCGCCCACGGGAAAAATCCGGCTGGATGCTTATCATCAGGCCAACCAGCTCGTTGTCGAAGTCAGTGATGACGGGCGCGGAATTGATGAGGGCAAGATCAAGGCAAAAGCGGTCAAGACCGGCCTGATCACCGCAGAAGCCGCCGACCGCATGTCGTCGCCGGAAGTGCTGGACTTGATTTTTCGTCCGGGCTTCAGCACAGCCGACGAGATCACCGAAATTTCTGGACGCGGAGTGGGACTCGACGTGGTGCGCAGTGTGCTGCACCGGCTGAAGGGCATGGTGGAGTTGGAAACTCACCCCGGACAGGGGACGCGGTTCCGGCTCAAATTGCCGCTGACCCTGGCGATCATTAAGGCGCTACTGTTCCGGGTGGCGCACCGGCTGTATGCGATTCCCCTGAACACAGTGGCCGAGATCGCGCGGGCCTGGGAGTCGGATTTGCACCTGGTCGATTCCTGGGAAGTGGTGCAGCTTCGCGGACAGGCGCTGCCGCTGATGCGACTGGGCAGGAACTCCAGCGGAGCGGGAGACGAACGGCGCGGAAAAATCTTCATCCTGGTCATTCATCACAACGAGCGCAAGATGGGACTGATTGTGGACACTCTGGAAGGCGAGGAAGAGTTGGTCATCAAATCGCTGGACGATCAGACGATTGCTACCGACCTGGTCAGCGGCGCGTCCATTCTGGGCGACGGCCGCGTCGTGCTGATCATGAATCTGGCAGCGGTCGTGGAACGCTTCACCCGCTCGACCGGGGACGCCAGCCATTTCGGCGTGCTGCTGGCGGATGCAGACAGAACGGCGAGGGGCGCAGCTGCTTTGGCGGAGGTGCAACTATGAGCGCGCCCCCGGTAAGAGTATTGGTGGTGGATGACTCGGCGCTGATGCGCAAGCTCATCCCACAGATACTAGAGACCGACAGCTCGATCCAGGTAGTGGGCACCGCAATGGACGGGAATTTCGGGCTGAAGAAAATTGCGGAACTGAAACCGCAGGTCATTACCCTGGACCTGGAAATGCCGGGCATGGGCGGCCTGGATATGCTGAAAGAAATTATGCGGCGCTACCGGATTCCGGTGCTGGTCGTGAGTTCGCATAGTACGCAGGGCGCGTCGGTAACTCTGAAAGCCCTTTCCATGGGCGCGTTTGATTTCGTAGCTAAACCGGGCGAGGGCTCGATGCGCATGCAGGAAGTGGCGCAAGAGCTGATTTCGAAAATCAAGGCCGCAGCTCAGAGCCGGGGAATTTCGATCCGGGGAGCAGTCGATTTGCCGGTGCCAGTGCAGCGGTTGAAGGTAACCCCGGTCGCAAAAAAGAGTCCCACAAAGATTGTGGCGGTTGGAGTCTCGACCGGCGGACCCCAGGCATTGCACTATTTGCTGGCTCAACTGCCGGCGGACTTTCCGGGCAGCATCGTAGTGGTGCAGCACATGCCGGAAGGATTTACTGACATGTTTGCCCGCCGCTTGGATGAATGCTGCGCGCTGCATGTGAAGGAAGCGCAATCGGGGGATTTGTTGCTGGCGGGACGGGTGCTGATCTGCCCCGGCAGCCGGCACCTGAAAGTGAAGCGCCTGCCGCTGGGAGACGTCGCGGTTTTGAGTGACGACCCCCTGGTCAACGGACATCGGCCTTCTGTCGATGTGATGTTCAGGAGCGCGGCGGAAGAGTTCGGGGAGCATGTGTTAGGGGTCCTGATGACGGGAATGGGTGAGGACGGAGCGCATGGGCTGGGATTGATCAAGGCTGGGGGCGGGATGACGATCGCGCAGGGAGAGCAATCTTGCGTGGTTTTCGGAATGCCGAAGGCGGCGATTGAGCGCGGTCACGCCATGCGAGTGGTGGAGCTCGAAGCCCTGGCCAGCACGCTGCAAGCGCAGTGCTGGCCCGGTCGTGAGGACAAGGCAGCGGGTGCGGGACAAAGTTGATTCTTGGGGTTCCCGGTGTGTTCGAGAGTGCCGGGGTATGACAAGGTAGTGGCAAGAGATCGAGTCAAAGAAGATCGGCTAGGCAAAGATCGAGTAAGACAAACGTCATTCGTCGCAGAGAGATTCAGAGGAGGAGCAACATGGAGCAGTTTGCAGCAGTCAAGCGAAGCAAGGACGGGCAGCCAGTCCGGTACCTGATCGTGGACGACTCCGTCTTCGCACGCAAGAACCTGGGCCGGATTATTGAAGGTTTTGGCGGACAGGTTGCGGGCGAGGCAGGGGACGGGCTGACCGCTATCAGTGAATACGAGCGCATCAAACCCGACATCGTGCTCATGGATATCACCATGCCGCAGATGGAAGGCATTGAGGCGGCCGAAAAAATCGTGCAAAAGAACCCAGACGCGCGCGTGGTCATGGTGTCCTCTGTCGGTTATCAGGAGAACATCGTGGCGGCGCTGCAACGTGGAGCGCGGCACTTCGTGCAGAAACCAGTGAAGCCGGAAGTTCTTTACGAAGTAATCAAGTATGTGTTGGGCGAAGATGGAACCGTGGCGAGCGCTGCCGGCGCAGGGGCCTAAAAATGAAAATGGAGCTGATCCAGCCGTTCATCAACGCGGCTGACGCCGTATTGTCACAAGGCCTGAAGTCGCCGATGTCGATTGATAACCTCAGCATGGAAGCGGAGGCTTATCGTCGCCAAGGCGTTGCTGCGGTCATACAACTCACCGGCGACATTGAGGGACGGGTGGTGTTCGATCTTGCCCCCAAGACGGCGGCGATTGTGGCCAGCCATTTCGCAGGCACCGAAGTGCCCGAGTCGGACGACTTGGTGCGGGAAGCGGTGTGCGAGCTAGCGAACCAGGTCATTGGCAATGCTGTGGCTACGTTGAACGATCAGGGATTTCATTTCCGCGTCCATCCCCCGGAACTGCATACCTCCGAGCACGGGCCGCGCAGCACCGAGGACACTGAGGCGCTGGTGCTGTGCTTTGAGACCGCCAGCGGCAGCGTGTTCATGAATATTGCGTTGCGGTATAACGCCTCGCTGGAAGCCAAGTCAACCGCCGCTGGACACTAGGCGCGGGCCCGCGACTTTTCTACATCGGTCATTTCGAAGTGGCGCAACCGCAGAGGAATCTGCTTTCCCTGCAGCGCCGGCTCAGCGTTGTCTAGATATTTCGTACAGCACAACGCTGGCAGCCACTCCCGCATTGAGCGATTCCACTCGTGGCGAATGTGGAATCGTAATCAACTCATCCATCTGCGACAGTAAGTTCTTGTCCAAGCCGGCTCCTTCGTTGCCCACGAATATTGCTACCTGACCGAGCAAGTTCGCTTGCGGCAGCGCGACTCCCTTGTGAGACGAAGTAGCCAGCATGCGGATGCCGCGAGCGCGAAACTGAGCGATGGCTTCGGTCAATGCAACTTTGGACAGCATGACCCGGAAAGCTGATCCGGCAGAGGCGCGAACTACTTTGGTGTTGTAGGCGCTCACGGTGCCGTCGCCGAGCAGGACGGCTTTTGCGCCGAAAGCTTCCGCCGACCGCAGAATCGTGCCCAGGTTTCCCGGGTCCTGAACTCCGGCAATTACCAGTAGCGGGCCTGGGGCGGTGTGGTCGAGAACTTCCTGCAGAGAGAATTTTTTGACGGTGACCAGGGCGGCGACGCCTTGCGGAGTCTCGCTGGGGACGACGCTGCGGAATAGCTTATCCGGCAACAGCAAGGTCTCGACGTGCGCGCCGATCTGCGGCAGCAGACGCGAGGTCCTGGCCTGGGCCAATTCGCTGAAGAAGACGGCGCGAAAGCGAAGTCCGCTGCGGACGGCTTCTTCAATAATGCGAAAGCCTTCGACGGCACACTCCCCGGTCGAAGTCAGTTCACCCCGGTCAAACGCCTGGCGCAGTTCCTTCACCAGCGAGTTGTGGCGACCTTCGATGCGGCGCAGGCGCCCGGTCTCGGCGTGAGTGGTTGGCATCAGGTGGTTATCCTTCTCTCTTGTCCGTCCTGAGGGAATCATACGCGAGCGGGAAATCACACGTCGGGTTGGAGCACTGCCGTGGTATCTTAACTGTCTCAAACCCAAGGTCATTTCGGAGATATCGGTGCGCGTCGAGATACTAAAAATCAACAGCGAGGAACCGGAAATTTCGCTCATCCGGTATGCGGCGGACCAGATTCGCGCCGGCGAAGTGCTGGGTATGCCCACGGACACGTTTTACGGGCTGGCGGCGGACCCATTTAATCTACGCGCGGTGGAGCGGGTGTATGAAATCAAATCGCGCTCGCGGCACAAGCCGCTTTCGTTGCTGATCGAAGATGTGGACCAGGCGGAAGAGCTGGCCAAACCGTTGCCCGAAGAATTTCACGCGCTGGCGAAAAAATTCTGGCCCGGACCGCTGACCATTATCGTGAAAGCCGCGTCGCGCCTTCCGCTGAAAGTGACTGCCAACACCGGCAACGTGGCGCTGCGGGTGCCGAACGCCAAGATTCCGCTGGCGGTAGTGCAGGCCGCGGGCATTCCCATCACGGCGACTTCTGCGAACCTGAGCGGCGAATCCGAATGCACGAGCGCGGAAGAAGTGCGGGGCCAGTTGGAGGCGCGGATTTCAATCATCGTGGACGGCGGTACCTCGCCGCGGGACATCGCTTCGACGATCGTGGATCTTACCGATGAAGAAGCCCGCTGGCGGATTTTGCGCGAGGGCGCCATCTCCGCGCAGGAGATTTCAGAGTTCTTCGCGAAGGGGTGATCGCGACGGCCATCACTAAGACTAAGCGAACCCTTTTCTGGTCAGCGGTTGTTGCGCTGCTTCTCATCGCGACTGCAGTAGCCTTGACCGTTCACACCATCGTTCACGATTCCCGTCAGCAGCAGTTGCATCCAGCCGACGCCATCGTCGTTTTTGGCGCGGCGGAATATGATGGCCGTCCGTCGCCGGTATTTCGGGCGCGGCTTGACCATGCGAATGAATTGTTCCGCAAGGGGCTAGCGCCCGTGGTCATCACCACCGGAGGCGCGGCCGCCGACCCGAATTTCAGCGAGGGCGGAGTGGGGCGCGATTACCTGATGAGCCGGGGAGTGCCGGAACCAGCGCTGATCGCCGAAACTCAGGCGTCTGACACGGCGGAATCCGCCGCACGGGTGGCGGTGATCATGCGCGCCAATCACATGCGAAGCTGCCTCGCGGTGAGCGATGCGTATCACGTATTCCGCATTCGCAAGTTACTGGAGCATGAAGAAGTGCAGGTTTTTCTAGCGCCGCGTCCGGATTCGCGGCCGAGATCAGTCTGGCAGCGGGGGGTGGCGCTGCTGCGCGAGAGTGTAAGTTATTTGCTGTGGCGTGCGGGGATTCGGGGATAAAAACTTTCCCCACAGAGGCACAGAGAAAAACAAACGCAAATCCGTAGCTGCGTGTTTGCTACGTGTCGACGGATAAACCGGTTTTCTTACCAGCCCATTCTTTTTCTCAGTTCAGTGACGTGGGCAACGTGATGCTTTCCATGCCAGGCGTACATCGCCAGATTCATCTCCAGCGACACCGCGCCGCGCTCTGGATGTTTGAAAGTCCGCTTCCAGTCCTCAGGCTTTAACGAGCGCAGCAGCTGAACCCAGCGGCTATGCAGCGAATCGAGCAACGTCAGGGAAACTTCCACCGGTGTGGATTGGGTGTCGGCGAGTTGCGCCCATCGGTCTTCGGCGTAGGGTTTGATGGTCGGTTCGTCTTCGGTGAGCGCCAGCTTGTATCGAACGTAGGCATTCATGTGGCTGTCGGGGACGTGGTGGGTCACCTGCCTAACGGTCCATCCGCCTTCGCGGTAGGGGGTGTCGAGCTGCTGCGGCGATAAATCCTTCACCGCGGCTCGAAGCGCGGCGGGAGCTTGCTCGATGCTGGCGATCAGCTGCGCTCGCTGATCTTCTGATAGCGGGCCGTCGAAGTGGAATTTGCCGATGGGAAAGCGCGGGTCTGTCATGGTTTCTCCTGAGCTCAAGGTTTCTGAATAGATGAGGGGATTTTGTCCAGAGCCGCAGGTTTTTTTACGACACAGCGAAGGCGATCAATGCGGCGATCGCAGTCGAGGAAAAATTTACGGCGTTGTTACCCATAAAGCCCCGACGTTCCAGGGTCGCACCCAGAAAACTGTCGGCAATCATGCCGAGTATGCCGGCGGCGGCGCAGATTGGGGCGGCGCGCCATCCGGCGATGCCGGTCAGGCTGACCCCGATTGCCGCTGCGAGACCAGCGGCGGTTCCGGCGAGAGTAATCGCGCCATCGGTGCCGGATGCCGCGGGCTTCCAATTCGTCACCAGGCGGGGAACGCCGCCGACCGCCTGGCCAATTTCGCTGGAGACGGTGTCGGCGGCGGCCTCGGCCAGGGCTGCGCCTATCGCGACCAAGAGCCGCGGATCTCGCCAGAGAGTCGCATAAATCAGCGCACAGATTGCGGCGACGCCGAGATTTGCGAAGACCTGGGCCGCGTTTCTTCCGGAGCTTGGCTCTGCGGTTCCCAGTCTTTGCTTGCGGGGATAGCCGAAGCGGGTTGCCGCCCAGGTAAGAAGAAAGACCACGAACAGAGCAGCAAACCCGCGCCATCCGGTTCCGGCCAGAAGCGCAAAGCAGATCAGGGCTCCGGCTACGGTACCGCTGCTAGTCACTCCGCGAACTGCCCTGCCAAAACCTGCGAAAATGATGGAAATGAGGGCCGGAATCCAGAGTTTGCCGAATGTTAGGCTTGAAAAGACCCACGAAATGTACGCTAAGTGGTGCATTTTCAGCAGACTACCTGAATGTGTCTCAGTCGGGACACAGCGCAACACCCAGAACCAGAGGTGTAAACACCAGCCGTAGTTGTGCCTCCAGCCTCACACCCACATAGCTAGCTTCCAGTTTTGATAACTGCACAAAATCCGGTGCAAAAAAGTGACGAATATCGTCTAAACTGGCTACCCTGTGCGCTCTGGCGCGCTCTAATAGAAGGTTGGTGGGGTGAACTATGGCGGCCTCCGTCTGGTCTGGATATCTTACCTTCGGCTTGATCTCAATGCCGATACGGCTCTTCTCCGGCGCTCGCAGTTCGGGCATTTCCTTCAACATGCTGCACCGCGATGACTTGCAGCGGGTCAAACAACAATATTACTGCCCGGCAGACAATCGCGTAGTGGAACGCAGCGAGATTGTGAAGGGGTTCGAGTATCGCAAAGACGAATATGTAGTCATCGATCCCGAGGAGATTAAGAAGATCGAGCCCAAGACCGCCAAGACCATGGAGATTCTGGAATTCGTGAAGGCCGGCGACGTGGATCCCGTGTACTTCGAATCCTCTTATTACCTGATGCCTGAGGAGGCGGGGCGGCGGCCGTATGCGCTGCTCACCAAGGCGTTGGAGGAAAGTGAGTATGTGGCCATCGCCAAACTCACCATGCACAACCGCGAGTACACAGTGTTTTTGCGTCCGCACCAGGGTGGAATGATGCTGCACACGATGTACTACGAAGAGGAAGTAAAGAAGGTGGAAGGTTTCGGCGCGCCGGACGTGGAGTTGAAGGATTCAGAGGTCAAAGTCGCACACCAGTTGATCGAAGCCCTGGCTGCGAAATGGGAGCCGGAGAAGTTTCACGACGACTTCCAGGAGAATCTGAAGAAGCTGATCCAGACCAAGCTTGAGGGCGGCGAGGTTGCGGAAGTAGAGCAGCCAAAGAAACTCGCTCCGGTGGTAGATCTCATGGCCGCGCTCAAAGCGAGCCTGGTGCAGATGGAAGGCAGGAAAAAGCCAGCGGCCCCGGCGGACTCGGCATCCGTCGGCAAACGCGCCAAGAGATAGAGATAACGATTTCAGCCGCCCGTCTTTACAACTCCCGCCTCGGTTTTGGCTTCCTACCTTGCTGGGCGCCTCCGGAAAATTCCTGGCTCGGGTGGCGCAGATCGCGATCAGCCATTAGAATGAACAATCTTCTACAATGAACAGCCTGGTTAACTCCTGAAGGATTGGTTCCTCCGGACTTATGATCTCTGTTTTTCAAGGGAAAAGGATGAGCGGCGGCCTGCGTGGCCGGCGTCTGCACCGGGCCGTCGCGGTTCTTCTTCTGGGCGCGATCGAAGTAGCGTGCAGCGAGAGCTACCGGCCGATTGTGCAGCCGGTCCTTCCTCCGCCGCCCGACCCGGGCGCGTTCCACTTCGTGGTCGCGGTGGCCACAAATGGAGCTGATGTTCAAGCCGCGGGAGTGTGTTCGCCCTCGGGTTTGCTGCCCCCCTGCCAAGAAGATCCCGGCTCCGCCAGCCGGATTGACGTTTCAGGAGACACCTACTCCGGGGAATTCAAGACGGGAGTAGGACCGGTCCATGCTGCCATTACAACGGATGGAAGCAAGCTCTACGTGCCTAATTTTCGCGAAGACACGGTTTCAGTTACCAACAATGCGACCTCCACGGTTTTGAGCACGGTCAGTTTGCCTGCAGGGTCGGAGCCAGTTTTTGTTGGCACTACAGATCCCGGAAACATGTACGTCGCGAATTACGGAAATAACACTGTTTCCGCGATCAACATCACTTCAGATGTGGTTACCGGCACCGTTTCGGTTGGCGCTCAACCGGTCGCGCTGGCCGAGATGCCTAACTTTCAAAAGCTTTACGTGGCGAATCAAGGGTCAGGGACGGTGACCAGCATCAACGTCGCAGGCTTCACCGTGCGAACAACCATCCCGGTCGGTGCAACCCCAGTTTGGGCGGTGGCGCGCTCGGACAGCGCAAAGATCTATGTGCTAGACAACAGTGGGACCGTTTACGAGATCGACACGCTCACGGATGCTGCCGTTGCCGTACCGGTGATTGACAGCGCGAGCGTGCCTCTGGGTGTTGGCGCGAATTTCATGGCTTACGATCCCGTGGCGCAGCGGCTGTATGTGACGAATCCGGCAACCGGCAGGGTTGCGATTCTGAATACGGCCACTGATCCAAACCCGCCTACGGTTTTGAAGGTTATTGATCTAAGCCTGGGGCCGAATGCTCCCTGCCCGACGTTGTGCTCCCCGGTGGCGGTAACAGGAATCGGAGATGGCTCGCGGGCCTATATTGCCAGTTATCAACTCGCCAGTTGTCTGGATTTTCAGGGAAATCCATTTCAATGCGTGAACACGCAGGTGGCAGTGATGAGCACGGGGAATAACACCATCAGCAAGGTCATTCCGACCAGTGCGAGTGTGCCTGTGGATAAGACAAATCCCACAGACTGCGGACCGGCAACCGGGCCTCCGGCAGCTGCACCCTGGACGCCCGGATACGCACGGTTCCGCGATTTCGTCGCTTCTTCGGGTGGGGGCAGCACCACCAACTTCAAGGTGTACGTTTCGCAGTGCGACGCGGGCAGTGTCGCGGTGATCGACACTTACGCCGACAACCTGGCTTCGCCTCCACATCCAGCGGACGTTTACACGCTATCGCTGGCGGCGCCGCTGAGTTCGTTTCCTCCGGTGCAGGCCAGTGTTTCCGGTGCGACTTTCTCCAGCGGCTCAACTACCTATGCTTACACGCTGGCCAGTGGTCCCGGCCTGCAGGTTGGCATGAATGTGTTCGTCACCGGCATGCTGGACAGCGGGAACAATGGGTACTTCGTGATCTCAAGCCTGGGTCTGGGGACGTTCACGGTTGCGAATTCGGGCGGAGTGACGGTGAGCAACCAGAACGGCACTGGCCTGGTTATGCCTCCACAGAACCCGATTTTCGTTGTCGCGGGGCCGTAGAGTCCACGAGTTCGGGCAACAACTTCCAAGGAAAACACAATGAAGCGAAACATGGTTGGCGCATTATTTGTGCTGGGCTTTTCACTGGTTGCTCCACTGCTGACGGTTCCGCTGCTGATTGCTCCCGCTTCCGGCCAGAGCAATCCTTCCCCGGTTTCTTCCCCATCCGCCTCCCCTTTGATTGCTAACGTGGGCGGGAGGACTGCGATCAGTCTGGACGGGACCTGGAACACCATTATTGATCCCTACGAAAGCGGCTTGGGAAGCCGCTTCTACGAGAATGCCAAGCCAAAGTCGAAAAGCGATCTGATCGAATACGATTTCGACCGCTCACCGAAACTCCGCGTGCCCGGGGACTGGAATACGCAGCGAGAGTCGTTGCTGTTCTACGAGGGCGTGATCTGGTATCAGCGATATTTTTCGTACCAGAAGCGGGAGCACACTCGCACCTTTCTTTATTTCGGTGCGGCGAATTATCAGGCGCGAATCTGGCTGAATGGGATCAAAGTAGGCGAGCATCAGGGCGGATTCACTCCGTTCGATTTCGAAGTGACTGACAAAGTCGCTGACGGTGACAACAGCGTGGTGGTGGAAGTGGACAACACCCGCCGCGCTGACGGAGTGCCCGGCCTGCACACCGACTGGTGGAATTATGGCGGCCTGACACGCAGCGTGCAGTTGATCGAAGTGCCAGAAACGTTTATTGAGAACTATGCGGTGCATCTGGCGAAGGACGGCTCCTACATAGAAGGATCGGTGCAGTTCAACGGGCCGCGGCAGAAAAACGAAGTCACGGTCGAGATTCCTGAAGCCCATCTGAGGCAGACGGCTACTGTCGATGCCGCCGGGCGCACAGCGTTCAGCTTTCCGGCAAAGCTGGAGCTGTGGTCGCCGGAGAATCCCAAGCTTTACCACGTCGTCATTTCCGGACAGGGCGACAGCGTCAGCGACGAAATCGGGTTTCGCACCATCGAAGCTCGCGGAACCCAGATTCTGCTGAACGGCACGCCGATTTTTCTGCGCGGAATTTGTCTTCATGAGGAAGCGCCATTCCGCAGCGGGCGAGCATTTTCTGCGGCCGATGACTCCACGCTGCTGAACTGGGCGAAAGAGTTGGGAGCAAATTTCGTGCGGCTGGCGCACTATCCGCACAACGAAGAAATGATCCGGCTGGCCGACCGTATGGGGCTGCTGGTGTGGGAAGAGGTCCCGGCTTACTGGGACATTGATTGGAAGAATTCAACAACGCTCGACAACGCCAAAGCGCAACTGCGCGACGTGATTGCCCGCGACCAGAATCGCGCAGCGGTGGCGATGTGGTCCATGTCGAATGAAACGCCGATCAGTCCGGAGCGGACGGTATTTCTGAAGACAATGGCCGATTACGCGCGGCAACTAGATTCCACGCGCCTGATTACTTCGGCGCTGAATCGGGTGGAGCATGCGGGCGACGTCCGGACGCTCAACGATCCGCTGGCCGAGTCGCTGGATGTGATCGGGCTGAACCAGTACATCGGCTGGTATGAAGGAAAGCCGGAAGATGCCGATCGGGCGCAGTGGAAGTTTGCGCAAGAAAAGCCGGTGATCATCAGCGAATTTGGCGGCGGTGCGCAGTACGGGCTGCACGCCGACGCCGCGACCCGTTTCAGCGAGGAGTATCAGGCAAACTTGTTTCAGCA
>Ga0066789_10000062_pt1 | contig 29473 bp, 24 predicted proteins | sample OrgsoiDNA2013049_FD_70960 | JGI IMG/M metagenome (GOLD analysis project Ga0066789, IMG submission 70960) | Permafrost soil microbial communities from the Arctic, to analyse light accelerated degradation of dissolved organic matter (DOM) -... | ecosystem: Environmental > Terrestrial > Soil >...
AGCATCGGCGTGGTGCCCATTTCCGCGGACAACGCCGACGTGGCGTCGGTGCTCTCCGCCGCGGACAGCGCTTGCCAGGCGGCCAAGGAGGCGGGCCGCAACCGCGTCCACAGCTTCGAGGAAAACGACATCGACTTGATGCGCCGGCGCCGCGAAATGCAGTGGGCGGCCCGCATCAACAATGCGTTGGAGGAGGGCCGCTTCGAGCTGTTCAGGCAGACGATCCTGCCCCTGCAAAAGACCGAACCGGGCGCGCACTACGAACTGCTGCTGCGCATGCGCGACGAAACCGGCAAGATCGTCGCGCCGGATAACTTCATGACCGCGGCCGAGCGCTACGGCATCACGCCGAGCATCGATCGGTGGGTGATCGAAAACGCGTTCCGGTGGCTGGTATCCGAGGCTGACGAGCGCGAGAAACTGACCATGTGCTCCATCAATCTCTCGGGTCAGAGCCTGGGCGACGATAAATTCCTGCCGTATGTCATCGATCAATTCCACCGCAGCGGCTTGGATGCCACGAAGATCTGCTTCGAAATCACCGAGACGGCGGCGATCGCGAGCTTCTCGCAGGCGAACCGCTTCATCCAGGCACTGAAGGAATTGGGCTGCAAGTTCGCGCTCGACGATTTCGGCACCGGCCTGTCGTCGTTCGGCTACCTCAAGCATTTCCCGGTCGATTTCTTGAAGATCGACGGCAGCTTCGTCAAGGAGATCCTGCACGATCCGATCGACCGCGAGATGGTGCGCTCGATCAATGAAATCGGACATCTGACCGGCAAGCAGACCATTGCCGAGTTCGCCGAGAATCAGGAAATCATCAACATGCTGCAGAGCTTGGGCGTCGACTACGCGCAGGGGTACGGCGTGTCGCAGCCGCAGCGCGTGCTGAGGGCCGCCAACATCGCTTGAACGCCTCGTTCCAGCCCCCCTTCGAGCGTTTCACTGTGAGTGGCTAGGTTCGAAACTCGAAGCGCATTGAGAGATCGACGGCGCGCACATGCTTGGTGATGCTGCCGACCGATATAAAGTCCACCCCGGTTTCGGCGATTTCGCGAATGGTGGAGGCGGTAATCCCGCCGGAAGCCTCCAACTTCAGCGGCCTGGTCGCGAGGGCGTTGAGGGCCACCGCTTCGCGCATCGCCTCGAGCGAAAACTCATCGAGCATGGCAATGTCCGCCCCGGCGTCGATCGCCTGCCGTAATTCGGACAAATTCTCGACTTCGACCTCCACCGGGACTTGGGGTCGGCCGCGCTTGGCGGCGCCGACCGCGCGCGCAATCGAACCCGCCGCCACGATGTGATTTTCCTTGATGAGGATGCCGTCGAACAATCCCATGCGGTGATTGTCGCCGCCGCCGACTCGCACCGCGTACTTCTGCGCCGACCGCAGGCCCGGAATCGTCTTGCGGGTGTCGAGCAGCCGGCAATGCGTGCCCTTGAGAAGCGCGGCATAGGAGTGCGCGGCCGTGGCGGTGCCCGAGAGCAGCTGCAGGAAATTGAGCGCGGTGCGCTCCCCGGTCAGCAGAGCGCGCGCCGGCCCCTCGATGCCAAGCAGCAGCTGACCGGCGGCGGCGGAGTCGCCCTCGGCGATTTGCCACTTAAGCCTCACGCGTTCATCGACCTGCGCGAAGCTGGCCTCGACGTAGGGTATGCCGCAGACGATGGCCGGCTCCCGGGTGATCACGGAAGCCCGGCCAAGCCGGTCCGCGGGTATCAGCGCCGCTGTCAGGTCACCCGCGCCGACATCCTCCGCCAGGGCGCGCGCGACCTGCTGCGGCAGGTCGGCGGGCACCGGCACCGGTGGCGTCAGAAGGGCAGTCCGTGCGACGGCCCGACCATGCACATGAGCATGGGAATGGAGAGCAGGAAGTTGATGCGCGAGGCATACAGGGCAATCTTGCGCGCCTTCGCTTTCTCTTCGTCTGTGGCCGGCACTACCCCTAAGATTTTCTTCTGGTTCGGCCAAATGAGTCCCCAGACATTGAACAGCATGATGGTGCCGAACCAGGCGCCGAAGCCCATGGTGATATTGAAGGGTGCTACCGGCGTCTGCAGCAGGCCGAAGGTAAACGTATCGATAAATCCATGGTGGGTTTGCGACAGCAAGGAGGCGCCGGCCAGCCAAGTGGCAAGCGCCGACCATCGAAACCAGAGCAGGGCGCGCGGCGCTACATATTTATTGATGCCGGCTCCGCCGGGTCCCCCCTTATCCGCGGCCGCGGCGGCCATGGCCGGGGTCTGCACGGCATTGAAGTAGTACAGCAGGCCGATCCAGAACACCCCGAAGATGATATGCAGCCAGCGCGTCAGGCTGGCCAGGGTCGCGGCGTTGAAGGTCAGACCACCACCGACCAGGGCTGCGATCGCCACTGAAACCGCAAAGCCGATAATCAAAGGCCATTTTACCGTTGTTAATGGGTTCATCCGATTCCCCTCCATTTGTTTTTGCGGCGCCCTGGAAGAATAGGGGACTGACCCCAATAATTCAACGACGTCAGGCGCTTGCAACAGCCACGGCGTCAATTATTGCGCTTGGGGCTTAACGCAGGAGGCCGCCGGCTGGTATGGTACGAGGATAAAGGAGATTGCCGACCATGAATGCTATCGAACGGATCAAGAGTCAACTATCGGCCGCGCCGGTGGTGCTTTATATGAAGGGTACACCCGATTTTCCGCAATGCGGCTTCTCGGCCCAGACCGTGGCTGCGCTCCGAGCCTGCAAGGCGCAGTTTGCCCATGTGAACATATTCGAAGACCCGGAAGTGCGCGAAGCGCTGAAGACCTATTCGAACTGGCCGACCTTTCCGCAGCTCTATGTCAACGGCGAGCTGGTGGGCGGTTGCGACATTGCGATCGAAATGTACAAGAACGGCGAACTCAAGCAGCTGCTTGCGGAAGCCGGCGCCGTACCGGCCTAAGGGCGGCTAAAGGATCCGGCGGCGCCGCTTCAGAGCGGCTCGCCGGGGACCGAAGGCTCGACTTCCAACGGGCCCATCGCGGCCAGGCGCCGGCGGCTGGCGTCGAACACCCCCTGAAACTGATTGCACACGGTACAGAAGAGGTCAGCCGTGCGCTCGGCGTCATAGGCCGCGGAGTGCGCGGACGCGGTGTCCCACTCGAGACCTGCTGCGAGAGTCGCGCGCATCAGCACGGTTTGGCCGAAGGCGACGCCGCCCAAAGTTGCGGTATCGAAACTCGAGAACGGATGAAAGGGGTTGCGCTTGACCTGCGTGCGCGCCACCGCGGCGTTCAAGAAATTCAAATCGAAGAATGCGTTGTGCCCCACCAGCACCGCGCGCGTGCAGTCCGCTGCGCGGATGGCATTGCGGACTTCGAGGAATATGCGTTGCAGTGCGTCTTCTTCGGGAATGGCGGGCCGCAGCGGATGATGGGGATCGATTCCGTTCACCGCCAGCGACGCGGCTTCCATATTGGCGCCGGGAAACGGCGTTACGTGATAGCGAACCGTTTCGCCCCGCGCCAGAGTTCCGTCGCTGCGCATTTCGAGGAACACCGCGGCGATCTCAAGCAGCGCATCGGTTTGCGAATTGAAGCCGCCGGTTTCAACGTCGATCACCACCGGTAGAAAGCCGCGAAAGCGCGTTGCGAATGTGATCGGAGGGATCTGCGTCATGCCGGATCTGAATCCGCGAGACGCCAGGCAATCGACTCGCCGCCGCGATAGGGCACCAGCTTGCCGTCGCCAAAATCGTAGACTCGAGGGGGCATCCAGGACTCCTTGACCAAGGAAATCACGTCATCGTGACGCGGCAGGCCGTAAAAATCGGCGCCGAAATGACTGGCAAACGGTTCCAGCCGATCGAGGCGGCCGGCGGACTCGAACGCCTCGGCGTACAGTTCGATGGCGGCGTGTGCGGTGAACATGCCGGCACAACCGCAGGCATTCTCCTTGCTCGCACGCTCATGGGGCGCGCTGTCGGTACCCAGAAAAAAGCGCGGATTGCCGCCGGTGGCCGCGCCGAGCAGCGCTTGCCGGTCGCGCTCGCGCTTCAGGACCGGCAGGCAGTAGTAATGCGGGCGGATGCCGCCGGCAAATATCGCGTTTCGATTGTGCAGTAAATGCTGCGGCGTGATCGTCGCAGCGACGCCCTGGCGAGCGCCGCTCACGAATGCAACCGCGCGTTCGGTCGTGATGTGCTCGAACACCACGCGCAAACCCCGGAAGCGCTCGAGCAGCGGCTGCAGCACCGAATCGATGAAGTGAGTTTCACGATCGAAAACGTCCACATCGGCGTGCGGCGTTTCGCCGTGCACCAGCAAGGGCATCCCGATCTCCTCCATGCGGGCGAGCACTCCATACACTTTTGCGATGTCGGTCACACCGGCATCGGAGTGGGTGGTTGCGCCGGCGGGATACAGCTTGACGCCGTGTATGAACCCGCAAGCCCGCGCGCGATCGATCTCGTCCGGCGTCGTGGCGTTCGTCAAATACAAGGTGAGCAGTGGTTCGAACCGTGCATTTTTTGGCAGTGCAGCGATGATTCGTTCGCGATACCCACGCGCCAATGCCGCGGTGGTGACCGCAGGCTTGAGATTGGGCATCACAATGGCTCGTCCGAACCGCGCTGCCGTGAATTTAGCGACCGCGGCGAGCGCGGCGCCGTCGCGCAGATGCACGTGCCAGTCATCGGGACGCCGCAGCTTCAGCGTGTTCATTTTTGTGCCCGCGCGGCCGCGGGCGTAGCGGTGCGCTTGGCGGCGCGCCTAAGCTGGGGCGCGGGCGGCCAGCCGCGGCGCACCAAATCGAGCGTGTAGCGCACGCCGAAACCGGTGATTTCCGTGGTGATGTGCGCAAGCCCGCCGTGGCGCGAACCCGCCGCCAGATCGAGGTGCAGCCAGGGGATTTCCTTGGGGACGAATCGGCTCAGAAAGCGCGCGGCCAGGATGTGATCGCCTTTGCCATCGGTGGCGCATTGCAATACATCGGCGACGCTGCTCTCCAGATCCGTTTCGAAGTCGGCGTCCATTGGAAAGCACCAGACACGCTCGCCGCTCGTGGTGCCTGCGGACTCGATCAGATCGCGCGCCTCCGGGCGATTGGTGAAGGCGCCGCTGTAACGTTCGGTGAGCGCGTACACACATGCGCCGGTCAGGGTCGCGTAGTCGATGATGGCACGCGGTTTCCTGGCAGCCGCGAGACTGAGCGCATCCGCCAGCACCATGCGGCCCTCGGCGTCGGTGTGTATCACTTGAATGGTCGTGCCGTTGCAGGCGCGCACCACGTCTTGAGGCTTGTAGGCGAGCGGGCCGATGCGGTTTTCCGTGATCGCCAGCCAGCAATCGACCGACAGCGGCGAGCGCATGGCATGCAGCGCGTAGAGGCTGCCTACCGCGACGGCGCTGCCCTCCATGTCGGTGTGCATGTCCAGCATGCTTTTGTGCGGCTTCAAGTTCGTCCCGCCGGTATCGAAGCAGATGCCCTTGCCCACCAGGCTGAGCGCGGGCGTGGCGGCGGCGCCCGGTGCGGCGGCGCGCGGCCGGTACGTAAGACGTGCGATGCCGGCATCGCGCGTGGCGTTGCCGCGCGAAACCGCGAGGAACGCGCCCGCACCGAGACGTTTCAGATCGGTCTCGCCGTAGAACTTGAAGCTCAAGCGCAGGCGCCGCGCAAGCTCCTGCAAGAAGCGGCGATAGCCGCGCGCGTCGAGGGTATTGGGCGGCAGCGCCGTCAGCCATCGGGCCAAATTATTTCCGGCGGCCGTCGCCAGCGCCAAATCGAGCTCGGGCAATTTTCTTCCCGCGATGTCGATACGCACCAACCGTGCCCGCGGCTTCGGCTTGCTCTTGAAGGATGCGAAGCGAAAAGCACCCGCCTCGAGCGCCGCGACGCTGGCGCTCAAGGTCGCGTTCGCGGCGCCAGGCGCGCATCCTTGCTGCCACAGGAGCAGCGACTGCGGTTCGCCGTCCAATGCCGTGCGCGCGAGCTTGCCGGCTGCCTGCAGCCGCTCAAAGGTACTGGCCTCATCGGCCAAGCACGCGACGATCAGCAGGGTCTGCGCGCGTGTGCCGACCCGGAGGTGAAAGCAATCGCCGGCCTTGCGGACCTTGTTCGCGTACAGCCCGCGCAGCACGGCGCCGTGCGGCAAGACCTTCCAGTCCCCGTCGGTGGGGGTGAGCGGCAGGAACAAAAGGGCGCTTGAATAACCGGCTAGCCGCGAGGCGGTTATCCGCGCGCCGATTTGGCGCACGGGCACGAGCAGCTGGTCGAAGGGCAAGCGAGTGGGCATATCGTGGAACCGCAGGCCTATCCCTTGCTTGACCGTGAAAAACCAAACCCCGAAGATAGCGCCGGTTGATAACGCAGTGGCAGTTAGCGCATCGGCGCTGTAACGTGTCAGCCATCTTAACAGGACACGTGGGCGTGTGCATTTATGACTCAACAATCGCCGTTCGAAGACATTGATCCCGTCGAGACGCAGGAGTGGCTCGAATCGATCGATTCCGTCCTGCGTGCACAGGGCCCGGAACGCGCGCATTTTCTGCTCGAAAAATTAGTGGACTTCACGCGGCGCTCCGGAACTTACCTGCCGTTCAAGCCGAATACCGCCTACCTCAATACCATCTCCAGGGCGCAGGAACCGGATTATCCCGGCGATCGATCCCTCGAACGGCGCAACGAGGCTTATATACGCTGGAATGCACTCGCCATGGTGGTGCAGGCGAACCGTCAGAATTCGGAATATGGCGGCCACCTGGCGTCGTACGCATCGGCGGCGACGCTCTACGAAGTGGGGTTCAATCATTTCTGGCGCGCCAAGAGCGCCGCGCATCCCGGGGACATGGTCTTCGTGCAGGGACATTCGAGTCCGGGAATCTATGCACGCGCGTACTTGGAAGGCCGCTTGGACGAAAGTCAGCTGCTGCGCTTTCGCCAGGAAGTCAAAGGCGGAGGATTATCCTCCTACCCGCACCCTTGGCTGATGCCGGACTTCTGGCAATTTCCCACGGTGTCGATGGGATTGGGTCCGATGACCGCGATTTTTCAGGCGCGCTTCGTGCGCTACCTGGAGCATCGGGGCATCGTGCCTGCGTCGGACCGCAAAGTGTGGGCGTTCCTCGGTGACGGCGAAATGGACGAGCCCGAATCGATGGGCGCGCTGACCATGCCGGTGCGCGAAAAGCTCGACAACCTCATTTTCGTGATCAATTGCAATTTGCAGCGGCTCGACGGGCCGGTGCGCGGCAACGGCAAGATCATTCAAGAACTCGAAGCGGCGTTCCTTGGCGCGGGTTGGAATGTCATCAAGGTTCTTTGGGGCTCACGCTGGGACCCGTTGCTCGAACAAGATCAAAAGGGGTTGCTCAAGCGCTTGATGGAAGAGTGCGTGGACGGCGAATACCAGAACTTCAAATCCAAGGGCGGCGCCTACACGCGCGAGCATTTCTTCGGCAAATACCCCGAGCTGAAAGAGATGGTGGCGGATATGTCGGATGAGGAAATTTGGCACTTGAACCGCGGCGGTCATGATCCGCAAAAGGTGTATGCAGCCTACGCCTCCGCGGTCGCGCACAAGGGCGTGCCCACGGTGATCTTGGCGAAAACCGTCAAGGGATTTGGAATGGGCAAGGCGGGTGAAGGCTTGAACTCCGCACATCAGCAGAAAAAACTCGGCGACGAGGCGCTCAAGGAAGTACGCGACCGCTTCAACATTCAGATTACCGACGAAGAGATCGCCGGGTTGACGTTTAGAAAGCCCGCTCCCGACAGCGAAGAGCTGACCTACCTGCAGGAGCACCGCGCGGCTCTCGGCGGCTACTTGCCCGCGCGCAATTCGGCAGCGCCGCCCCTGGCGGTGCCGCCGCTGGAGGCATTCAGCTCCCTGTTGGAGGGCACGGCCGAGCGCGAAATCTCCACCACCATGGCGCTGGTGCGCATGCTCACCGCCCTGGTCAAGGACAAGACCATTGGCAAGCACATCGTCCCCATCGTTCCCGATGAAGCGCGAACCTTCGGCATGGAAGGCATGTTTCGCCAGGTCGGCATCTACTCTTCCGTCGGACAGCTATATACGCCGCAAGACGCCGATCAGCTCATGTTTTATCGCGAGGACAAACAGGGGCAGATTCTCGAGGAAGGCATCAATGAGGCGGGCAGCTTGTGCTCCTGGCTCGCCGCCGCAACGGCATATTCGAACCATGGCGTCAGCATGGTGCCGTTCTATATTTATTACTCCATGTTCGGTTTTCAGCGAGTCGGGGACTTCATGTGGGCGGCGGGCGACAGTCAGGCGCGCGGATTCCTGGTGGGCGGCACCGCCGGGCGCACCACGCTCGCCGGCGAAGGATTGCAGCATCAGGACGGCCACAGCCAATTGGTGATGACCGCGATTCCAAACTGTGTGGCTTACGACCCAACCTTCGCTTATGAGCTCGCGGTGATCGTGCAGGATGGGCTGCGGCGGATGTACCAGGAACAGGAAAATGTCTTCTACTACATTACCTGCATGAACGAGAACTACGCGCATCCCGCCATGCCGGCGGGCGTGGCGCAGGGCATTCTGCGCGGCATGTATCTGCTGCAAAACGGCGGCCGCGGCAAGGTTCGAGTGACACTGTTCGGATCCGGGACCATTTTGCGCGAGGTGCTGGCGGCGGCGGAACTCTTGGAGAAGAACTACGGCGTGCCCGCGGACGTCTATTCCGTGACGAGCTTCAGCGAATTGCGCAAGAATGCGTTGGGCATAGAGCGCAGCAATTTGCTGCATCCCAACGCGCCCCGTCAGCCGACTTATATTCAGCAGGCCCTGGCGGAACGCGAAGGTCCGTTCATCGCCGCCACCGACTACATGAAAATAGTCGCGGACCAGATTCGGCAGTGGGTACCCGGGCGCTACGCCGTGCTGGGCACCGATGGGTATGGCCGCAGCGACTCGCGCGCGGAGCTGCGGCGCTTTTTCGAGGTGGACCGACACTACGTGGCGATTGCTGCGCTCAAGGCGCTTGCCGACGACGGTAAGATCGACAAGCAGACGGTGACCGATGCCATGCAAGCCTTCGGTATCGACCCGGAAAAACCCAACCCTCTGTCGGTCTAAGGAGCCTGTCTGAGTATTCCACATGGCCTTACCAAAACGGCTTTGCCTTCAATCGAGGCGGAGCCGACGCGGTTGGGTACGACCCAATGAGGAGGCGACAACGATGAGTGAAGGCAAATCCGTTAGGGTACTGCGGGTTGGCTCTGCAAGGGGCGTCTGCGGCGTTGCGCGGCTTGGGCGTGGAATCAACCACGCCCGGAGCCGCGCGCCTTGCATCCGCCCCCTTGCGGAGCCAACGCGGCTCACGCGGAATATTCAGACAGGCTCCCCACGTGGCTAATCCAATCGAAGTTCTGGTTCCCGACATCGGCGGTTTCAAGGATGTCAGCGTCATCGACGTTTTGGTCAAGGACGGGCAGCAGATCGACAAAGAAGCGCCGTTGATCACGATCGAAACGGAAAAGGCGGCGATGGACGTGCCGTCGCCCATGGCGGGACGCGTCGCCCAAGTCAAACTCAAACAGGGCGATAAGGTTTCCGAGGGGTCGCTTATCCTGTTGATGGAGCCGGCTGCGCAGGCTGCGCCGGCAGCGGCTGCCCCGGCACCAACCGCCGCGGCTCCGGCTGCGCCGGCAGCGGCTGCCCCGGCCCCGGCTGCCCCGGCACCAACCGCCGCGGCTCCGGCAACCCCGGCTCCGCCCGCCGCGCCGCCTGCCGCACCGACGCCGGTGGTTGCGGCCACAGCGGCGACACCACCCGCCGCACGCGGCCAGCCCAAGATCGACGAGCAGGCATTCTCGAAGGCCTACGCCAGTCCCTCAGTGCGCAAATTCGCGCGCGAGTTGGGCGCCGACTTGGGCCGCATCACCGGGACCGGCGTCAAGGGGCGCATCACGCCAGAGGATGTGAAGGCCCATGTAAAAGAGATTCTGACGTCGCCGCAGGTGTCGGCCACGACGCCGGTGTCCCCGTTGCCCAAGGTGCCGGTAGTCGATTTCGCGTCGTTTGGCGCCATCGAGATCAAACCGCTGTCGCGAATACAGCGGATTTCCGGAGTCCGTCTCCAGGCCAGCTGGCTCAATCTGCCGCATGTGACCCAGCACGAGGATGCGGATATCACCGATCTCGAGGCAGCGCGTTTGGCGCTGAAGAGCAAGGCAGCCGGGGAAGGCGTGCGGCTCACGCCGCTGACCTTCATCATCAAGGCATGTCTGCTGGCACTGCAGGAATTTCCGCGGTTCAATTCCTCGCTGGACGCCGGCGGCGAGAATCTGATTCTCAAGAAGTACTTCAATATCGGCTTCGCGGCCGATACGCCGAACGGATTGGTGGTGCCGGTGATCGCGAACGCCGATCGGCTGACTATCTATGAGATCGCGCGCGCGCTCGGGACGATGTCGGAAAAGGCACGCGCGGGTAAATTGAAAAATACGGAGATGCAGGGCGGAACATTCACGATCTCGAGCCTGGGCGGCATCGGCGGCACATCGTTCACGCCCATCATCAATGCGCCGGAAGTCGCCATCCTGGGTGTGTCGAAATCCAGCCAGAAACCGGTGTACGACAAAGGCGCATTCCTGCCGCGTCTGATGTTGCCGCTGTCGCTGTCGTATGACCATCGGGTGATCGACGGTGCCGAGGCTGCGCGCTTCGTGGTCTTTCTTGCCAAAGTGATGAGCGATGTCAAGGCGTTGCTATGAGCCTCGTCGAGGTACGCGTTCCGGAACTCGGTGACGCCAAAGGCGTCAACGTCGTCGATGTCCTCATCAAGAAGGGCAGCGAGATTCGAGTCGACGATCCGCTGATCACGCTCGAGACCGAAAAGGCCTCGATGGACGTGCCTTCCCCGGTCAGCGGCATCGTCAGTTCCATCGAGCTCAAGAAGGGCGATGAAGTATCGGCGGGCGCGCTGATTGCCACTGTGCAGGTGGCGGACGCCGAGGCCAAGCCGGCGGCTGCGGCAACGCCGGCGGCTGCGGCAACGCCAGCGGCTGCGGCAACGCCGGCCGCTGCGGCAACACCGGCTACCGCCGCAACGCCGGCTGCTGCGGCAACACCGGCCGCTGCGGCGACACCGGCTACTGCGCCGGCGCCTGCAGCGGAGCCCGCGGACCCTGCGGGCTCGCCGCCGCCGGGGGCCGTCGATCTGGTGGTTCTCGGGGCCGGTGTGGGCGGCTACACCGCCGCATTTCGAGCCGCTGATCTCGGCCTCAAGGTGACGCTGATCGAACGCTGGCCGATGTTGGGCGGTGTGTGCTTGAACGTCGGCTGTATTCCATCGAAGGCGCTGTTGCACGCGGCCAAAGTCATCGAAGATGCAGCGGACATGGGTGCCGCCGGAATCGAATTCGCACCGCCGCAGATCGATCGTGACAAGCTGCGCGCTTGGAAGAATCGCGTCGTCACGCGCTTGACGAACGGGCTCTCGCTGCTCGCCAAACAGCGCAAGGTCGTGGTGATTCGCGGGGAGGCCAAATTTTCCGGACGCTTTTCCTTGGTAGTGCAGGGTGCGAACGGTCTGCAGCACGTCGATTTTAAGCAGTGCATCATCGCGGCGGGCTCCGAGTCGGCTCGCCTGCCCGGCTTGCCGGATGATCCTCGCGTTATCGATTCGACGGGCGCCCTGGAATTGCCGGCTGATTGCAAGCGTCTGCTGGTGATCGGTGGCGGCATCATCGGACTCGAGATGGCCTGTGTGTACGACGCGCTCGGCGTGCGGGTCACGGTGGTCGAATTGAGCGACGGCTTGATGCCCGGCACGGATCGGGATCTGGTGCGGCCATTGCAAAAGCGAATTGAAAAGCGCTACGAGCGCATCATGCTGAACACCAAGGTTGCCAAGCTCGAGTCCATAGCCTCGGGGTTGCGCGCGACTTTCGAAGGACCGGAAGCGCCGGAACCGCAGATGTACGACCGGGTGCTGGTGGCGGTGGGGCGTACCGCCAACGGCAACGCGGCCAATGCGGCTGCGGCCGGCGTCGCGGTGAGTCCGGGCGGCATCATAGCGGTGGACAAGCAAATGCGAACCAACGTGCCGCATATATTTGCGATCGGCGACGTGGCCGGCGCACCCATGCTGGCGCACAAGGCCGGTCACGAGGCGAAGGTCGCCGCGGAAGTGGCCGCGGGACAAAAGACCGCATTCGACGCGCGTTGCATTCCCTCAGTGGCGTATACCGATCCTGAAATTGCGTGGGTGGGGATCAACGAAATCGAAGCCAAGGCGCAAAATATCGAATACGGTAAGGGTCTATTTCCCTGGGCCGCCAGCGGCCGTTCCCTGGCGTTGAATCGCGACGAGGGTTTCACCAAGCTACTGTTCGACAAACAGACCCATAGAATCATCGGGGCCGGGATCGTCGGCACCAATGCCGGCGACTTGATCGCCGAGGTGGGACTGGCGATTGAAATGGGCGCCGATGCGGCGGATATCGGGTTGACCATCCATCCCCATCCGACTTTGTCGGAAACCGTGGCTTTTGCGGCCGAGGCCTTCGAGGGCACATTGACGGATCTGTATATTCCGAAGCGCCGGTAATCAGCCGTGCAACCGACACGCAACAAGTCATTTTCGATACTTCTCATGCTTGCCGTGGGCAACGTTGCGCTGCCGGCGCAGGCCGGCGATGCGTGCGTGGATTTCAAATGGGATGTGAGCCGTGAACGGGCGCTGTTCGCGGGGAGTCCCACTGCACTGACCGCCGGCACGGACCCGAAGTCGGCACCCGTCCTGGTGCCGGACCGCCTGTACGCACTTCGCCTCGCTGCGCAGACTCATGTGACATTCGCGGTGGCTCCGGCCAAAAAATCGGCCGGCGCAACGGCGTACGCCGGTCTTGCAACCTTGAAAATCCCAACGCCGGGCAGCTATCGGATTGCGGTCGATCTGCCGTTTTGGATCGATGTGGCGTCGAATGGAACGTTGATTGCGGCGGAGGACTTTCAGGGACAACACGAGTGCAGCGCGCCGCATAAGATCGTGGTGTTCGCCTTAGGCGGCGCGCAGCTCTTTGTTCTTCAGCTGAGCAGCGCAATGAACGAAAGCGTTCTGCTCACCGTCACCCCCGCACCTGCGCGGACGCGCTAGGCTCCAAGTTTAAGGTGCTGCGATACACGCCTTGAGGAACGAGGTTTTGTCGGCGCCTACCAGTTTCTTTGCCTTGGCGCTCTTGAGACATGCGGTGCGTTTGGCGTGCTTCGCCGCCGCATCGCTCGAAGGTGCTGCGGCAGCCGGGACGGTGGCCCCCGGAGGAACGGGCGCCGCCGGCGCCGCGGCAAATCCGCCGGCGATGGGTAGCAGGCTCAGGCACACGGCGGCGGCCACGGTTGAAAAACGCACGGGTTATGATAGCGCCGGCTGATAACCGGACCGATGACGCGCTGATGAAGCTTGCTTAACGTTTGCGAGGCGCCGGAGTGTCGGATGCTTCGAGGTGTCGGCGCGCGAGAGCCAGATAGTGCGCTTCGTCGGGTGCCCCGCCGTTGCGCTGCGCCTGCCACAGCGTCTCGCCGAGCGCCTCCATGAGCACATGCTCGGCGCGGTGCAGGTCGCCGTGCCGAGCCTGCAAACGCCTAAGCAGCTCACTCACTCCGGGCGGCCGGTCGATGGACACTTGGTCGCGCACCGCGAGGTGCAGTCCCATGTGTAAAAACGGATTCTCATTGCCGCCCCATATGCCCGCCTCAAACGCCACCGCCGCACGCGCATCGCTCACGATGCCTTGATATTCGGGGTGCCTGCCGATGACATCGGTAATCATGGACTCGAGCGGCGTGAGCGGAGAGCCCGCCAAGTGCTTGCGCCACGCGTCCGCGTAGGTTTGCCGCAATTGTTCGCGGGTCTGGGTATCAAACAGGGGCATGGGATTTATGACGATACTCGCAGAGGTCCGCAATCAGGCAGCTCGCGCACGCCGGAATGCGAGCCTTGCACACGTAGCGTCCGTGCAAAATCAACCAATGATGCGCGTCCTTGAGAAATTCGGACGGCACGAATTTCAACAGCTTTTCCTCCACCGCTCGCACCGTCTTGCCGGGTGCCAAACCCGTTCGATTGGCCACTCGAAAAATATGCGTGTCGACCGCCATGGTGGCCTCGCCGAATGCCGTGTTCAAAACGACATTGGCGGTTTTTCTGCCGACACCCGGCAGCCGCTCGAGTTCCTCGCGCGACGCGGGCACCCCCCCTGCGTGCCGCTCGAGCAACAGCCGGCACGTTGCAATGATGTTCTTGGCCTTGCTGTTGTACAACCCGATCGACTTGATATACGGCGACAGAGCATCGACTCCCAACGCCAGTATTGCCGCTGGAGTATTTGCCGCGCGAAACAACGGCGTCGTGGCCTTGTTCACGCTCTTGTCCGTGGCCTGGGCGGACAGCATCACCGCCACCAAGAGTTCGAACGGGGACCGGTAGTTCAATTCGGTGCGCGGCGCCGGATCGGCTGCGCGCAAGCGCGCGAATATCGCGCGCCGCTTCGCGGCGTTCATGGTTCGCCCTCACGCCGCCGCGCGGCCGCCTTCTTGGCATCAAGCTCCCGCTGGCGTTCGATGCTCCTGTTCAGCAACCGTGCGTTGTGCGCTTCGAACCGTATGCGATTCTGCGCCGGCTGATCCGCCGCAGGCTCCGGCCCGGTCCGAAGCTCGATGCAATCGACCGGGCAGGGCGGTAAACACAGTTCGCAGCCCGTGCAGCGCTCGATGATGACCGTGTGCATGTACTTGGCGGCGCCGACGATGGCGTCCACCGGGCAGGGTGCGAGGCACCGTGCGCACCCGATGCAGCGCGATTCATCGATCCAGGCGACGCGCGGCGGGGACTCGACTCCATGGACGGGATTCAGCGCCTGCACGGGTCGCTTCAGGAGTGCTGCCAGGGCGGCAATGGTCGCGCCGCCGCCGGGCGGACATTGGTTGATCTCTGCTGCGCCGCTTGCGATCGCTTCGGCGTAGGGTTTGCATCCCGAATAGCCGCAACGGGTGCATTGCGTCTGGGGCAGCAGCGCATCGATACGCGCCGCGATGTCAGGCGCGTTCTCGGTGCCCATGCTATTTGATGCGCATGCCGGGCGCTGCGCCCGCGTCCGGCGACAATACGAAAATGTCCTTGCCGCCGGGGCCCGCCGCCAACATCATGCCCTCCGAAGTGCCGAAGCGCATCTTGCGCGGCTCCAAGTTCGCAACGACGACGATGAGTCGGCCCACCAGCGCCGCATGATCGTATGCCGCCCGAATGCCGGCGAAGATTTCACGCTCGCCAAGGTCGCCCAGATCGACGCGCAATTTCAAGAGCTTGTCCGCGCCGGCCACGAGGTCGGCGTTCAGCACCTTGGCAACCCGCAGGTCGACGCGCAGAAAGTCGTCGATCGAAATCAAATTGCCCTCGACCGCTGCGGCCGCCGCCAGGGCGGCGGTATCTGATGCGCCGCCCGCGGCGGCCGTTACGCCCGCGGCGGCCGGAGGCGGTTGCCCTGCGCCTTCCGGCGCCACGAGGCGCGCCACGGCCTTGGGGTCGAGGCGCGTCGCCAGCGGCTCGTAGGGAGCAATCGCGGTGCCCAGCAAGGGGGCCGCGGCGCTTGCCCAGTCCCAAGTCGACTCCAGGAAGAATCGCCGCGCCTTGGCCGCCATGTCCGGCAACACCGGCTGCAGGTAGATCATCAGCACCCTGAACAGATTCAGTCCCTGGGTGCAAACGGCCCGGACCTCCGCGGCCTTATCGGCCTGCTTCGCGAGCGACCAGGGCTTGTGCAAATCGATGTATTGGTTGGCGCGATCGGCGAGGGACATAATTTCGCGAACGGCGCCCGCCGTGTCGCGGCCCTCGTACGCCCCGGCGATGCTGTCGCCGGCCGCCGCGAACTCGGAATAAAGACCGGGGTCGGGCAGAGCGCCCGCCAGTGTGCTGCCGGCATTCTTGGTGATGAAGCCGGCGCAGCGGCTGGCAATGTTCACAAGCTTGCCGACGATGTCCGAATTCAGGCGCGTCGCGAACTCATTCAGATTCATGTCGATGTCGTCGATGCCGGCGCCCAGCTTGGCGGCGAAATAGTAGCGCAGATACTCGGGGGCGAAGCTCTCGAGGTAGCGGCGCGCGGTGATGAAGGTGCCGCGCGATTTCGACATCTTCTCGCCGTTGATCGTGACGAAACCGTGTGCGTGCACTGCGGTGGGGCGGCGCATTCCCGCCGCCTGCAGCACCGCCGGCCAGAACAGGGTGTGAAAATACAGAATGTCCTTGCCGATGAAGTGATGCAGTTCGGTGCTCGAATCCTGCATCAGGAAGTCATCGAACTTCAAGCCCGTGCGGGCGCACAACTGCGCAAAGCTCCCCAGATAACCGATTGGCGCGTCGAACCAAACATAGAAAAACTTGCCCGGCGCATCCGGGATCTCGAAACCGAAGTAGGGAGCGTCGCGCGAGATGTCCCAATCCCGCAGGCCTTGAGAAAACCATTCCTCGAGCTTACGGGCAACGCTCGCCTGCACGGTGCCGCTCTTCACCCAGGTTGCCAGCATCTGCTCGAAAGCGCTCAAGCGAAAGAAGTAATGCTCCGATTCCCGCCAAACCGGCGTCGTGTTGCTAACCACCGAGATGGGGTTCTTGAGGTCCGCGGGCGTGTATGTCGAGCCGCAGTTCTCGCAGGAGTCGCCATACTGGTCTGCCGTGCCGCAAACCGGGCAAATGCCTTTGACGTAGCGGTCGGGCAGAAACATCCTGGCTGGCTCGTCATAGGCCTGACGCACGCTGCGCCGGTCGATATACCCGGCGCCGCGCAACGTCAGGTACATCCGGTCGCAGATCGATTTGGTTTCCGGCGAATGCGTCGAACCGAAGTTGTCGAGGCCGATCAACATGTCGGCCAGGTCGCGCCGGTGTTCGACACTGACCTGCGCGATCAATTGTTCCGGCGTAATCCCCTCGGACTGCGCCTTGAGCATGATGGGCGTGCCATGGGTATCGTCGGCGCAGACGTAGTAGCACTCATGGCCGCGAAGCTTTTGAAATCGCACCCAGATGTCGGTTTGGATGGCCTCGAGAATGTGGCCCAGGTGCAGTGGGCCATTGGCGTAGTACAGTGCGCTGGTGACGAGAATTCGGCGGCGTTGGGTCATGCCAAATTATGCCACGACCGCGAACGACGCTGTGGGGCGGGATTGCGTCGCCTACGAAGCTTCGCGGAACTGCTCGAACCGGGATTTGCTGATGGCCTTCTTGAAGGCTTCTTTGCCCGTGATTTGCCGCTGTTCCATCAGCGCTTGAATGGCCGTATCCATCAATCGCATGCCGACCGCGGAGCCGCTTTGCATCGCGTTTTCCAGCTGATCCATCTTGCCCTGCCGAATCAAATTGGCGACCGCGGGCGTGTTGATCAGAATCTCGAGAGCTGCGACGCGGCCCAGTTTATCGGCCTGAGGGATGAGCTGCTGAGAGACGACCCCGCGCAGACTGGTCGACAGCATGGTGCGTACATGGGGCTGCTTGTCCGCGGGAAACGCGTTAACCAGGCGATCGACCGTGGCTGCGGCGCCGTTGGTATGCAGAGTGCCCATCACCAGAATGCCCATCTCGGCCGCGGTCACCGCGATGCTCATGGTCTCGAGGTCGCGGAGCTCGCCCACCAGAATGACGTCAGGATCCTCGCGCAGCGCCGATAGCAACGCGGATGAGAACGAGGTTGCGTGGACGCCGATTTCGCGCTGGCTGATCAGGCAGTTCTTGCGCAAATGCACGAATTCGATGGGGTCCTCGATCGTGAGGATGTGACCTTTCTCGCGGCCGTTAATGTCATCGATCATCGCGGCGAGCGTGGTGGACTTTCCGGAACCGGTTTTGCCCGTGACCAGAATCAGGCCGCTGTTGATCTTGCAGAGATTCATCACGGGTTCCGGCAATTTGAGCTCCGCCGCCGTTTTGGCCTTCGAGGGGATCGCGCGGAAGACGGCGCCCATGCCATTCAGCTGGCGCATCACATTGACGCGGAAGCGGGCAACGCCCGGCATGGCGTACGCGAAATCCGTGCCGTCCTTGGCCTCGAAACGTTCGACCGACAACTTCGGCATGATTTCATACAGCGTCTTCTTGACCATCTCCGCCGCGAGGGGCGTAGGGTCCAGGGCCTTCAGCTCGCCGTACTGGCGGACGCGCGCCGGATCGCCCGCTATGAAGTGGAGGTCCGACCCATTGCACTCCAGGATTTGGTTCAGGTAGCTGTCGATGGCCGGCACAAGATTCTCTAGGGAGCCGCAGGTTCTGCGGTCGGAGCGCCGGAAAAATCGCTCACGAAGCGCTGGAATTGACGCTTGTCGGAAGCATAGGTGTAGGCGTGCTCGGGATCGACTTCCTTGGCAGTGATGGCCGCGAGCAAGGCCTGATCCATCAATTGCATGCCGTATTCCTTGCCCATTTGCAGCTGGCTCGGAATTTGGTGCGACTGATCGGTCATGATGAGTTTGCCGATGGCCTTGGTGAGCACCATGACTTCGCAGACGGCGCGCCGCGCGCGTTGGTCGGGACTCTTGATCAAGACCTGCGTAATCACGGCGATCAGACTTTGCGCAAGAAAGCTCTTGGTTTGCTCGCGCTCCTCGGTGGGCAACGCATCGATGATGCGATCGATGGTCTTGGTGGCGCTGGTCGTATGCAGGGTGCCGAGCACCAGATGTCCGGTCTCGGCTGCGGTCATGGCCATCGAAATAGTTTCGGCATCCCGCAACTCGCCGACCAGGATGACGTCGGGATCCTCGCGCATGGCCGCGCGCACGCCCTCGGCAAAGGATGGCAAGTGCGTGCCCAGCTCGCGCTGTATGACTTGACTGCTCTTGCTGCGGTGGACGAATTCGATCGGGTCTTCGAGGCTGATGATGTTGAGCGAACGGGTCGTATTCAGATAATCGATCATGGCGGCCAGGGTGGTGGATTTGCCGGTGCCGGTCGAGCCGGTAACCAGGATCATTCCTTGGTGGTAGTCGCACAGCTTGCGCACGATGGGGGGCAATCCCAGCTGCTCCATGGTCGGCATCTGGGTGGGAATGGAGCGAAACGCCGCGCCGATCCCCGTCTCCTTTCGGAATACGTTGACGCGGAAGCGACCGCCTTCCGCCGATACATACGAGAAGTCGATGTCGTTGCCGTCGCGCAAGTGTTTCTGCTGATTCGGGGTCAGCACCTCGGTGATATAGCCTTCGAGTTCCGCGTCTCCCAAGTCGCGAAATTTGATGGGCATCAGATCCCCGTGCATGCGCAGCATCGGCGGCACGCCGACGGCCAGATGTAGATCCGAGCAACCCTGGGCCACGCCTAACTTGAGGAACGCGTCGATTCTTGCCATAACGTGCAAGGCTACCCGCAAGCAATTGGATTTTCGAGCGTTTGGGCTACTTTAAGCCCCTAAACGTGAGGTCCGTCAACCCTTATTGGAATTTTTCGAGCGACAGGCGCAATTCATCCATGCTCTGCGCGCGCTTGGCCTTGTCCAGCGACATGCATTTCATGACTAAGTTATTCAATTCCAACGGCAAATCCTTGTTGATATCGATGGGCGGACGCGCCTTTCCCTGCACGTGCTGGTACATGACCGACATATGATCGCCGCGCGAGTAGGGCGGTACGCCGCTGAACATCTCGTAAAGTATGACGCCCAAGCTGTAGATGTCGGCCCTTTCGTCCACCTTCTTGCCCAGAATCTGCTCCGGTGCCATGTACTTCGGAGAGCCGATGACATACCCGGTCTTCGTCAATTGCGTATCGCCCTGGGTCTGAGCCGCGGCGACACCGAAGTCCACGATCTTGAGCAGACCCTCGTTGTCGATCAAGATGTTGGCCGGCTTCAAGTCCCGGTGCACGATGCCGGCCTGGTGCGCCACCGCCATGCCGGTCGCGATGTCGATGCCGAATTTGACCGCGCGTTTGAGCAGCACCGGCTTTTCGTTGACGATCTCCCCGCCCAGCGTGTGGGACGGAAAATACTCCATCGAGATGGCGTAATTACCGCGGATGTACAAGAAATCATAGATGCGGATGACGTTCTTGTGCGTGATCTTGCGGCTGTAGCGCAACTCGTGCACGAAGCGCTTCATCATCTCCTCGTCCGACGACACGTTGGGGTTCAAGAATTTCAGGATCAGCCGTTCTTCGACCACGGTGTCTTCCATCAACAGCACCGTGCCGAAGGCGCCCTTGCCGATCTTTTCGATGAACTTGTAGCGGCCCTCGATGATGTCGCCGCTCTTCAATGTGGCGATGTCCAGCTTGTTCGCCTGGACCTCGTGGTCCTGCACCACTCTGGCGATGTCCTGATTGTCGACCAGCAGCGTCTTCGCCGGCTCCTGCATCTTCTCGGCGCGTTGATTTGCGGCGAGTTGCTGTGTGGAAAAGCGGTTATCCAGTTCCAGCATGGCGCGGGCGACGGCTTGACTGATGGTCGCATCGGCGTTGCTTGCGGCCGCCTGCAGCTGGATGCGTATGGTGTCGGCGCGCCGCTCGTCGGCGAGCTTGGCGAGCGCCGCGATCGCCTCGGCTTTGATCTCGTTTTCAGGGCGCTGCAGCATGGGCAGCAGGTGCTCGATGCACTTGTGATCGCCGATCTTGCCGATGGCGCGTATCACGGTCGGCAGGGACTTCGGCTCGCCGCTGCCCAACATTTCGATGAAGCGCGGCAGAGATTTGGAGCTGCCGATCTCGGCCAGAGCGTCGACCGCGCGCTCGCTCACCCACCAATCGGAATCCTTGGTGGCCTCGAGCAATTGCGCCACCGCGCGCTCATCCTTGGTCTGATTCAGGATTTCGATCGCAGCGCGCCGAATGTCCTGATTGTCGTCCTTGACCAGCGCGAGCACGGCATCGACGACGCGCGGGCCGCCGATCTTGCCGAGAGCGTCGGCCGCGCGGGTGCGTACCCACCAATCGCTATCGGCGATCACTTCCAGCAGGTACTTGACCGATTTTGACGTGCCGACCACGTTCAACACCTCGACGGCCGCGCGCCGGGCGTATTCGTTCTCGTCCTTGAGCACGTCGACCAGGTACTTGATGGTATCCGGATGATTGGCATGGACGATGACGTCGACCGCCTTGTTCTGCACCTCGATTTCCGGATCGCGCAGCATGCCGCAGAGGACGGCAATGTCGAACGGCCCGTCCATGCGCGCGAGCGCCGAGAGGGCGGCGGAGCGGATGAATTTGTTGCTGTCCTTGAGCTGCTTCTGCATGGCTTGCTGCACTTTGGGGTCATTGAAGCGCGCCAGCACGTTGATGATGTGCAGCCGGGCGACCGGATCCTTGCCTTCGATCCTGGCGATCAAATCGTCGATCGATGATTCATCGGCGATCTCGCCGATTACCTTGAATAATCCGGTTCTTTCACTCGGTTCTTGGGAGTAGGCGGCGTTCAACAGTTCGCGAACCGTGAAACGGCTCTTTTGCGCGGCAATAACATCGATAATGGCCTGCTTGGGCATGTCCGGTTTGCTCAAGGCATCGAGCAGAGCGCTCGCCGGATAGTTCTTGCTCGACGACAGCGCCCATGCGATTCCGGACATTGCCCGGCCGTTGGCGTCCGCCATGGTCCTGAACAACTGGGGCAGGCTTTTGGCGTCGATCAGGCGCGACAACGCCTCGACGTAGGCCAGGGTCTCGCGCTTTTCGGCCGTTGTGAGGGCTGCGACGATCGGCTCGATCGCGCTCGGCCCGAGCGCAACCAGTTTTTCCAATGCCTTTTGCGCCAGGGGGCTGCCGGCGTTGCCGCTGGATTTAACCTCGGCGATGAGCCGATCGGCACGATAATTGGCGAATAAACTCATTCGGTGCCTTCAAGTTGCGCTTCCCTCGTAAGGGGCCACCGCCGTTCGGTCCTCAACTTAAGATTATGCCATACCGCACGTGCTTCCCGGCCTGCGGTACAATTGTCGAACACTATGAATCAAGATACCGCTGCTTTAAGCGTTGTGCGCGAACGCCTAGGCACTTATATCGATCCCTATCTCGCCCAGTCTCTGGAGGATGCAAAGAGTGTGGCCTCCGTCACATTGCAAGGAGGGGTGCTGGGCGTAGAGCTGGTGCTCGGCTTTCCCTGCGCGGACTATGTGGACGAGCTCAAAAACGCGCTGCAGGAGCATCTCGGGCCGGCGCTGGGCCAGCTCCGCTTGGAGCTCAAGTTGCGGGCGCAAATCACGGCGCACGCGGTACAGCGCACGCTCAAACCCTTGGCGAACGTCAAGAACATAGTCGCAGTGGCCTCGGGGAAGGGCGGGGTGGGCAAGTCCACGACCGCGGCGAATCTGGCGCTGGCCTGGGCCGCTCAAGGTGCCAAAGTCGGCTTGCTGGACGCCGATATCTACGGCCCCAGCCAACCCCTGATGATGGGCTTGGCCGGCGCCAAGCCGGTCAGCGCGGATGGCAAACACTTGAGCCCTTTGCGTGCCCATGGCGTCGAGGTGATGTCCATCGGTTTCATGATCGATCAAGAACAACCCATGGCGTGGCGTGGGCCAATGGTGACCTCGGCGCTGACGCAGCTGCTGGGCGAGACGAATTGGGGTGAGCTTGACTACCTGGTGGTCGACATGCCGCCCGGCACGGGCGACATACAGCTGACGCTGGCGCAGCGAGTTCCCGTCAGCGGCGCCGTCATAGTCACCACGCCCCAGGATATCGCCCTGCTGGATGCCCGCAAGGGCCTCAAGATGTTCGAGAAGGTCGAGGTTCGCGTGCTGGGGGTGGTGGAGAACATGAGCATGCATGTCTGCAGTCAATGCGGCCACACCGAACATATATTCGGCAGCGGTGGCGGCGCGCGCATGGCGGCTCAGTACGGCGTGCAATTGCTGGGCGAGTTGCCCTTGGATATTCGCATTCGCGAGGATGCGGACGGCGGCTCTCCGACCGTGGTTTCCGAGCCCGGCAGCACGCGCGCGCAAGCCTATTTTCGCATGGCGCGCCGCACGGCGGCGCGATTGGCCACATTGAACAAGGATTACAGCCGGGCATTTCCCAAGATTACGGTCGAAGCGACCTAGGAGCCGGCCCTTAAGTGAGCATCAAGAGCGACCGTTGGATCAGGCGCATGGCTGCGGCGCAGGGCATGATTGATCCGTTCTCGCCCGAACAGGTTCGGGTCGCCGGCGGCCACAAGATCGTTTCCTACGGCACCTCGAGCTACGGCTACGATGTGCGGTGCGCCGATGAATTCAAGATTTTCACGAACATCAACTCCACCATCGTCGATCCGAAGAATTTCGATGAAAAGTCCTTCGTGGATTTCAAGGGACCCGTGTGCATCATCCCGCCGAATTCCTTTGCGCTGGCGAGTACGGTGGAATTTTTCCGCATTCCGCGCAGTGTTCTCACGATTTGTCTCGGGAAGTGCGTCACGGGCGACACCCGCGTAGTGGATGCTGAAACGGGCGCCTATGTGCCGATCACGGAGATGCGGTGGGGCAAAAAGACCCTGGCGCTTGACCGCTGGGAACTCAAACCGGCGAAAGTTTCGGCATTCGTTCCGCAGGGTGAGCGGGCCGTATACGAGCTTCGCACCAGGGCAGGCTTACGCGTCCGCGCTACCGCGAACCATCCGTTCCTGATGCTCCATGGGTGGACGCCGCTGAGCAATTTGCGTATCGGCGACCGTATTGCCGTAGCCCGCGATATACCAATTTTTGGAAAGACGCCTATTCCCGATTGGGAGGCGACACTGCTCGGGATGATGATCTCGGAGGGCCAGTGCCATACGCCGGGACATAGTCCGGTGTATACGACTTCGGATCCGGCTCTTGTGCGACTGCTCGAAGTTGCAGTGCGCTCTTCCGGGCTCGGTGATGTGTCGCACAAGGGCCACTATGGATATCGAATCGTCAATAAGCGGGGCAGAGGAGGCGTCCCTCAGGCCAATCGCACCCATCGTTGGCTTCAACAATATGAATTGAACGTTTTGTCGGGTGACAAATTCGTTCCGCAGGCGATATTTACCTCGCCGGAGCATTCGGTGCGACTATTCCTGCAGGCCCTCTTCAGTGGCGACGGTGGCATATTCTGCTCGGGCAATAGCGTGTTTCTCGAGTACCATTCAAAATCGCGCCGCCTAATCGAGGATGTGCATCACCTGTTGTTGAGGTTTGGAGTCTTTTCGTTGATCCGGGAGAAGACGACGGCCATCGGGACGCCGGCTTGCAAAATCCAGATTACGGATAAGGAACAGGTTCAGAGATTTGCGGAAAAAGTTGGTTTTTCCCCAGAGTCGGTAAAACAGCGGGTGCTCGAGACGGAAGTGTTGCCCATGATTCGTGCGCAGCCACGTCGGAAGAGCAATTTCGACACACTGCCGAACGAGGCGTGGCGAACGATGACCATGATTGCGAGACGGTCGGGTATTAGTCTCATGTCGCTGGGAATCAGCACTTCGGCGGATCAATCGGTGCCGCATTCGGCAGCAGTGAGGCTGGCAGTCGCGACGAAAGACCCGTATCTGGAGCCGCTGGTCAAGGGGCCCATATGGGATGTTGTTGAACAAGTCGAGCCCGTCGGTATCGAAGAGGTGTTTGATATCTCGGTGCCGGTGCTGCACAATTTCATTGCCAATGACATGGTCGTGCATAATTCCACTTATGCAAGATGTGGCATAATAGTGAACGTAACGCCCTTGGAACCGGAGTGGGAAGGGCACGTCACTCTGGAGTTTTCCAACACTACTCCGCTGCCGGCGAAGATCTACGCCAACGAAGGCGTGGCGCAAATGCTGTTCTTCGAGTCCGACGAAGTCTGCGAAACCTCGTACCGCGACCGCGGCGGCAAGTATCAGGGTCAGCGCGGCGTTACCTTGCCGAAGACTTAGGAGCCCATTGGACTTAGGTTCATGAGTTCATCCGCTGCGGCGATGTCGGACAAGGCTCAGCGCTTCAGAGTCTTGATCCGCATGGCGAATTCCAGCTTGCCGTCGCGGGTGCGTTCGGCCTGGACCGGCACGAATCCCAGCGACGGCGCAAACCACATCCGCAAAATGCGGTTGTTGCCGGTATGCTGGCTCGCCACGATGACCGTGTCGAGTTCCCCGAGAGCGGTTCTGAGCTTGGCAGTGCCCTCTTGGGTGTAGATGAATTCTTTCAATTCATCCTTGTCGAGTATCTGAAAAGTCTTGGGCAGATTGCGGTTCTTCAGGTCGAGCATCACTTCGACCTGGATGGACATCACATCCTGCGTCCCGTCCTCGAGAATCAAGTTCACCGGCTTCGATTCCGACACGCCGTGGACGCGCCGACCGTCCCAGTCGAAGTCCAGATTAACGCTGGATGAGCCGTCCTCGGCGCGGTATTTTTCCGGGCGAGCATGGCCGGCATTGATGCTGAGCCAGCTTTTCTGGGCGACCTCGGCACGGTACAGCCGGAAAATGCCGCGGGCCGTGGTGGTCCATGTGTACAAGTAGTGCCCTGGCTCCGTGTCCTGCTTGAGCTCAAGATCACTGGTTCCCACATTGATGTTTTTCCAGTCCGCTTGGTAGCGGGCGGAGAAGGGCGCAATGGCGGCGTCGGCGGCGGGCCTCTGCGCCGCGGCCGAAGCGGCGGCCAGGGCCGATATCCATGACACGGTAAATCCTCGAACGCTCATAAGACCTCTTACCGTTCGGCGCCCGTGAACTGCACGGGCTCGCGCAGTGCCCGCCCGTCCAGCCACGCCTGCCCATCGTCGTAGCGCAGGCGGCCTTCGCAATACCAGCGCACCGCCAGAGGGTAGATGCGGTGTTCCTGCGCCTGCACTCGCGCCGCGAGACTCGCTTCGTCGTCGTCCGCCCTCACCGCAACGCGGGCTTGGATAATCGGCGGACCGCCGTCGAGTTCTTCGGTCACGAAATGCACCGTCGCCCCATGCTCCGGCTCGCGCGCTTCGAGAGCGCGCCGGTGCGTGTGCAAGCCTGCATATTTAGGCAGCAGAGAGGGATGGATGTTCAAAAGTTTGCCGGGGAACCCCGTGAGGAATTGCGGCGACAGGATGCGCATGAATCCGGCCAGCACGATCAGCGACGGCGAACAATGTTCGATCGCCGCAGCCAAGGCGCGGTCGTAGGCGGCGCGATCGGCCGTTTTGGCGCCGTCCAGCGCCTGCGCCGGGATACCTAGACTCCGCGCCAGTTCGAGCCCGGCAGCATCGGGCCTGTCCGAAAATACTCTGGATACGGTATAGGCCGCGCCGGCGTCGCGGCTGTGTTCGACGAGCGCGCGCATATTACCGCCGCGCCCCGATATAAGGATGACGATCGAAGCCTGAGGCTGCGCGCTCTTCAAGTGACGACGACACCGCGTGTGCCTGCGCGTACTTCTCCGATGACGAATGCCTCTTGGCCCGTTTCGCGCAGGATGCGGACGGCACGATCGGCATTGGCCGCCGCCACGTGCACCGTCATGCCGACACCGCAATTGAATACGCGATACATTTCCCCTACGGCAACCTGGCCTTGGCGCTGCAGCCAGTCGAACACTGCTTGGCGGGGCCAGGACTTGCGCTCCAGAATGACTTCCAAACCATCCGGCAGCACGCGCGGAATGTTTTCCAGCAGACCGCCGCCCGTGATATGGGCGAGACCGTGCACCGGAAGCTCCGCGATCAGCCGGAGCAGGGGCTTCACGTAGATGCGCGTCGGCGCCATGAGCCGATCCACGAGACTCACGCCGTCAATCGGAGCGTTGAGGTCGGCGCCTGCGACCTGCAGTATTTTTCGAATCAACGAAAACCCGTTGGAATGGGGTCCGGAAGAGGGCAGTCCCAAAACGACGTCACCGGCGCGTGTCGCCGATCCATCGATGATGCGGTCCTTTTCGACGATACCGACGCAAAACCCCGCCAGATCGTAATCCTCGCCGTGATACATGCCCGGCATCTCGGCCGTTTCGCCGCCCACCAGTGCGCACCCGGCTTGCACGCACCCGTCGACGATGCCGCCGATGAGGCGTTCGCCCACGCCCACGTCGAGTTTGCCGGTCGCAAAGTAGTCCAGGAAAAACAGTGGTTCGGCGCCCTGGACGACCACGTCGTTCACGCACATCGCCACAAGATCGATGCCCACCGTATCGTGGCGATGAGTGTCGATCGCGAGGCGCAGCTTGGTACCGACCCCGTCAGTTCCCGATACGAGCACGGGCTTGCGATAACGGTCGAGTGGCACTTCCACCAAGGCGCCGAATCCGCCGATGCCGCCCAGCACTTCGCGACGCATCGAGCGTCTGACGTGGGGCTTGATTCGTTCGACGAGTTCCTCGCCGGCGTCGATATCGACACCGGCCTCGCGATAGGTTACCGGGGCTCGCTCAGTCATTCAGATCCCTTATGTTGGATGGCGCCGACCCGGGTCGGCGCCGGCCGACCGGTCCGACGCGGCGGATCGGCCGGCTGTGGTATTTTACATCAGGGGACTCAAGGCTTCCGCGATTACACCATGTCAAAGTACTTCAGCGTCTATCTTCTGCGATATTTGCGCCCGGCCGTGGTTTTGTGCTTAAGCTTGGCTGCACTCTGCCTGGCCGATTCGGCGCTCGCGCTGAGCCGCGCGGAGCTGTATCAGGCAAAGGCGCCCGCGGCCGACCGCTCTGAGGCCGCGCAGACCGCGGCGTTCCAAGCCGCATTGACGATCGTGCTGGTTCGCGTCACCGGTCGCCGCTCGGTCGAAGATGACCCGGCGCTGGCGCCGCTGATCAGCAACGCCCGCCGCTACGTTCAGCAGTATCGCGGCGCCCCGGACGGTCAAATGTGGGTGTCCTTCGACGGCCCGGCCATCGAGCGTTGGCTTACACAGAACGGTCAGCCTCTGTGGGGTCACGAACGGCCGACGACCTTTGTTTGGCTGACTGCCCAAACCGGCCCCCAAAGCGGTTCCGTGGTCACCGCCGACGATACGTCCGACTTGAAGATGGCAATCGATGCGGCGGCGGCGCTGCGCGGCGTGCCGTTGCACTGGCCGAGTGGCGTCGACTTGCAAAGAAATCATCTCGACTACGCCGGTGTGAACGGCGCCGCGCCTTCGACCCTGGCGGAAATCGGCCGGCGCTTGGGCGGGGAGGGGATTCTCATCGGCCGGAGCAGCGGCACCGGCGAGTCCGCGAACGTGCGCTGGATTCATCTGTTTCAGGATCGCAGCAGCGAATACTCCGGAGCCTTGGAGGGGGTGAATCGCACGGCGGATTTGTATGCAGGACTATTCGCCGCCAGCGGCAATCTCGTGCCGATCGATATGGAGGTCGCCGGAGTCGGCGATCTTCGCGAGTACGCAAATGTTCAGACCTATCTCGAATCGTTGACGTTCGTATCGCATGTGAGCGTGGTCGCCATAACCCGCGACACCGTTAGATTTCGATTGGCGACGCGCGGCGGTGCCGAATCGTTGCAGCGCACGCTTGCGTTGAACGGGCATTTGCAGCCGCTCGCCGCCGGCGAAAGTGGGATTCTGCGCTTTCAGATCCGTCGTTAATCGCGTGCCCTGGTCCGCGCGCCACATCCCGAACGTCATCAGCGCGATCAGAATTCTGCTTGTCGCGCCCATCGCCATTGCGCTCGCGCATCATCAGCTCGTGATCACCATCGCCTTGTTCGGTGTCGCTGCGCTGTCGGACGCCGCCGACGGCTTTCTCGCCAAGCGCAACGGCTGGCAGAGCGAGCTGGGCGCCGTTCTCGATCCCGCGGCGGACAAACTATTGCTGGTGACGGTTTTCATCACGCTCGCGTACATGAAGCTCGTGCCGCTGTGGTTGATGGCGGCGGCCGTGGCGCGGGACGCGATCATCGTGATCGGCGCGCTGCTTTACCGGCTTTGCTTCGGGGCTCTCAGCGTGCGTCCGTCGGTCGTCAGCAAATTGAACACCCTCTGTCAGGCTGCGTACATCATGGCGGTCGTCGGCAGGGAGGAGTTCTCAGTGCCGCCGGCGTGGGCGGCCACGCTGCTCGGCGCCTTGGTGTTCGTGACGGTGATGGTGAGCGGCATGGATTACGTGCTGATTTATGGGCGGCGGGCATTGAGCCTGGCAAAGCCGCGTGCTGCGGCGCGCGCCGGGGACCGGCGCAGGTGAAGCAGCTCGCCCTCGGTGTCCGGTTGCGCGCGGAGGCTGTATTCGACAGTTTTTGGCCGGGGCCCAACGGCGAAATCGTTGCGGCGCTGCGTGCGCCAAGCGCGGCGCCGCTGTGGCTTTGGGGTGCGGCCGGCTCGGGCAAGACTCATTTGCTGCAGGCTGTGTGCGCGGCCGCGGGTAACTCCGCGGCGTATTTTCCGTTGGCTCGCTCGCTCGCACTGCCCGCGGAGGCGCTCGCGGGATTCGAGCGCAATCGGGTGCTGTGCATCGACGACGCCGACGCCGTGGCCGGTGACTTGGCGTGGGAGAGAGCGCTGTTCCGCGTGTTCAACGAAGCGGCTGAACTCCGTACCCGGCTGATTTTCGCCGCAACCGGGCCGCCGCGCCAGCCCGATTGGCGTCTCGAGGACTGGCGATCACGGGCTGCCGCCTGC
>Ga0066789_10000063_pt1 | contig 29420 bp, 24 predicted proteins | sample OrgsoiDNA2013049_FD_70960 | JGI IMG/M metagenome (GOLD analysis project Ga0066789, IMG submission 70960) | Permafrost soil microbial communities from the Arctic, to analyse light accelerated degradation of dissolved organic matter (DOM) -... | ecosystem: Environmental > Terrestrial > Soil >...
GAGCGCCACGCCGTGGCGCCGACGGGTGCCCCTGGCGGCGTGGGCGGCGGCCATGACCGCCACCCACGCCGCACCAAGGACAAGGCGGCCGACGACGTCGGACACGTAGTGGACGCCCAGAGCAACCCGCGAGAAGCCGATCGCCAGGACCATGAACGCGGCAAACGCGAGCGCGGCGGTGCGCCACGGCCCGTGCAGGATGGGCAGCGCGACCAGCAGCAGCACCGCGTACCCGACCATCGCGCCCTGGGCGTGGCGCTCGGAAAGCTCCACCCAACCTCCTGGGCGAGCGGGTGGGCCAGGACCGGACGGACTCGGTGGACCGCCGACTTGACCACCATGTTCAGCAGCGACGACCCGCCCGCCGTGACCACCGCGATCAGGGCCAGTCGGGCCAGGCCAGCCAGGCCGCGACCACGCCCAGGACCAGCAGCCAGGCCAGCGCCGACCCGCAGCCGCTGATCACCGCCATCGCGGCGACGAACCCCCCGTGGGCGAGCCCATAGCCGTGCAGAGCGTCGCGGGCGCCACCGTCGAGCCCAAGTAGCGGCGCCCACCTGTTCCCCACCGCCAGCAGAGTCAGCCCAAAGAGCACAGCCGGCACAGCCGCCAGGGCCAGCCACGCCCCGGCCGGCAGCCCCCAGAGCGCTCGGACACCGAGGTTCGCCCGCGACCCAGCAGCGCAGCGGGCGCTCATGGACGGCGGTGAACCAGCAACGGCAGCACCATCGACGCCCCGCTGTGGCGCAGCTGGGCCGCTGCCACGGTGATCGGCCACTGCGAGGACGAGGCATCGACCACGAGCAGGACCACCTTGTCGGCGACCGCGGCCGCCAGCTCATCGCCCGCCGTGATCCCGGCGCGCCACAGGGCCGCCTCCTGCGGCGAGGATAGGTCCTGCGCCGCGCCGGGACCAACGGTGACCGCCAGGTCGGCGCGGCCCATTCGTCCGACCTGCGCCAGATGGTCGGCCAGCCCACCGGTCATCACGGCGTAGCCTGCCGCCGGCAGTGCCACGACGACCTCGGGACGTGCCAGCCACGAGTCGCGCCAACCGGCGAGGGCGGCCACCGCCGCGTCGCACAGCTCGGGTGAGGGTTCACGGTCGCCGGCGAACGTGGTGGCCACGAGCTCGCGCCACTCGGGGGCGTCGGCGTAGGCGATGGCCCGACCGCTCTGGGCCATCAGGTCCGCCGGGATCCGGCCCTTGGTGCCGAAGGCTCCCCCCGGCCACATCTTGCGAGGCGCCAGGATGGTGACCTCGCCCCTGAGCCTTTGGGTCACCGCCTGCACGGTGGCGGGCTCGGGTCGCTCGGCCAACGGCTCCGGCAGATGCCCCAGACAGACCGAGCACCGTCCGCACCGCCGGGCGGAGTCGTCGTCCAGGGACTCCTGCAACAGCTGCATCAGACACCTGCCGCCGCGGGTGTAGGTCCGCATGATGTCGGCCTCGCGGCGTCTGGTGGCGATGATGGCGTCGTAGTGCTCCTGGTCGTAGACCCACCCCACCCCGGTCGCGCGCCAGCCGGCCTCTACCCGCTCCACGACGCCATCTACGGCAAGCTGCTTGAGCATCAGCTCGACGCGTCCACGTCGCAGCCCGGTCTCGGCCTCCAGGGCCGGCACGCTCGCCGACTGCCCGCCGCTGTACCCGGCCAGGCCGGCCAGCAGCCGCTCGACCTGGTCGCGCCTGGGGATCGTCGCGGTCGAAAAGTAGTCCCACACCCCGGCGTCGGCGCCCGAGGGCAGCAGCACGACAAGCGCGTGGTCGATGCCCCTACCGGCACGTCCAACCTGCTGGTAGTACGAGACCGGGGAGGGGGGCGAGCCCACGTGCACGACGAAACCCAGGTCCGGCTTGTCGTAGCCCATCCCCAGCGCGGAGGTGGCAATCAGCGCCTTGAGCTGGTTGGCACCAAGGGCGTCCTCGAGCCGCTCACGCTCGCCGGACTCCAGGGCCCCGGTGTACGCAGCCACCTTGAAGGTGTCACCGTGGACGAACTGCACTGCGGCGGCGAGCCGCTGCGCATCGGCCACGGTCAGGGTGTAGACGATCCCGGAGCCGCCAAGGCGCGGAAGGTGATCGACGACCCACGCAAAGCGTTCGATCGGGGACAGGGCGTCCACGACGGTCAGCTGAAGGCTGGCCCGGGCCAGCGTGCCACGCAGGACCAGTGTCGCCGCCCCGAGCTGGGCCGCCACGTCCTGGCTCACGCGGGCGTTGGCGGTTGCCGTGGTGGCCAGCACCGGGGTCGCCGGGTTGAGCCTGCGCAGCACGTCGGCGACCCGCCGGTAGTCGGGGCGGAAGTCATGCCCCCAGTCGGACACGGCGTGAGCCTCGTCGATGACCACCAGCCCGAGCCGGCCGGCCAGCTCGTCCATCACCCGGGCGCCGAATCCCGGGTTGGCCAACCTCTCGGGAGAGACCAGCAGGACGTCCAGCTCATCGGCGCGCAGCGCCTGCTCGACCTGGGACCAGGCATCGATGTTTGAGGAGTTCAGCGTCGCCGCCCGAAGCCCGGCCCGGCCGGCAGCGCCAACCTGGTCGCGCATCAGTGACAGCAGCGGCGAGACGACCAGCGCCGGGCCGGCGCCCTCACTGCGCCGGATCGCCGTCGCCGCCCAGTAGACGGCCGACTTGCCCCAGCCCGTGGCCTGGACCACGAGAACCCGTGCTGCCGGCTCGCACAACGCCGCCACGGCCACCCTCTGGTCCTCGCGCAGGACCGCTCCCTGCCCGGCGACGGCGGTGATCACGGCGTCGGCGATGGCCGACCGCTGGGGGTTCAGCTCCGGTGGCATGGCAACGACCTTAGGCGCCACGGCTCAAGGGCTCGCCGGCCGCCGGCAGGGCACCTGCCCTGCGGCCATGGTCGAAGACCCAGGTCCATGGCCCCAGCGACCTCACCGGACCGGGGCCGCCTCGAGCTCCTCGTCGATGACCGCGCCACTGAACTGGGCGGCGTACAGCCGGTGGTAGGCGCCCTCGGCGGCAAGCAGCTGCGTGTGGGTCCCCTGCTCGACGATGGCGCCCTCGACCATCACCACGATCCGGTCGGCGTCGCGGATGGTGGACAGCCGGTGGGCGATCACGAAGCTGGTGCGACCGGTCCGCAGCGCTGACATGGCCTGCTGCACGAGAGCCTCGGTGCGGGTGTCCACCGAGCTTGTCGCCTCGTCCAGGATGAGGATCGCCGGATCGGCCAGGAACGCCCGGGCGATCGTCAGCAGCTGTCGTTGCCCGGCGCTGACGCTGGAGCCCTCGTCATCGATCACCGTGTCGTAGCCCTGCGGCAGGGTCCGCACGAAGTGGTCGGCGTAGGCCGCTTCGGCCGCCGAGCTGATCCGTTCGGCCGACGCGTCCTGCGCCCCGTAGGCGATGTTCTCCCGGATGGACCCGCCGAACAGCCAGGTGTCCTGCAGGACCATGCCGAACTTGGACCGCAGGTCCTCACGGCGCATGTCCCGCACGTCGACACCGTCAAGGGTGATCCGTCCGTCATCCACGTCGTAGAAGCGCAGCAGCAGGTTCGCCAGCGTGGTCTTGCCCGCACCGGTGGGCCCGACGATGGCGATGGTCTGGCCCGGCTCGGCCACCAGGTCGAGGTGCTCGATCAGCGGGTGGGTGGGGTCGTAGGAGAACGAGACGTCCTCGAAGGCGACACGACCGCGCACCCTCGTGGGAGTCAGCGCCGGGCTGGCGTCGGCGGACTGCTCCGGGGCGTCGAGAACCTCGAAGACCCGTTCGGCCGAGGCGACCCCGCTCTGCAACAGGTTGGCCATCGAGGCGACCTGCGTCAGCGGTTGGGTGAACTGTCTGGAGTACTGGATGAACGCCTGGACATCGCCCAGGCTGATGGCCCCGGAGGCGACGCGAAGTCCCCCGATCACGGCAATGGCAACGTAGTTGAGGTTGGCGATGAACATCATGGCCGGCTGGATCAGACCCGAGATGAACTGTGCCTTGAAGCTGGAGGCGTACAGCTGCTCGTTGAGCTCGCGGAACGCTGCCACCGACTCGTCGGTGCGCCCGAAGACCTTGACCAGCTCATGGCCGGTGTAGGCCTCCTCGATGTGAGCGTTCAGCTTGCCCGTGGTCGACCACTGGTCGACGAACTGAGGCTTGGAGCGTTTGGCGATGGTCAACGTGATGTACATGGACACGGGCACGGTCACCAGTGCCACCACGGCCAGGACCGGTGAGACGTAGATCATCATCACCAGCACGCCGATGACGGTCAGCAGCGAGGTGAGCAGCTGGCTCATCGTCTGCTGCAGGGACTGGGCGATGTTGTCGATGTCGTTGGTGACCCGGCTGAGCAGCTCGCCTCGCGGGGTGGAGTCGAAGTAGGACAACGGCATCCGGGCGAACTTCGCCTCAACGTCGCCCCTCATCTGGTAGGTGGTGTGCTGGACGATAACCGTGGTGACCCGGCCCTGGAACCAGGACAAGACCGAGGCGGCGACATACAGCACGAGGACGGCGAGCAGGACGACACCGACGGCGCCGAAGTCGACGCCGTGCCCCGGCACCACGTCCATGGCCGAGACCATGTCGGCGATCCGGCCCTGGCCGGTGGCTCGCAGCCGGGCGATGGCCTGGGCCTTGGTCACGCCGGCCGGCATCCGTCCACCGATCAGTCCCGTGAAGATCAGGTCGGTGGCGTTACCCAGGATCTTGGGACCGATGACCGACAGCGTCACGCTGACGACGCCCAGGACCCCTGCGGCGGCGACCAGCCGGCGTTCGCTGCGCAGCCGGGTCACCAGGCGGCGCAGGGACCCCTTGAAGTTCACTGCCTTGACCGGCGGCCCGCCCATCATGGCGTGCATGGGCCCGCCCCGCACCGGCGCAGGGCGCCGCGAGCCGGTCGTGCTCACGCCGCCTCCTCCTCGCTCAGCTGCGACAGGACGATCTGGCGGTAGATCTCGCACGACGACATCAGGCCCCGATGGGTGCCCGTGCCCACGACCCTTCCCTCGTCCAGGACGACGATCCGCTGCGCGTAACGGATCGTGCTGATCCGCTGGGCCACGATGATCACCGCGGCGTGGGAGGTGACCCTCGACAGGGCCGCGCGCAGCCGGGCGTCCGTGTCGTAGTCGAGCGCGGAGAAGGAGTCGTCGAACAGATAGATGTCAGGGTCCTTGACCACGGCGCGGGCGATGGCCAGGCGCTGCCGCTGTCCGCCCGAGACGTTGGTGCCACCCTGGGCGATGACCGAGTTCAACCCCTGCGGCATCGCCTCGACGAACCCGCGCGCCTGGGCGATCTCCAGGGCGGCCCACAGCTGCTCGTCGGTGGCTTCGGCTTTGCCGTAGCGAAGGTTGGTCGCCACGGTGCCCCCGAACAGGTATGGCCGCTGCGGAACCAGCCCGATGGAGGATCGAAGGTCGGCCGGGTCCAGGAGACGGACGTCCAGGCCGTCGACCAGCACCGTGCCACCGGTGACGTCCACCAGTCGCGGGATGAGGTTGAGCAACGTGGACTTCCCGGCCCCGGTCGACCCCACGATCGCGGTAGTCTCCCCCGGCCTGGCCAGCAGGCTTGCCCCCCGCAGGACCGCCTCCTGAGCCCCCGGGTAGCTGAATGAGGCCTCACGCAGCTCCACGAGGCCGGTACGGCTGGTACGCACCCGCGGTTCCTGTGGCGCCCGCACGCTGGCAACCGTGTCCAGCACCTCGGTGATCCGTTCGGCGCTGACCTCCGCCCGAGGCAACATCACGAACATGAACGTCGCCATCATCACCGCCATCAGAATCTGCAGCAGGTAGCTGAGGAACGCCGTCAACGTGCCGATCTGCATCTGGCCAGCGGCAATTCGATGACCCCCAAACCACATGACCGCAACGCTGGAGACGTTCATGACCAGCATGACCATGGGGAACATCAGCGCCATCAGGCGACCCACGGACACGGACACGCCCATCAGGTCGGCGCTGGCGCCGTCGAAGCGCGCCCGTTCGTGGGTGTCCTTGACGAAGGCCCGGATGACGCGAACGCCGCCGATCTGCTCGCGCAGGATGGAGTTGATCAGGTCGATCTTCAGCTGCATCGAACGGAACAAGGGCCGCATCCGCGAGATGATCGCCACGACGCACACCAGCAGGATCGGGACGATCACCACCAGCAGGGAGGACAGGGCGACGTCCTGGCGCAGCGCCATGATGATGCCACCGAAGCACATGATCGGCGCCGTGATCATCATCGTGAAGGTCAGCAGGGCCAGCATCTGGACCTGCTGGATGTCGTTGGTGGACCTGGTGATCAGCGAGGGGGCACCGAACCGGCCGACCTCCTGGGCGGCGAAGGACTCGACCGTGACGAAGACGGAATCGCGCAGGTCCCGCCCCAGCGCCATCGCCGTGCGGGCACCGAAGAAAACCGCCGCCACGGAGCACACGATCTGAAGCGCGGTCACAGCCAGCATCACGGTGCCGGTGCTGACGATGTAGCCGGTGTCCCCCGTGACCACTCCCTGGTCGATGATCTGGGCGTTCAGACCGGGCAGATACAGACTTGCGATCGTCGCGACGAGCTGGAAGACCACGACCAGGGAGATCGCCCGCTGGTAGGGCCGCAGATACGTACGCAGGAGCGCTGCGAGCACGAGGTCAGCCCTCCGCCGCGCGGCGCTCGGCACGGCGGGCGGCATCCTGGGCGTCCAGCACCGTGGCCTGCTCCAGGGTTGGCGCGGAGCCGCCCAGACGGACCGGCAGGTACCTGCGCTCGCCGGCCGCCACAGCCGGGTAGGCCTCCTGCGCGCCGTGCAGCAGCTCGGTCATCCGGGCCCGGACCTGCGCGCTGAGGTCGTCGGCGCTGTCCTTGCGTGCAATGCGGATCGGCTCGCCGACGCTGAGCGTGATCGGCACGTTCGTGCGGCCCAGCCTCCTGGGGTAGCCCTTGGTCCACACCCGCTGGGATCCCCAGATGATCATCGGCAGCACCGGCACACCGGCCGCCTGAGCCATCCGGACCGCGCCGCTCTTGAACGCCTTGAGCTCGAACGAACGCGAGATCGTCGCCTCGGGGAACACCCCGACGATCTCCCCTGCCTTCAGCGCACTGACCGCCGTCCGGAACGATGCCGCACCCGCAGTGCGGTCCACCGGGATGTGGTGCATGCCGCGCATCAGCGGACCGCTGATCTTGTGGGCGAACACGGCGTCCTTGGCCATGAAACGCACCAGGCGCCCGCTGGGCAGCGCCGCAAGACCGGCATAGGCGAAGTCGAAGTAGCCCAGGTGGTTGATCACCAGAACCGCGCCACCGCGGGTCGGGATATTCTGCGCACCGGTGATGGTGAACTCCAGACCCTGTGCCGCGAACAGTGCCCGGGCGACCCAGATCACAGGGGTGTAGACCGGCTCCATAACCCAACCGTAAGGGATTCGCCCAATCCCGGGCGCCTCGGGTGCGCCGACGTGTCAGCGGTGCCGGGCGGCGTGAGGCTGCGGCGGGTTCATGAGCCCGCCGACTTCCTTGGGGATCGCAGCCACGCAGTGCCAGTCCGTCACGACCAGCCCATGGATGGCCCGGGACCTCCAAGGCAGGGTGCGGGCAGCCCCCGACCAGGTCGTCGCGTTCGTGGCGGAGGCGCACGGGCGGTTGGCCTGTGCGGCGTGGCTGGTGTTCAAGCCGGGCTCCGGGCTCGCCGGCGCGTGGGCAGGTCCGCGGTGAGGCCGTGGCGCGGCCGCGGGACCTACCGTGCCGTGCTCGCCCGGGGTGCCCAGCGGGCGTGGGCCCGCGCGGCGGGCCACCCGCAGGTGGGCGCCTCCGACGACAGCTCGCCCATCCTGCTCAGGGCCGGCTCCCCGGCGGTCACGTCGACCACTGCCCGCGTCCTCTGGACCCCAGGACCACCGATGGCGGCCAGGAGGACCCACTACTGCGTTCCCCTGGCCGCGACGGGCTGTAACCACCCGCCAAGGAGCCCTTGATCTCGCCCATGCTGTCCTGGTGATCCTCGAACGCGTTGTGCTGTCGGTCAAGGCTGGCCAGGAGGTCGACTTCGAGCCGGCGTTCGGCCCAGGCCAAGGCGATCATCGCCGGCAGTGCCAGGCTTCGGCCGGCTTACGCGCTCGCGTTGCCGGGAGCGCCCGAGCACCTACCTGCTCCCGGGCGAGTGGGACCGTTTGCCGGACCATACGGAGGGCTTGGCGGGCTCGCCGCAGTACCGGACAGTGGCGCCGGCTGTTGCACGGCTTCTACGAGCCCTTTCCAGTCGTTGGGCACTACGAAAAGGTCCACAGCCCTGATCGGCTGGGCAGGACCGCCCTGGCAGGTGTGACCAAGGCCAGTGCCGACCCGCGGGGACGGCCGCCGCCAGGGCCCGGCCAGGCTTGGGGCGCTCCGGGCCAGGTTTGACCTGACCTTGGCTGTGCGCGGCCATCTGGCCACCGGTTCGGATCCACCGCGAGCGGGCCTTGCGGGCAGCCGCGACCAGCCTGCGCCCGCAACCACCCCGAGCGACCCGCTGCCATTCTCCGGCGGCTGGGCCGGACTGTGTGCCGATGTGCGTGCATCGGCGCCGCACTGGCATACCGCCGGTAGCGCAGGGTCGCGCGCGCAGGGATGGTCGCGGGAAGTGGTGGCAAGGGGTCGAGGATCACCTCGTTCATCGCACAGCACGCGGCGGGCACCGAGGTGCCCGCCGCGCACGGGGTAGCTAGCTAGCTGAGATGCACGATCAGGTGCATTCCCATGAACGCGTGCGGCATTCCCGTCACTTTGTCAGCGACGAAGCACTGGATGAGGTAGGTGCCGGCCGGCAGGTTGTAGCTGAGCAGGCTGGCGTGACCGGGTGAGACCGCGTCCGATCCGGTGAAGGGCGCAGACGGGTTGTTCAGACCAGCCGGGTCCGAGGTCGGGGTACCGCCCGTCTTCAGAATCTCGTACTCGGCCTGTACCAGGGTGTCGGTGGCAGTGTCGGCAACCTTGGTGATGTTCATCAGGTGGATACTGTCGCCGTTGTTGCGGACCCTGACCGTGCCCTTGGCCGGCATGTGTCCGCGCAGGGTGATCGTGTCAGTGGAGCCGTTGCCCAGCGAGACCGTACCTGAGTGGTCCGGAGCGCCCGCTTCGACGGTCCGGCCCCAAGCCTCGAGCGTGCCGACCACGGTCGGCCCGTTCTTGGCGCTGGTGTTGATCACGTAGTACTTCCCGTGACCCGGCAGCCAGATCGTGTCCGATCGGAAGAACCCCGCGGAGCCGAAGGTATCCCCGCCGCCGAGAGCGATCGCGATCTTGTCGATGTCGCGGGTGGAGGCAGCTGCTGCAGGTGGCTTGACCATCTGGTTGGTCTGTACCGCGATGTCGGCAACCAACCGGCTGACCCGGTAGTCACGTTTCATCTTCACGACCACGAGTTGGGCGCCCAGGGTCGGGACTGTGGAGTCCTTGATGCTGAGCTTGAGCCAGCCGGGGTGGACATCCCTACTGCTGACCGACGCGTGTGATCCGTCGCCGGTCACGGTAATCCACACACCCTGCGACCTGCTGTGGCCGCCTTCCGCACTAGCAGGTGCGGCGGTTACCAGAAGACCTCCAATCACGAGTGCTATGACACTGGGGACCACACTCATGCGCCTTGGCATCATGAGCTTCCTCCTCCTCAGGATGAGGCCCAAGCCGGACGGCCGAGGCCGAATGTAGGTGAGGCTACCCTTCCCCCAGCGACGCCAACAAGGGCAAAACTGCGTAGTACAACGCGGCATCGAAGAAGCGGGAATGTTGTGGACCCGGCGGTGGCTGCACGGGACAATCCCCCCGGACCGGCGGCCGAATCCGGCGCGACATGACCGACCTCCGTGGCGCTCAGCGTTCTGCCGCACGTCGGGGACCCCGCAGAGCTTGTCTGGCGAACCTCACCCCGATACCGAAGCCTGACTGCTCACCGCGGGCCAGGGCCCAGGTGGCCGGCGGCAGACGATGGCAGCCGCTGCCAGTCTTGCCCGCCCCACAGGGGGCTCCCGGCCGCACTAGGCTGCCCGGGTGCTCGAACACGTGCAGGCGATTCGCTACGTCACGCCGCTGCGCGAAGGCGGCTCGCTGCCAGGCATCGTCGAAGCCGACGACGACGGCACGTATGTGGTGAAGTTCCGGGGTGCCGGCCAGGGGCTCAAGGTGCTGGTCGCCGAAGTCATCGTCGGCGAGATCGGCCGGGCGATCGGAGTGCGAGTGCCCGAGATGCGTGCCGTGACCTTGGACGCCCGCATCGCCAAGTTCGAAGCCGACCAGGAGGTCCAGGACCTGCTGACCGCCAGCGTCGGGCTCAACCTGGGCGTGGACTTCCTGCCGGGCTCCTTCGGCTACGACGGCTCGCGACCCCCCTCACCCCAGGAGGCCGCGAGGATCCTGTGGCTGGACGCGTTCACGGCCAACCCCGACCGCACCTGGAGCAACCCGAACCTGTTGGTGTGGCACGCACGCACGTGGGCCATCGACCACGGGGCCGCCCTGTACTTCCATCACTGGTGGCCGGGCCGTGGGTCAGACCCGGCCCGGTTTGCCGCTCAGGGCTTTGACGCCAGCAAGCACGTGCTGCTCGAGGTCGCCGATGACCTCTGGCCCCTGCACGAAGACCTCGCCGCAGGCGTGCGGACCGCGCTCGCCGACGGCGTGCTCGCCCAGGTCCCTGACGAGTGGCTGGAGCCCACCGCGGCCATGCCCGATCCCGAGTCCGTCCGCCAGGCATACCGCCTGAGCCTGCTGGCGCGCCTCGAGCATCCGTGCGCATGGCTGCCTGCGGGGGTTCACTCGTGACCTCGCCATGGGTGAGCTACCAGTACGTCGTGCTGCGCTGCGTGCCGCGTGTTGACCGCGACGAGTTCCTCAACGTGGGCGTGGTCATGCACAGCCAGGCCGCTGACTTCCTGGACTGTGCCTTCGCCACCGACCCCGGCCGGCTGCGGTCCCTGTGCCCCGAGGTGGACCTGGCCTGCGTTGGTGGCACGCTGGAGACGGTGCGGGCGATCTGCCGCGGCGAGCAGGGCCCCGGACGCCCCACGCTGGTCACCCTCGGGCAACGCTTCGGCTGGCTCGCCGCCCCCCGCAGTACCGTCGTCCAACCCGGGCCGGTCCACGGAGGTCTGGCCAGGCACCCCGCGGCCGAGCTTGACCGGCTGCTGGCTGCGCTGGTGGGCTGACCATTGCCGGCGAACTTCGTTACTGTCCACGACATGAACCTTGACCGCCCCGTGCACCCAGACCCATACTCCCTGTTGCCTGCAGTTCCACCACTGAACGTGTCGAGCACATCGATCCAGCACGACGCCCGACTGCCCGAGGAACACGTCTTCGACGGCTGGGGCCTGTCCGGAGGCAACATCTCACCCCAGCTGTCCTGGTCCGGCGCGCCCGAGGGTACCAGGGGCTACGCGGTCACCTGCTTCGACCCCGACGCGCCCACCCCGTCAGGCTTCTGGCACTGGCTGCTGGTAGGCATCCCCGCCGAGGTCACGGCCCTGGAAGCCGGCGCCGGCACCCCGCAGAAGGCACCCACCGGCGCCTTCCACGTGGCCAACGACTTCGGCGGCAAGAAGTATGACGGTGCCGCGCCCCCGGCTGGTGACCACGACCACCGTTACCTGTTCGCGGTCCACGCCCTGGACACCGATGACCTGGGCCTGGACGACACGGCCAGCGCCGCGGTGACCGCCTTCACCATGGGCGGGCACACCCTGGCTCGCGGCGTCATCTCGGCCAGCTACACGACCTGACGGCTCCGGCCCGGGAACCACGCCTGGCGCGGGCGACCGGGCCGGCCGCCGGGCCCCTACCCGTGCTCGGGTGCTGGGCCCGGGCCAGACCCCCGCGGGGGCGGGCGCAACGCCCACATGGCTACGGCGCCGGCCGCAGCCACGTTCAGGGAGTCCACTCCCGGCGCCATCGGGATCCTCACGACCAGGTCGGCGTCGCGCACAGCCCGCCGTGAGAGCCCGTCGCCCTCGGTCCCCAGAACCATGGCGAGGCGCTGCGGCAGGGCGGGTACGAGGTCGTCCAGGCTCGTGGCCCCATCGGCCAGGGCAAGGGCCGCTACGGTGAACCCGTTGTCCCGCAACACCTTCAGGGAGCCGGGCCACCCGTCAAGGCGCGTCCAGGGTACCTGGAACACCGCACCCATCGAGACCCTCACGGCCCGTCGGTAGAGCGGGTCGGCACATCGCGGCGTGATCAGGACGGCGTCGACACCCAGCGCCGCCGCGGACCGGAAGAGCGCCCCCACATTGGTGTGGTCGACGATGTCCTCCAGGATCACGACACGAGAGGCGTTTCGTAGCAACACCTCCGGGGCAACAAGGGTCGGCCGGTGCATCGAGGCCAGCGCCCCACGATGAAGGTGAAATCCGGTCATGGCCTCGATGACTGCGGCTGCGGCCACGTACACCGGCACCGCCTGGGACTCGGCCTGCTCGACCAGGTCTGCCAGGTCGGTGAGCCAGCGCCGCGCCATGAGGAAGGAGCGCGGTCGGTGGCCTGCGCCCAGAGCCCGCCGGATGACCTTCTCGCTCTCGGCCAGGTACAGTCCGCGCGCCGGCTCAACCTTGGTGCGCAAGTCGACGTCGGTCAGGGCGAAGTAGTCGCGAACACGCTCGTCGCCCGGGTCGGTGATCTCGATCGGCATCTCAGACAACCACTGGCGGACAACGGATCTGAGGGCGAGCCATTCTCAGGCAACCATCTTCGCGATGGCCAGGACCCCGACCACGACGATCAGCCCACGCAGCAACACCGGGGAGAGCCGCCTGCCTACCCTGGCGCCGACGTAACCCCCGGCCAGTGCGCCGACCGCGATCAGCGCGGCAACCTGCCAGTTGATCCGCTCCCAGGCCACCAGCATGAAGGTCAGCGCCGAGGCGGCGTTGACCACCGTGCTCAGGACGTTCTTGAGCGCATTGACCCGTTGCAGGCTGATCGTCATCAGGATGCTCATGATGCCCACCAGCAGGATGCCCTGAGCCGCCCCGAAGTAGCCGCCATAGACCCCGGCGGCAAAGACCCCCACGGTCATCGACACCCGGCGCCCGGCGCTGTCATGGTCCGGGTGGCGCGCGGCCGCCCACACCTGCAGCCGCGGCCCGAACAGGACCAGAAGCAGTGAGGCGCCGATGAGGACCGGCACGATGGCAGTGAAGACGGACTCGGGGAGCCTGAACAGCAGGATCGCCCCGGTCACCGCACCGGCCAGCGACACCGGCACCAACCGTCCAAGGGTGCCGCCCTGACCGGCGAGCTCGCCGCGATAGCCGTAGATACCAGTGAGGCCACCGGCGACCAGGCCCACGGTGTTGGAGACGTTGGCGACCAACGGCGGGAACCCGAAGAACAGCAACGTCGGGAAGGTGATCAGCGTGCCGGATCCGACGATGGTGTTGATGGTCCCTGCTGCCATTCCCGCACCCAGCAGCGCGATGACTTCATACCAGGGCACCCGGCCAGCCTAGCGAGGCACTGGCCGGGGGCCCTGTAGCGCCGGTGTCAGCGGGGCGCGCCCCCCTCCGGCTGGCCCTGGTCCTTGGAGCCCTGGTCGAACTTGAGCTCTGAGTCATGCAGTGCGGACGCCTGGTCCTCCAGGGAGTCCGCCGCCGGGCGGCCGTACGTCTGGGCCCGACGCTGGCTCGTGGTCGCATGGCCCTCCGCCTCGGCGGTAGCGCCGGCCGCCTGACCGCGGGCCTCGGCCAGGGCCTTGGCCGGGTCCTGCAGGGTGGTCTCCTCGAAGGCCGTGGGCATGACCTCGCCGGTGTCGACCCACTTGTCGGCGGGGTCCTCGATGTCCTTGCCACCCAATGCGCTGCCGATGCCCTTCAGCGCCTCGGTAAGCTCGCTGGGGATGATCCACATCTTGTTGGCGTCACCGCGGGCGAGCTGCGGCAGCACCTGCAGGTACTGGTAGGCGAGCAGCTTCTGGTCCGGCTTCCCGCGGTGGATGGCCTCGAACACCTGGGTGATCGCGCGGGACTGACCCTGAGCCTCAAGGATGCGGGCCTGGGCAGAACCCTCGGCGCGAAGGATCTGAGACTGCTTCTCGCCCTCGGCGGTCAGGATCGCCGACTGCTTGATGCCCTCGGCGGTGAGGATGGTCGCACGGCGGTCACGCTCGGCGCGCATCTGCTTCTCCATCGAGTCCTGCACCGAGTGCGGCGGGTCGATGGCCTTGAGCTCGACCCGGTTGACCCGGATGCCCCACTTGCCCGTGGCCTCGTCCAGAACCCCGCGCAGCTGGGCGTTGATCTGGTCGCGGCTGGTCAGGGTCTGCTCGAGATCCAGGGAGCCGATGACGTTACGCAGCGTGGTGACCGTCAGCTGCTCGATGCCCTGGATGAAGTTGGCGATCTCATACACCGCTGACTTGGAGTCGATGACCGAGTAGTAGATGACCGTGTCGATGTTGACCACCAGGTTGTCCGAGGTGATCACCGGCTGCGGCGGGAATGACACGACCTGCTCGCGAAGGTCGACGTTGGCCCGCACCCTGTCGACGAACGGCACGAGGAAGTGAAGGCCGCCCTCCAGGGTCCGGGAGAACTTGCCGAGCCTCTCGATGATCAGCGATGTCTGCTGTGGCACGATCTTGACCGTCCGGACGATGACGACAACGGCGAACACCACCAGCAGCAACAGCACGAGCAGCACTGCGGATCCAGCTGTCACGAACTACTCCGATTTCCGACCATCCACGACGTTGCTCACGATCGCAGTGGCCCCTTCGATGGAAACTACCCGGACCTGTTGTCCAGGCAGGCAAGGTGCGGTGTCCGGGCGCGTGCGTGCCGACCAGGTCTCACCGCCAAGCTTGACTCGTCCGTCGTGCTCGGTGACGGTCTCAAGAACCTGCGCCGAGCGACCGACCTGAGCGACCGCACCGATACCACCGTGGCCTTCGGGCACCGTGAAGTAACGCTTGATGACGGGACGCACGGTAAGGAGCAGTGCGGCCGCGACGACGACCGCCACAACCACCTGCACCGGGAAGGGGGCGCCGACCGCGGACGCGACGGCCCCGGCCATGGCGCCGCCACCGAGCATCACGAAGACGAAGTCGACACTGATCGCCTCGATCGCCCCCAGGGCAAGGGCCAGTCCCACCCACGCCAGCCAGCCGCTGTCGCTGAACAAGGACATGCCGTTCCTCTCCCGTGCTCAGTGAACCAATACCGTACTGCTGGCAGGGGGGTCCCCGGCAGTGGCCTGGTGCTGTGGCGCCGGCGAGGGCGCATCGACCTCGTCGGCGGCCCGGGCGGACCACCGCTGCCCGTGGCGCTCGACGACCAACGCCAGGCCGAACGTCTCGGACAGGTTCGCGGCGGTCAGCGTGACCTCCACCGGCCCGGCCGCCACGATGCGACCGGCTCGCATCAACAGCACGTCGGTGAAGGAGGGGGGGATCTCCTCCACATGGTGGGTCACCAGAACCAGGGCGGGCGCCTGCAGATCCGCGGCCAGTGCAGCCAACCGGGCCACCAGGTCCTCCCGACCGCCGAGGTCCAGACCCGCGGCCGGCTCGTCGAGCAGCATCAGCTCGGGGTCGGTCATCAGCGCCCGGGCAATCTGCACCCGCTTGCGCTCGCCCTCGCTGAGGGTGCCGAAGGCGCGCTCGGCCAGGTGAGCCGCGCCCATGGCGTCCAGCAGGTCTGCGGCGCGGGTGTGGTCGAGCGCGTCGTAGCTCTCGCGCCAACGCCCCACGATGCCGTAGGAAGCGGTGACCACAACGTCCCTGACCAGCTCGTCGGCGGGCAGCCTCTCGGCTATTGCCGCGCTGCACAGGCCGATCCGGGGGCGCAGCTCGAACACGTCGACCACACCCAGAACCTCACCGAGAACCCCAGCCACACCCGTCGTGGGGTGGATCCGGCCCGCCGCCAGCTGCAGCAGGGTGGTCTTTCCGGCCCCGTTCGGTCCCAGGACGACCCAGCGCTGGCCTTCCTCGACCTCCCAGGTGATGTCGTCCAGCAGCGTGTTCTCACCACGGAGCACGCTGACGCCGGCGAATTGGAGGACGTCGCTCATGTTGCCCGACCCTAGGGCACTGGCCGAGCTGGCGGGTCGGCGACACCTACGATGAGTTGATGTCCGCTCTGCCCGTGTGCGTCCGGCTCGCCCTGTGGGCGACGGCTGCCTATGCCGGGCAGCTGCGGGTCGAGGATGTGGCGCGCCGAGCCCACCCCGATCTGGACCACGTCGCCGGCGACCTCGACCATTTGGGTCTGTGGCGTGATCTGGGTGAGCGGGCCGTCCTGGTGGCGCTGCCCCGCCCGGGCAACCTCTCCGGTATGCCCCGTGGTTCCCCCGAGCTGATCGCCGCGGCCACCGACGCGGGCGAATGCGTCTACGTTCCCGGGGTCGGTGGGGCGCTGGTCCCCACGATCGAGCACTTCGGCCCCGCCGGCGACCAGGGCACCCAGGTGACCTGGGCGGCCTACGAGGCCGACCCGGTCCCAGCACACACGCTGGAAGCGTTGTCCCTCAGCGAGATCGAGCTGGAGTTTCGCCAGAAGCTGATGGAGCACACGCGCGTGATCGAGGCCCTCGACACCGGGCAGTGGGCGGGCAGCCCGTTTCGCACCATGGCCGAGGAAGCCGTCCCTGGCCGATGGGGACTGCCCGAGGGTCTGCCGTCGCGGGCCACCAGGATCATCACGATGGCCGCACTGGTCGGGGTGGCCACCGAGCTCGGGCTCAGCGTCCAGGCACAGTCACAGGTGCTCACTGCCGTGGTCGCCGAACAGCGCCGCCGGTCGCTGTGCGACCTCGAGGCCATCGCCGACACGGCCATGGCCGCCGCGGCGACGGTGGCCGCCTTGTCGATGGCCGGCCTGCGCCCCGGCCACGGCGACTGCTAGCTGCCCAGAGCCGTCTGGTAGACCGCCATGGTCTGCTCGCCGATCGAGGACCACGAGAAGCTCTCGAGCGCCCGCCGGCGCCCGGCCAGCCCGAACCGACGAGCACGCTGCGGGTCGGCCACCGCCTCGTTCAGCGCCCCGGCCAGGTCCGAGACGAAACCAGCGGGGTCCACCGGGGTGCCGGTTCCGTCGGCCATCTGCTCCAGCGGCACCAGCCAGCCCGTCTCACCGTCGATCACGACCTCCGGGATCCCGCCGGTGGCCGTCGCCACGACCGCCAGCTCACACGCCATCGCCTCCAGGTTGACGATGCCCAGCGGCTCGTAGACCGACGGGCACGCGAAGACCGTTGCGGCACTGAGCAGTGCGATGACCTCGGCCCTGGGTGACATCGCCGTGATCCACACCACGCCCTTGCGAGTCGCCCTCAGCTCGCTGATCAGCGAGCTGACCTCGGCGAGCATCTGGGGGGTGTCCGGGGCACCGGCACACAGCACGAGCTGGACCTGCGGCGGTAGCTGGGCCGCCGCCCGCAACAGGTAGACCAGGCCTTTCTGACGAGTGATCCGACCCACGAAGACCACCGACGGGAGAGCGGGATCCACCCCGAGGCGGCGCACCAGGGCCAGCGACTGGGCGCTGGCGTCCCGTTGCCAGGTCTGGGAGTCGATGCCGTTGTGCACGACGTGGACCACGGCCGGGTCAACGCCCGGGTAGCTGTCCAGAACGTCCAGCCGCATTCCCTGGCTCACCGCGATGACTGCGGCTGCCCCCTGGTAGGCCGTCCGCTCGGCCCAGGACGACACGGCGTAGCCACCGCCGAGCTGCTCGGCCTTCCAGGGACGCATCGGCTCCAGGCTGTGGGCGGAGACCACATGGGGCACCCCGGCCAGCAGGGACGCCAGATGTCCGCCCATGTTGGCATACCAGGTGTGCGAGTGGACCAGGTCCGCGCCGACGCAGTCGTCGACCATGGTCAGGTCCACCCCCAGCGTCGCGATGGCCGCGTTCGCGTCCGCGAGCTGCGGCAGATCGCCATACCCGGTGGTGGCGACCTCGTCACGGGGGCCACCGAAGCAGCGGACCCGGACGTCGACGTCGCCTCGGGCCCGCAGCACGCGCACCAGCTCGGCGACGTGCACGCCCGCGCCACCGTAGATCTGGGGCGGGTACTCCTTGCTCAAGATGTCGACCCTCACCTGCAGAACGCTAGTCCTGTCGCGGGGTCGTCGCGAGACCCTCCCAGCCGTAGGGTCAGTCCATGGCGATGCAAGAGGGTTCCCCGAAGGTTCTGGCAATCGTGCTGGCGGGCGGCGAGGGCAAGCGCCTGATGCCGCTGACCGCTGACCGGGCCAAACCCGCTGTGCCGTTCGGCGGTATCTACCGGTTGGTCGACTTCGCGCTCAGCAACGTGGTGAACTCCGGATATCTCAAGATCGTCGTGCTCACCCAGTACAAGTCGCACAGCCTTGACCGCCACATCAGCACGACGTGGCGGATGTCGACGATGCTGGGCAACTACGTGACACCGGTGCCGGCCCAGCAGCGCATCGACAAGAGCTGGTTCCAGGGCAGCGCCGACGCGATCTACCAGAGCTTGAACCTCATCCAGGACGAGAAGCCCGACATCGTCGTGGTGGCCGGCGCCGACCACGTGTACCGGCTGGACTTCAGTCATATGGTCGCCCAGCACGTGTCCAGCGCTGCCGGCGTGACGGTGGCCGCAATCCGACAACCGATCGCGCTGGCAGACCAGTTCGGCGTCATCGAGGTCGACGCGGACAGCACCAAGATCCACGCGTTCCTGGAGAAGCCCAAGGGGGCCAGCGGCCTGCCGGACTCCCCCGACGAGATCCTCGCCTCGATGGGCATCTACGTGTTCGACGCCGACGTCCTGGTCGACGCGGTCACCCGCGACGCGGAACGCGCGGGCAGCAACCGGGACATGGGCGGCGACATCGTCCCCGACTTCGTTCGCCGGGGGAAGGCGTACGTGTACGACGTCAAGGACAACCCCATCCCCGGCTCCACCGACCGCGACCACGGATACTGGCGCGACGTCGGCACGATCGACTCCTACTACGACGCCCAGATGGACCTGATCTCGATCCATCCGGTGTTCAACCTCTACAACTATGAGTGGCCGATCTACACCAACCAGGGCAACTACCCGCCGGCCAAGTTCGTCCACGGGTCCGGAGGCCGGGTCGGCCAGGCGCACAACTCTGCGGTCTCACCGGGGGTCGTGATCAGCGGTGGCCATGTGTCCCACTCGGTGCTCTCCCCCGGTGTCCACATCCACAGCTACGCGACCGTGACGGACTCCGTCCTGCTGGACTTCGTCCAGGTCGGTGAGAATGCCACGATCCACCGGGCCATCATCGACAAGTTCGTCGTCGTGCCCGAAGGGGTGAGCATCGGCGTCAACCGCGAGCAGGACCTGGAGCGCGGCTTCACGGTGACCGACTCCGGCATCACCGTGGTCGGAAAGGGCCAGCAGGTCCGCCCGTGAACGCCCCAGACCCGCGCTCCACACGAGTTGGCGTGCAGCTGCAACCCCAGCACGCCAGCTACCCCGACATCCGGCGCGCCTGCGCGCAGGTCGAGGAGCTGGGCGCCGACGTTGTCTTCAACTGGGACCACTTCTACCCGCTGTTCGGCGAGCCGGAGGGCAAGCACTTCGAGTGCTGGACGATGTTGGCCGCCTTCGCCGAGGCCACCGAGCGGGTGCAGGTCGGTGCGCTGGTCACCTGCAACTCCTACCGCAACCCCCAGCTGCTCGCGGACATGGCACGCACCGTGGACCACATCAGCGACGGGCGCCTGATTCTGGGCATCGGCTCCGGCTGGCGCGAGAAGGACTACGACGCGTACGGCTACGAGTTCGGGACCGCCGGGGGACGTCTGGATGCACTCGACCGGGACCTGCCACTGATCAAGAGCCGTCTGGCGCAGCTGAACCCACCTCCGACGCGCCACATCCCGCTGCTGGTCGGTGGCGGCGGCGAGAGGAAGACCCTGCGAATCGTGGCCGAGCACGCCGACATCTGGCACTGTTTCGGTGACGCTGAGACGGTGGCGCACAAGCACCGGGTGCTCGACCAGTGGTGCGAGAAAGTCGGACGGGAACCGCTGGAGATCGAAAGGTCCGCGGGCGTGTCGCCCAAGGACCCGGCCAAGAGCGCCGAGAGCCTGTATGCGGTGGGCACGCGGCTGTTCACCTACAGCTGCCAGGGACCGGCATACGACCTGGGCCCGCTGCGCGACCTGCTGGCCTGGCGGGACGAGCACAACCGCGGCTGACCGAGCCGGTCCCCACCACCGCCCCAGGGCGACGATAGCCTTGCCGGGTGCCCGAACCCGCCACACCCACCCTGCTGGTCACTGTCTCCGGCCACGACCGTCCCGGCCTGACCAGCACGCTCTTCGACGCCATCGCCGATGTGGGCGCCGAGGTCCTGGATCTGGAACAGGTCGTCGTGCGCGGACACCTGACCCTGGCCCTGTTGCTCGCCGCCGGACCTCGCGACAGCCGCCTGCGCAAGGTCGTCGTCAGCGTTGGCACATCGCTGGGCATGAAGGTCGCTGTCCAGTCCGGCACGGGCGACAACGCGCCGCGCCGCGGTGGGCGAGCTGCCGTGGTCGTCCTGGGCGCCCCGCTGCTGGCCAGCGCGGTTGCCGCCGTCGCCGCCCGTATCGCGGCGCACGGCGCCAACATCGACCGGATCCGGCGGCTGTCGCGGTACCCGGTCACCACCGTGGAGTTCGACATATCGGGTGCCGATATCGCCACCTTGCGCACCGAGCTCTCGCTGGAGGCCTCCGTGCGTGGCGTCGACATCGCCGTCGCCCCCGCCGGCCTGGCCCGCCGCGGTCGCCGGCTGGTGGTCATGGATGTGGACTCCACCCTGATCCAGGACGAGGTGATCGACCTGCTGGCCGGGCGCGCCGGCAAGGAGGCCGAGGTCGCGCAGGTGACCGCAGCCGCCATGCGTGGTGACCTGGACTTCGCTGCGAGCCTGCGTGCCCGGGTCGCCGCTCTGGCCGGCCTCCCGGTGAGCGTCCTGGACGAGGTGCGTGCCGACATCCAGCTGACCCCAGGTGCCCGAACCCTGGTGCGCACCCTTAAGCGCCTCGGGTTCAGCGTGGCGCTGGTCTCCGGCGGTTTCATCGAGATCGTCGGCCCGCTGGCGGCGGAGCTGGAGATCGACCATGCCCACGCCAACCGCCTCGAGGTCTGCGACGGCCTGCTGACCGGCGCCCTGGTCGGGCCGATCGTCGACCGCCCCGGCAAGGCCGAAGCCCTGCGCCGTTTCGCGGCGGCCGAGCACCTGCCGATGTCGCGCACGGTGGCGATCGGCGACGGCGCCAACGACCTGGACATGCTGGCTGCCGCCGGGCTGGGAATCGCGTTCAACGCCAAGCCGATCGTGCGCCAGCAGGCCGACACCGCCGTGAACGTCCCCTATCTGGACGCCGTGCTGTACCTGCTGGGGATCACCCGCGAGGAGATCGAGGACGCCGACGAAGCCGACGGCACGCCGACTCGGGCTCCCGACCTGCCCGCTCGCTGACTTCTAGGCTGGCTCCATGGCCGCAACGGTGCACACCTGCCTGCTCATCATCGGCGGGGCCGAGGACAAGGTGGGTCGCGCCACGGTGCTGCGACGGTTCGTGGCGCTCTCTGGTGGGCGCCGGGCACGCATCGTGGTCATCCCCAGCGCCTCGTCCTTCCCGCAGCAGGCCGTCGAGACCTACACCACCATCTTCGCTCGCCTCGGCGCCCCACAGGTCGAGGTCGTCGACCCGCCCTCACGTGCGGCGGCCGGCGGTGGGGGCCTGGTACAAGCCATCGACGAGGCCACCGGCGTCTTCATGGCGGGCGGCAACCAGCTCAAGCTCAGCCATCTGTTCGTCGGTACGGCGCTGGCGGAGGCTATCTCCGCGGCCTACGCGCGCGGCGCGGTCGTGGCCGGTACCTCGGCAGGGGCCTCGATCATGAGCCAGTTCATGATCTCGCTGGGTGCCGATGGAGTGACCCCGCGCCAGCGCACCAGCCAGCTCACCTCCGGGCTGGGCCTGCTGCCGGGAGTCATCGTCGACCAGCACTTCGACCAACGAGCCCGGTACGGCCGGCTGATGTCCATGGTGGCCGGCTCCCCGAACCTGATCGGTATGGGCATCGACGAGGACACCGCCGCCGAGGTCCGCGACGGCTTCAAGCTGACCGTGCTGGGCTCTGGCACGGTCTTCGTCGTGGATGCCCGAGCGGCCGTCAGCGACGCCCACCAGGCTCGCCAGCACGCCCCCCTGCTGATTTCAGGGGCCATTGTGCACTCACTGCCCAGCGGCACTACGTTCGACCTGCACACGGCACAGTTGACCGGTTTCGTTGAGAAGCACCCTGACATGGTTGTCAGGGCCTCCTCCAGGGCTCCCGACGGCTGAGGTCACGGCGGCCAGCCCGCCACGGAGTACCAACGAAGGAGCACGACATCGCCACGCAGCCCGCCACCGGACCTGCAACACCGGACCTGTCCATCGTCGAGTCACGGGTCTACCGCGGACCCAACATCTGGTCCTACGAGCAGGCCATTCATCTGGTCGTGGACCTGGGCGGCCTCGAGGACCACCCCAGCAACACGATCGACGGCTTCACCGACCAGCTGCTGAGCTTTCTTCCCAGACTCTCCCAGCACACCTGTTCACGCGGCGTGGCCGGTGGCTTCGTGCAGCGCCTGCGCGAAGGCACCTGGATGGGACACGTCGCCGAGCACGTCTCGTTGCAGCTGCAGAAGGAGGCCGGCCATGACCTGCGCCGGGGCAAGACCCGCCAGGTCAGGGGCAAGCGCGGGATGTACAACGTCATCTACGGCTACGTCGACGAGCGCGTCGGCCTGAGCGCCGGAACCCTTGCCGTGGCACTGGTCAACCACCTGGTCGCCCCCGAGCCGGGCTTCGACTTCGAGGCCGAGCTGGACCAGTTCCTCAGAAGGGCCCAGCGGCTGGCGTTCGGTCCTTCGACCTCGGCGATCCTGGAGGAGGCCGTCTCGCGTGACATCCCGTGGATCCGGCTCAACGAGCACTCGCTGATCCAGCTGGGTCAGGGCGTGCACGCCCAGCGGATCCGGGCCACCATGACGTCACGGACCGGTGCGCTGGCCGTCGACATCGCCGGCGACAAGGAGCTGACCGCCAAGCTGTTGGCCTCTGCCGGCCTGCCGGTCCCCCACAGCCAGGCGGTGCGCAGCGCCGACGCCGCCGTGAGCGCCGCGGACCGGATCGGCTATCCCTGCGTGCTCAAGCCGTTGGACGGCAACCATGGCCGGGGCGTCTGCCTGAACCTGGCCGACGCAGACGCCGTGCGCACCGCCTGGCCGGTCGCGCTCGGACAGTCCCGTGGAGGCGTCTGTATCGTCGAGTCGCTGCTGATCGGGCGCGACTACCGGTGCCTCATCGTCGGCGGCAGGATGGCGGCCATCGCCGAGAGGGTGCCCGCTCACGTGATCGGGGACGGCCTGCACACCGTTGCCGAGCTCATCGAGATCACCAACTCCGACCCCCGCCGGGGGGTGGGCCACGAGAAGGTCCTGACCCGGATCGGGGTCGACACGGCGGCGGTGGACCTGCTTGGCACGCAAGGCTTTGAGCTCGACAGCGTGGCTGCCGCCGGGACCATGGTCAAGCTCGCCCTGACCGGCAACATGTCCACCGGAGGCATCTCCGTGGACCGCACGTTCGACGCACACCCGGACAACGTGGAGATCGCCGAGGAGGCCGCACGGATGATCGGCCTCGACGTTGCCGGGATCGACTTCATCTGCCCGGACATCGCCCACCCAGCACGGGAGACCGGCGGCGCCATCTGTGAGGTCAACGCGGCCCCGGGCTTCCGGATGCACACCCACCCGACCGTCGGCGAGCCGCAGTTCATCGCCAAGCCGGTGGTCGACCTGCTCTTCCCGCCGGGTGCTCCGTCCCGGGTGCCGATCGTGGCGGTGACCGGCACCAACGGCAAGACCACGACAGCGCGGATGATCGCCCACATCTTCAAGGGCCTGGGCCGCAAGGTCGGGATGACCTCCACCGACGGCGTCGTCATCGACGAACGTCTGGTCATCAAGGCCGACGCCTCCGGTCCCAAGTCGGCCCGGATGGTGCTGCAGAACCCACGGGTCGACTTCGCGGTCATGGAGGTCGCCCGAGGGGGCATCCTTCGCGAGGGCCTGGGCTATGACCGCAACGACGTCGCGGTTGTGACCAACGTCGCTCCCGACCACCTCGGGTTGCGCGGGATCGACACCCTGGAGCAGCTGGCCGACGTCAAAGCAGTTGTCGTTGACGCCGTTCCGCGCGATGGCTTCGCGGTTCTGAACGCCGACGACGAGCTGGTCCGCGCCATGCGCCGTCGTTGTTCGGGCGAGGTGGTCTGGTTCTCTCTGCGGCCACCGGGCACCGCGGTGCGCGACTTCATCGATGAGCGCTGCCGCCGCGGCGGGCGCGCCGTCGTGCTGGAGCCCACGGACAAGGGCGACATGATCGTCATCCGGCACGGCCGACGAAGCATGCAGCTGGCCTGGACCCACCTGCTGCCCTCGACGTTCGGCGGCGCCGCCAAGATGAACGTGGCCAACGCCATGGCCGCTGCCGGGGCCGCCTTCGCGGCGGGGGCTCCCCTGCACGACATCCGCCAGGGCCTGCGGACGTTCACGACCTCCTACTACCTGTCCCCCGGTCGGATGAACCTGCTGGACATCAACAACATCGACGTCGTGGTCGACTACTGCCACAACCCTGCCGGCATGCGCATGCTCGGTGACTTCGTCGAGTCGTACTCCGCACAGAAGGCTGGTCAGGCCGAGCTGGGCAAGCCCTCGCGCATCGGGGTGATCGGCGCTGCAGGTGACCGCCGCGATGACGACATCCGTGAGCTGGGGGCCGTCACCGCTGACTACTTCGACGTCGTGGTCGTCCGCGAGGACGACCGCCTTCGCGGGCGCGCCCCCGGGGCCACCGCAGAGCTGGTCGCCCAGGGGGCACGGGCCCGGATGACACAGGGTTCGGCGCGCTGTCGGCAGGTGGAGATCGTCCTGGAGGAGGTGGCCGCCGTACGTCACGCCATGGCCCGGGCCAACCCCGGTGACCTCGTCGTCCTGTGCGTCGACAAGCATGCGACCACCATCGCCGAGCTGGAGAACATCGCCAACCAGGCTCAGGCGGGTGCGCACAGCGGTGAGGCCGCGGGAGACCCCGACATGCACGTCCAGCAGATGCAGGACGCCGCCCAGGCCTCCGGTGAGCAGGCGGCCGTCGCAGCCGAGCTCTGAGTCCTGCCGCCGTGGCGCGTCACAGCTTCGGGTCCCTGAGGTGATGCCCACGAGGTGATGCCCACGAGATGATGCCCACGAGGTGATGCCCACGAGATGATGCCCACGACGTGATGGCTGCGTGATGACCTGCGAGAAGACGTCGGCCACAGTCAGCCGGTGGACCCCCAGTGCAGGAGCACATCCGGCTCGTGCTCCTCGTTGCCCGCGCCGTCGGTGGCAGCAACCTGGACGCAGCCGTATCGGGCGTAGAAGTCCAGGGCGCGGGTGTTGCGCGCGAAGACCCACAGGTCGAACCCGCCCGGCTGCACCTGCATCGAGTACTCGAACAGTGCCGAACCCACCCCCGTCCCCTGAGCCGGCGGGGCGACGTACAACGCCTTCAGCCAGCCGTCGGTGGGCTCGGCGAAGCCGAGCACCTCCCCGCCGCGCTCGGCGACGACCAGGGTGGCGGCAGGCACCAGGACGTTGACGTGCCACCACCGGGTCTGCTCATCGGTGTGCGGCTGGGCCAGCCAGGGCATCGCACTCTTTCGGGAGGCCAGGAAGATCTCGGCGACCCGTTCGGCATCGGCGGCCACGACGGCGCGCAGCCTCAGGGCGGTGTTCAATGCAGCTCCTGCGCGTGGGCGTGCAGCACCGCTCGGTACGCCTGGTCATCGGGGTCACCGGAGCGGGAGAGCAGGACGTCGATCAGGTCTGCCACGGCGGCGGGTGCCTCGCCCTGGTCAAGCATCGTCAACGCCCGGAAGGCGGCGACGGCGGCACTGCCGGGCCGATCCATGAACAGCGCGTCCAGGATCGCACGTGCCGCGGTGAGGTTCCCGACGGTGCGGTAGCTCGATGCCAGCTGCAGCAGCGCCCGGTGACGGTGCGGTTCGCCCAGTCCGGCGCCAAGTGCCTTGTCGTACGAAGAAATCGCCTCCATCTGCTCACCAGCGTCGTCGTAGGCGCTGGCCAGCTCGAAGATGAGCCGCGGATCGCCCGGGTCGCTGTCCAGCAGGTCCCGGGCCGCGCCGATGCGGGCCGGCGCGTCAGGTTCGGCCCACAGCGCCGCGATCGCAGCCTCGGCCTCGTGCTCGCCGCGGGCGAGGGTGACCTTGCGGCGAATGTCCCTGGCGGAGTCGACGGTGGCGCCGCGGCCGCTGAGCCACTCCTGCAGCCCGACGCGGTCGGCATGGACCATGACCGCGAGCACGTCACCGGAGCTGGCCGCCGCGACCAGGGCCGCCAACCCGTCCAGCTCGCTGGGGTACGAGTCGATCTCGGCGACGCCGACCCGGGCCAGGCCGATCCGCAGCTGCGCCTCCAGCTGCGCCATCTGCCGACCTCGCAGGTAGCTCGCCTTGTGCACGACCGAGACCCGGTCGGCGCGGCGGCCGGCCAGCTCGCCGAGGCCCTGGAGGATCTCGTCGGTCCGGTCGCCACCGGTGCCCAGACCGAGGTGGACCGCCGACCCGGGCGGTCGCAGACCTCCGGCGACCGCGAGCAGTGCCTCCAGGCCTGCCTCGTTGTGCGCGAAGTCGATGATCACCGTCGCCGAGCCGGCTCCGGCCAGCGGTAGGGAGTACACGTTCATCCGGCCGGGGTTGTGCCCTGGGTCGGTCGCGAAGGTGGCCAGCCCCTGCACGACCGCCTCCCGCGGCAGACCCAGGCCCAGGGCCGCGGCGGTGGCGGCGAGGGCGTTGGCGATGTTGTGCTCGGACAGGCCCGACAGGGTCACCGGCACGTCCACGACCGCGATGAGATGGTCGGGGTCACGATGGGGCGCCAGCACGACCACGTCGCCGTCCAGGACCGAGATGCCACGCCCGCCGAGGTCGAAGGACTGCCGCAGGGCCGGTGAGTCGGGGTCCAGGCTGAACACCCACGGCCGGGCCTTGATGCCTACCCGCATGGCCCACACCCTAGGGTCGTCGCCGTTCAGGACCACCCACCCGGTCGGTTTGGTGATCTTGGTGACGATCGCCTTGACCTCGGCGAGCTGGTCGACGGTGTCAATGCCCTGTTGCCCGAGGTGGTCTGCGGAGACGTTGGTCACCACGGAGACGTCGTTGACCGAGACGCCCATGCCCTTCAGGAGCAGGCCGCCGCGCGCCGTCTCCAGAATGCCGAGCTGGACCCCCGGCGCGGTCAGCACCAGACGACCACCAGCCGGGCCTGAGTAGTCACCGGGCTCAATCAGCTCCCCCTGGGCGAGAACACCCTCCGTGGAGCTCCACGCGGTGAGCAGCCCTGCGCTCATGCCCAGGTGTGCCAGCAGGCGCGTGGTGGTCGTCTTGCCGTTGGTACCGGTCACCGACACGACCGGGATCTTCGGCTTGTTCATGGTGAAGTGCGCGCCCTGCTCGGCGGCGATGACCGTGCTGACAGCCGCGCCTATCGCGCCCTGGCCGACCGCCTCGTCCGGGTCGAGCAGCCCGACCAGCGCCGGGCCCAGGCACTGCCCGAGCGCCATCGCGCGACCCTGCCAGCGCCACGGGAACGCCACGACCACCTCACCGCGCGACCTGCCCGTGCGCACGCGCACGCCCAACCTGGTCGTGCCCGACCCGGCGGCGATCCGGCGCACCACCTGCGCCACCAGGCGCATGACGGCTCGTTGACGCTGCTCGGAGTCGGCCGCACCGGGACGGGCACCGCGCAGCCCCAGCCGCGTGCAGATGGCGCCCAGCGTCCCCTCGTCCGCGCCCAGGTAGCCCGCGGCGTCCACGACGATCTTGATCGCGGGGCGGGGGAAGTACAGGTTTGGCCCCTCCAGAACCCGCACCTCGGTGACCGTCACGGGTGCAGCACTCATGCCGCGACCCTAGTCGTCCCTGGTTCTGGTCATGTCGCAGTGGTGGCATCGACGGCCTTTGTCAGGCGTGGCTCACGTCCGCGCTGGTGGCGATTTTCCCGATGCTGGCGCCGGGCGTGCGTGGTCGGCCCTGTGGGGAGGTCCGGACGCGATGCGCGTCACCAAGGGTGGAGCTTTCGCGCCCAGACTGCCCGTCGGGCCGATGCCCGGTCCCAGGCGACATCGGATCAGTGCGCGACTGAAGGACCATGCAGCGGCCCTGTTGGCGTATGCGGCGCAGACGTTCGCGCCGGCATTCAGGAAGACCTCGATGACCGATGACAATCGTCATGGCGTCACAATCGTCATGACGTCTCCGTGGCCTCTGGCCTGCCGGTGAGGCGGCCCAGGGAGCCGGCCGAGGATGGGTGGGACCTTGCCGATCCTCACCTCGGGGCAGTATCGCGCATCGCCGACAAGCTCGTTGGGTCAGCCATACCCAGGCTGGACCACGGCACCGACATCGTGACTGATCTGAGCGGTTTTGGACAAATTGGGGCTAGAGTTATTTGTCCGAGTTTGGAGTCTTTGCCAGTTTGTTGCCACATTTCGAAGGGGAACGAGGTGTCTTCCACGACGGAGAACCTGCTGGAGGCTGTGCCTGAGGCGTTGGTGGGGTTCGACCAGGCCGGCGTCATCCGGTTTGTCAATCACCAGACGGAAATACTGTTCGGCTATGACCGCGACGACCTCGTCGGCCAACCCCTACAGATGCTGGTGCCCAAGCACCTGTGGCGGATCTACACCGAGCACCAGGAGAAGTACCTCGCCGACCCGAGGACCCGGTCCATGGGACTGGATCTGGAGCTGATCGGACGCCAACAGGACGGCACCGAGCTCCCGGTCAACGTCAGCTTGGCCCGCATCGACACCGGGGATGTCCTGTTAGCGATCAGGGCGACCCACGACGTGACCAAACGCAGGCAGGCGCTCGAGAACGCCCAGCGGATGACGGCGATCGTGGAGAACTCAGATGATGCCATCATCAGCAAGACGCGCGACGGCATCATCACGAGCTGGAACCGGGCCGCCGAGAGGTTGTACGGCTACTCCAGCGAGGAGATCATCGGCAAGTCCATCGAGCTCCTCAGTCCCCAGGATCGAACCGGTGAGATGAACACCATCCTGGCCAGGGTCAGGGCCGGCCGGCACGTCGATCACCTTGAGACCGTCCGCATCCGAAAGGACCGCACCGCGATCACTGTCTCGCTCAGCGTCTCACCAATCCGCGACGCTGACGGCGCCATCATCGGCGCGTCCACCATCACCGGTGACGTGAGCGAGGCCCGGGCGGCGTTCGAGTCGGCCCGCTCGATGATCGAGTCGAGCTTGGACGCGTTGGTGGCGATCAGCCCCGAGGGCAGGATCACCGACGTCAACGAGGCCACCGTCAAGGTCACCGGTATCCCGCG
>Ga0066789_10000064_pt1 | contig 29369 bp, 26 predicted proteins | sample OrgsoiDNA2013049_FD_70960 | JGI IMG/M metagenome (GOLD analysis project Ga0066789, IMG submission 70960) | Permafrost soil microbial communities from the Arctic, to analyse light accelerated degradation of dissolved organic matter (DOM) -... | ecosystem: Environmental > Terrestrial > Soil >...
GGGCTGCAGGTGACCGTACCGCAGCGACAGGGACAGGGACAGGGTTAGGGGCTTAGGACAGTTAGAGGGCCTTCACATGTTCGGGCTAGCGATTCATGGCGGAGCGGGGACCTTGCCGCGCGCGGAAATGCGCGGCGATCAGGAAATGAACTATCGTGCCGGCTTAGGAAAGGCGCTCGACGCCGGTTTCTCGGTGCTGCAGGCACGGGGAACGAGTTTGGATGCGGTGACGCGCGCCGTCATGGTGCTCGAAGATAACCCGTTGTTCAATGCCGGCCGAGGATCCGTATTCACGCACGACGGCCACAACGAATTGGACGCGGCGATCATGGACGGACACACCCTGCGCGCCGGAGCGGTATGCGGCGTCATCCACATCAAGAACCCAATTGATCTGGCGCGCACCGTCATGGAGCATTCGGAATACGTCATGCTGAGCGGCGCAGGGGCGGAAGAATTCGCCCTGACCCGCGGCGTCGCGCTGGTGCCTCAAAGCTATTTTCATACTCCGGAGCGTTGGCGGCAGCTCGAACGCCTTCGCGGCGGCGATACCGGACTCTCGGCGCTGACCATATCCCACGTGGGCACGGTCGGAGCGGTTGCACTCGACCATGCCGGCCGGTTGGCCGCGGCCACTTCGACCGGCGGAATGACGGGAAAACGCTACAACCGCATCGGCGACTCACCCGTCATTGGTGCGGGTACCTACGCGGACGACCGCTCTTGCGCCGTGTCGGCGACCGGACATGGGGAAATATTCATTCGCGCCGCCGTAGCGCACGACATTTGTTCGCGTATGCGCTTCGGCGGCCGCACTTTGAGCGATGCGGTGCGCGAAGTCGTGCTCGAGGAGCTCCCGGTGCTGCGCGGCGAGGGAGGCGTCATCGCGATCGACCGGCAGGGCGAAATCGTCATGGAATTCAATTCGGAAGGTATGTTTCGCGCCGGCAGAAAGGAGGGTGAAGAGCCGCGGATCGCGATCTATCGGCCTTAAGGCCGCGCAACCCGCGCACCCAAGAGACTGTCTGCTAGACGGCGCGCGGTCCTCGGCGTTTTTCGAACCGGCCGGTTCTCATCGTGTGATATTCGGCCTCCATTACCACCACACGATTTCTGCCTTGTTCCTTGGCGCTATACAGGGCTTCGTCGGCAAGCTGGATCAATCCCTCGTGCGTGCGTGCGCTGCTCGGCAGGATGAATGCTGCGCCGATGCTCAACGTCAGCCGGCTCGCCACCCGCGACGCCTCATGGGCAATATTGAGTTCCGCTATGGAGCGCTGAATTCGCGTCAGCACTTCGGCAACGTATTCGCGGCTGGCTTCGTACAGAATGACCGCGAACTCTTCTCCGCCGTAGCGCGCCACGAAATCCAAGGGTCTCCGTGCGCACTGACTGAGGCACACGGCCACGGCCCGCAAGCATTCGTCGCCCGCCTGATGTCCGTAGCGATCGTTGTAGTCCTTGAAGCAATCGATATCGGCGAGCAGTACCGCCACGCGTTCCCCATCGCGCACGGCTTGTTGCCAGACCCGCTCGATGTGCTGGTCGAACATCCGCCGGTTCTGTATGCCGGTCAGACCATCCCGCGCCACCATTTCCCGCAGCAGGCAGGCTTCGAGAAAGCGCATGCGGCTGGTTCTTTCGTGCATGTAGACGACAGTGGCGCCGAACAGATTGGCGGCGATCATCGCCAGCGCATCGTAGGCAAACTCGCGGCCCGGCAACTGCAGCGTGGTGCCCGCCGCAAGGTATAAGAACATCACGATCAAATTCGCCGCGAGCGCATGATAAAAAATGAGGCCGCCCATGAAGTAAATGAACGTGATGGCCAACATCATGCAGGGAAACAGAATCGGCATGCCGCCAAGAGCGGCCACGATCTGGGTCGCGGCCACGCCGAGTCCGAGTATGGTCGCCGAGATCACCGCGAGCGGCGGATAGATCCGATGGCGCTGCGGCGAGAAGCTCACCGCCAGCCCGATGAGCAGCGTGGGAATGATCACGAACAGATGGATCATGCTGGGAATTCGGTTGAGTTCATGGCCGAGAACCACGGACTCCATGGCGGAAAACGCGATCGAAATGATCACCGCCAGACCCAGATTCACGCGCGTATAGAGCAAGTGCTCGTCGAGGTGGCTGCGCCGGAATTCCGGTTCGAGTTCCGGAGTAAATGTCAGCCAAGGAAAGCCCGCCTGCAGCTGGCGAGCCTGCGGGGAATCCGGCAGATCTGCCGTGGGAAGCCGGTCGGGAATGCTCATCGGTGCACCGTACTAGAGGTGCCGGGACGAGCTCAATGACCTGCGCCACTCTTTGGAGCAAAAGCCTATGGGGGCGGGTACTTGCATTATGTCAAATAGATGCGCACTCAAGGCTGCCGCCGGGCGGGCCGCTCAGTCGGCCAGGTAGTGGGCAAGATAGGTGTCGAAATCCGTGTTGTCGGCGGCCTCGATGCGCGCCTGTGCCTCGAGCGACTCGCGTGCCGCAGCCGCAAATTCCGCCAGACGGCGCTCATTGGGCGGGTACAGCCCGAGGAAGTAGTCCTTGTGCAACTTCGACATTCGCATCGCGAGCTGGAAAAACGATTCGCCGCTCTGCCGCATGTCCGCCAGCAGGCGCGCAGAAGGCGTGCGCTCGACGTCGTCGATTTTCGCCCGCTGCTGTTCGAGAGCCGACGTATACGGGCGCGCAGACTCGCCGTGGTCGAGCAGTTCGCACAGGCCTTGCATCGCGTCGAGCAGCTCCCGCGCCCAATCCAGCATGGGAAAATCGCGTCCTTCGCGCTTCAACAATAACTTGGGTTCGCGCCCGCGCCGTGCAACCAGCAAGTGATTGGCGTCCAGGCTCGCCTGTTCGCCCTCGCCGATCGGCGCGCTCTCACGCAGCAGACATAGCGCGAGAAACGCTTCCAAAAAACGCAGTTTGTTCTGATTGACGCCGACCGGATCGAACGCGCTCACGTCCAGCGCGCGCACTTCGACGTATTCCACCCCGGCCCGCCGCAATGCCTTGGTCGGCCGCTCGCCGGAGCGCGCAACCCGTTTTGGCCGGATGAAGCTGTAATATTCGTTTTCGATCTGCAGGATGTTGGCGCTGAGTTGCCGGTATTCACCGTCGACCTTGACGCCGATTTTCTCGTACGGCGGATACGGGGTACTTATTGCGCGCGAGAGATCGCGCACGTACTCATCCAGGCTGTTGACCGACACGCTCAACGAAGCTTGATTCTTGTTGCGATAGCCTAAGTCGCTCATGCGCAGAGAGGTGCCGTACGGCTCGTAGAAGGTGTCCGCGTCGAGCCTGGCCAATGTGATTTCGCGTCCTGCAAAGAAGCTTTTCGACACCGCGGGCGAGGTGCCGAACAGGTACAGCACGAGCCAGCCGTAACGCCGATAGTTGCGCAGCACGCCGAAGTACTGCTCGGACACGAAGCTTTGCCGCGCAGCCTTAGACTCAAGGATGTCCTCGAGGACACCCCACAGACGCGGAGAGAAGGAATAGTTGAAATGCACGCCGGAAATCGCCTGCATGATGCGTCCGTAGCGGGCTCCCAAACCGTGCCGATAAATGGTCTTCATCCGGCCGACGTTTGAGCTCCCGAACTGCGCAAGCGGAATGCCGGCATCGCCGTCGAGGGCGCACGGCATGCTCGTCGCCCAAAGCAACTCGTCGTTCAAATGGCGATAGACGAATTGGTGGATATCGCACAAATACTGCAGCAATTCCCAGGTTTCGCCGAACGGCGGGGTGACCAGCTCGATGAGGGACTCGGAGAAATCCGTCGTGATGTTCTCGTTCGAGAGGGGGGCGCCGAGGGCTTCGGGATGCCGCGTCTGCACGATGTCGCCGGCGGGCGAGACGCGCAGCGACTCCTTTTCGACGCCCTTGCGCCCGCCGCGCAATACCCCCCGTTCACCGGAATTGATGAGCCCCGCGAGGCGGCGCTCGAATTGCTTATCGACCACGTTACGCAAACCTCGTTCCTCGATTGTCCTAGGCGCCTATGGCAGCTCCGCAATCACCTCGATTTCAACGAGGAACCCCGGGTCGACCAAACGCTGCACCTGAACCCATGAGGCCGTCGGCAGCCGCTCTTTGTCGAAATACTCGAACCGCAAGTCGGAGGCTTTCACCAAGGCGTCCATGTTGGTCGTATAGATCGTCTCTTTGACGACCTCGCCGAAACCGGCCCCATGCGCGGCGAGCGTGCGGCGTATATTGGCGTAGACGGCGCGCATTTGCCCGGCCATATCGCCCGGTGCCACCAATTGCCCGTTCTCATCCGCAGCCACCGAGCCGGAAATATACAGCGTTTTGTCGATCAGCACGGCCTGGGAATAGCCGAAGTCCTTCTCGTAGGGATTCAGATGAAATACCTGTTTGACCCGCGCCGGCGGCGGTTCCGATTCGTGGTCGCAGGCGCAGAGCCCGAGCGCCGCGGCCCACGCCAGCAGGAGGGCGGGGATCTGCACGCGCTCCTTACCCCGGCTTCTGGTTCTGGAGGAACTCGGCGCGAGTGCGCAGTGCACGCAGCATCTTCGGCAAGTCGCGCCGCAGGGCGGACCGCACGATCCAACGCGGAACCCAAAAACCCGGCGCCAGGTCGACGGCGTAATGCGCGAGCGTTTCCTCCCCGGCGCTCTGCAATGCCCACGATCCGCGCAAGATGCGCAGATCCCCCGAGACGCGTTCGATCGACACCCGGGATGGCCGGTCGTAGGATGCACGAATGTCATAAGTCAGTTTCGGCGCGTACCAGGAGTAATCCATTACATGTCGAATACGTTGCCATGACCGGTCCGGCGCCGTTTCAATCACTTCGCAGGCGACGAGGCCCGGAACCAGACGCAGCGCCTCCGCGCAGCTCGTGATCAGAGACCAGACCACCTCGCGGCTTGCATGAATTCTGACTGACGCGCTCGCGCTGCCGCTCTGCTCCGCGGCATCGAGCGACACGGATACTTCGATGTCGCCATGCTGCGCCGACTCGTGTGCGATGTCCGCGGCCGGCGCCGCTTGGGCGGCAAACAGGAGCCAAGCGATGGTGAAAGACAGGCGCACGAGATAGTCTGACTCCTACCAATCCATACCGTTCGACACAAATCGCCGCCTGGCGGTTATTCAGGACCGCCCGCATCAGCGCTGAGCCTGCATCCAGCGCTGCATTTTCGCCTCGAGAATGTCGAGCGGCATGGCACCATCCTCGAGGATTTCGGCATGGAATACGCGGATATCGAAGCGTGAACCCAGCAACTTTTGGGCTTGAGTAAGCAGCGACCGGATTTTGAGTTCACCCATCTTGCACGCCAGCGCGTCGCCCGGCAACGCCACGAAGCGGTCGGTCATCAAATTGGCGTCCGCGTCGTCCATCGGCAGCTGCCCGCGGAGATATGCCACCGCTTGCGTGCGGGTCCAACCCTGCGCGTGCAGACCGGTGTCGACGACCAGCGCGACCGCACATTTCATTTGGCCCAAGAGAGCGCCTCTGCGGGCGCCATCGTCGCGGTACAGGCCCATTTCTTCCCCGAGAGATGCCGCATAAAGGGCCCAACCATCGACGAAGGCCGGTTCTGTACCGAATATTCGGAACTTGGGCAAGTCATGCCGCTCTTGTTGGAGCGCGGATTGATAGTGACGCCCCGGAATCGCTTCGTCGAGAAAACCCGCTGTCTCCATGGCCGCAGGCCTTCCGAGGCGCGGGGCGGTATTCACATACAGGATGGCGGGCCCCCCGCTCTCCGGTGCGGCGCGGTAGGCGAGGAGAGCCGCTGCCTCGCTCATGGGGCCGAATGCACGAATCTCGAAGTCTGCCGGCGGCGGGGCGGAGAATAATTTCGGCATGGCCGCCAGAGTTTGCATCTTGAGTTCCTGGTACGCGCTCAAGAGGTCGCCGGGGCCGGCGGCGGGCGCGCCCGCGGGCAACGCGAGCAAGCGCGCACGGATGCGGTCGACTTCCGTCAGGCCGATGCCGTGGATCTCGTCCGGTTTCAAGCGAGTGCCGGTCGCACGGCGGGCCAACGTTGCGTACCAGGAGACCCCTAGCGGCAGCGCCGACAGCTCGACGCTGGCCCTCGCCCGGGGCAAGTATTCGCTTTGAATGAAATCGTGCAATTCGCGATAGGCGGGCAGCAACTTGCCCTTGACCGCGCCGGCAAGGCTCGTGGAAAGGCGCGTCCGCTCGGGCTCTTTTATGGTCTCCGGCATGGTCCGCAGCGGGACGTAGAACACGTTGACGGAAGTGTCCTCGCCGAGTCCCTGCAGCAGGGGCAGCATCCTCTCCATCAAAACCCGCGGCGACGTGTATCCGCGCCGCACCCCCTCGCGCATATTCGCGATCGCCTGTCTCGTCCACCGTACGTAATCATCGATCCGCAGCTGCCAATCTTCATACTCCTTCGCGGTCATGGGCGGCTGCTGCGCCAACATTACCGCCGTGCGCGCGAATTGCTGAGGCATCGAATCGAAGGGATTGACCGGCAATAGCTCGCTCGGATAGGTGAGGCGTTCGATGTCCAACTCGCGCTGCCTCTTGAAGATGTCGTATGTCAGCCCTGCATCCGCGTCCAACGGTGCGCGCGGCACGGCGAGAACTTCCGCGAGAAAGCGGCGTTCCAGGCCTAAGGAATCCGCCAAGAATTGCGGCGATATCGAAACGCCGGGGCGCACATGTTCATCCCAATACCGATCGACGATCCGGTTCAGGTCCTCGTGCGGTGCCGCCGCGTTCGTCACTTGGGAGGGCGCCGGCGCCGGCGCTTTGCCGCAGGCGGCCAGCCCCAAAAAGGCGAGCGCCAGCGGGACATTGAACGAAAATCGGGCCATGAATCGATTATAAGCCGGTAGGTAGGTTCATAATCGAAGCTCAAATTTCGGTAGATGCGGGAGAGCCCTATGTTGGTCGGAGCAAGTCCGCGACGCGTTGCGATCATCGGCGGCGTGCGCCTTCCGTTTGTCCGCGGAAACGGCGCCTACGCCCAAGCAGGTAATCAAGACATGCTGACGGCCGCGCTACACGGCGTGGTGGAGCGCTACGGGCTGCAGGGACAGCGGCTGGACGACGTCGCCGCGGGGGCGGTCATGAAACATTCCAGCCAATGGAACCTGACGCGCGAGTCGGTGTTGGGGTCGGGGCTCGCCGCGGAAACGCCGGGGTTCGATTTGCAACGCGCCTGCGGCACAAGTCTCGAAGCGGCGATTTCGGTCGGCAACAAGATCGCGCTCGGCCAGATCGATTGCGCGATCGCGGCGGGGGTCGATACCGTGAGCGATCCCCCCGTGGTCTACCCCAAGAGTTTTCAGCAACTGCTGCTGCGGAGTTTCCGAGGCAAGACGTTCGGCGAACGCGCGGGTCCTTGGTTCGGATTGCGGCCGAAAGATCTGCGCCCGGTCCTGCCCGGTGTCGCAGAGCCGCGAACCGGCTTGTCGATGGGCGAAAGTACGGAACTCATGGTCAAGACCTGGGGCATCACCCGCGCGGAGCAGGACCAATTGGCGCTGGAAAGCCATCAAAAGGCCTCCGCTGCCTACGCTTCCGGGTTCTATCGGGAGTTGGTGCGCGAGTATCTCGGTGTTGCCCAGGACAATAATATCCGGCCCGACGCCAGTCTCGAAAAACTCGCGAAACTCAAGCCGGTATTCGATACATCCGCAGCCGGTACCTTGACCGCGGGGAATTCGACACCGATGACCGATGGCGCCTCGGCGGTGCTGCTGGCGTGCGAAGCGTGGGCGCGCGAGCGCAACCTACCCGTGCTGGCATATTTGAGTTACGGCAAAGTGGCCGCAGTTGATTACATCGATAAGAAGGAGGGTTTGCTCATGGCGCCGGCGTACGCCGTGCCGCGAATGCTGAGCGACGCGCACCTTGCGCTCCAGGACTTCGATTATTACGAGATTCACGAGGCTTTCGCCGGTCAGGTACTGTGCACGCTCAAGGCCTGGGCGGATCCGGTTTTCTGCCGCGACAAGCTAGGACTGCCGGCCGCCCTCGGCACCATCGACCGCTCCAAGCTCAACGTGAAGGGCGGCAGCCTCGCGATAGGCCACCCATTTGCCGCGACCGGAACGCGCATCGTCGCCACGCTCGCAAAGATTCTCGATGAATATCAGGCCAAGCGCGGACTGATCTCGATCTGCACGGCGGGCGGCATGGGTGTCACGGCCATCCTCGAGCGTTGACGGGATCAATGAACGCGCTATCCTTTGCGCCCGCATCGGGATCCTACATCCATAGGTTGGTTAGCGTATGAAACTCAAAGATCCCCTGCTGCTGCGCGAGTTGTGTTTCGTCGACGGGGGCTGGGTGCCCGCGGAAAACGGCGGCACGCTGGCCGTGCACAACCCGGCTACGAGCGAAAAGCTGGGACTCATACCGAACATGGGTGCTGCCGAGTGTCGTCGTGCGATTGCATGCGCTGCCGCCGCCCTTCCCGCTTGGGCGGCCCGTACCGCCAAGGATCGCGCCGCGGCGCTGCGACGCTGGTTCGAGCTTCTGCTCGTGCATCAAGAGGACCTCGCCATGCTCATGACCGCGGAGCAGGGGAAGCCATTGGCGGAGTCCAAAGGTGAAATCGTCTACGCCGCGTCTTTCATCGAATGGTTTGCCGAAGAAGCCAAGCGCCTGTATGGCGATGTCATTCCCGGTCATCAAGCCGACAAGCGAATTCTCGTGCTGCGGCAACCGGTGGGCGTGGTCGCGGCCATCACGCCATGGAACTTTCCGGCTGCGATGATCACGCGCAAGGCCGCCCCGGCGCTCGCGGCCGGATGCACGATGGTCTGCAAGCCGGCCACCCAGACTCCCTATTCCGCGCTGGCATTGGCGGAGCTTAGCCATCGGGCCGGAATCCCGAAGGGCGTATTCAACGTCATCACAGGATCAGCGGCCGCGATCGGCGGCGAAATGACGTCGAACCCCACCGTCCGCAAACTCACGTTCACCGGCTCCACCGAAATCGGCAAGAAATTGATGGCGCAATGCGCGGGCACGGTGAAAAAGATATCTCTCGAACTTGGCGGAAACGCGCCGTTCATCGTCTTCGACGACGCCGATCTGGACGCGGCAGTGCAGGGGGCCATCGCCAGCAAGTATCGAAACACGGGTCAGACCTGTGTATGCGCCAACCGTTTGTTGGTGCAGGCCGGCGTGTATGACGAGTTTGCGGGCAAACTTAAGCTAGCCGTGGGCAAGCTGCGCGTGGGCGATGGGTTGGCCGGCGTTACCGACCAGGGGCCTCTGATCGACGCCAAAGCCATCGCCAAGGTCGAGGAGCACATCGCGGACGCCGTGGCCAAGGGCGCATCCGTCAAGTTGGGCGGCAAGCGGCATGCGCTGGGGGGGACGTTCTTCGAACCCACCATCCTGACCCAGGTGACGGCCAAAATGTTGGTAGCCCGCGAAGAGACCTTCGGTCCGGTGGCGCCGCTGTTCAAATTTCAAACGGAAGCCGAGGCCATTGCCATGGCCAACGACACGGAGTTCGGATTGGCCGCATATCTATATACGCGCGATCTCGCGCGGAGTTGGAGGGTGACCGAATCCATCGAATATGGAATCGTTGGGCTGAACACCGGCATCATTTCCACCGAGGTGGCTCCCTTCGGAGGTGTGAAGGAATCGGGAATCGGCCGCGAAGGCTCGAAGTACGGAATTCTCGACTACACCGAGATGAAGTACGTGTGCGTCGGCGGAGTGAGTTGATAGGCCCGTGCTCGGACGGTTCCTGGAGTTCTCGCTCGCGACGCCGGATATTCAGGCATCGTTGGATTTCTACTCGAGGCTCGGATTCTCCCAGGCGGCAGCCGGCGAAGCATGGTTTCATCCCTATGCGGTCGTGACCGACGGCAGGATTTGTTTGGGGCTGCATCAAGAGGCGGGCGCGGCGCCCTCGGTAACGTTCGTCAAGCCAGGTCTACTCAAGTACCTCGCGACCCTCGAAGAGTTGGGGATGCAGTTTGAGTTCCGCCGCCTCGGCAATGACGTGTTCAACGAAGTCGGCTGGTACGATCCCTCCGGTCAGCTGGTGAGACTGATCGAGGCGCGCACTTTTTCGCCGAGCAAGCGCGAGGGCAATGACCCGTCGCGATGCGGCTATTTCCTGGAAATCGCGCTGCCGACTTCCAACCTGGATTCGGCAAAGGCCTACTGGGAACAATTCGGCTTCGTCGGGATCGACGAGACCCAAGATCCTCTGCCCCACGTGTCGTGCACCAGTGACTACATAGACCTGGGGTTGTATGACCCGGCGCATCTGCGGCGCTCCACGCTGCGGTTCGAAGTCGATGATGTCGCAGAAACTTTGGCGCGCCTTGCCGACATCGGCATATCGCCGGCCGGCGAAATACCGCCGCCGCTGCGCCGGTTCCCCGCCGCGGTGCTGACGGCACCGGAGGGGACGCCGATTCTGCTGACCGAAGCGGCTAAAACGTGAGTCAGCCCTCACTCGGGGTCGCGACTATTCGGAATTTGATCGTCATCGCATCCTGAACTTGCAACGCGCCAAGCATCAAACTGTATGGAGTGAGCCCCAGGGCCGATTGGCGCAATTCCACCGACCCGGTCGCCGACAAATGATCCGGGTCGCTTTCAACCACGAAGGGCACGTCGATTTTTGATTCATGTCCCGCAACGCTGATGGCGAGGGTCGCAACCAGCTCTGCGGCGCCCGACGCGCGCGCACCGGCGGTGCCGTTGACGGTAATCACCGGAAAATCATCGGCGTCGAGGACCGGGGCGCTCCGCATATTGTGCAGAGTTCCCGATTTGGCATCGTCAGGAACTGCAGCGGCGAAATCCGCACCTTCTTCGCCGCGCGCTTGCGCGTCGTCGACCACGAATCCTGCGACCGGCACCTTGAACCAAAACATCGCAGCGCCGGTCTTGGCGAGGCTCACCGCGCCGCGAATCGCGCGATTGACCATGACGTGGTTGTGCCCAAAGCGCGCCAGAGGGCCGGCGCGGTACACCAGGACGCGCAGTTCGGATCGATTTACGTCGATTTGATAGGCCCTGCCCGGCAGCGGCAACTCGAGACTCGGAACGGATCCTTCGGGTTTCTGCGGCGCGGCGTGACGCCCCTTGAGCGCAGCGCACGCAGCCAATAACAGAACAAGAACCCCAATACCAAGCCTTTTGAACACGAGCAGGGCCCCGCTGTCTTGCTAAACTACGTTGCGTTCAAGTTTGCGCGCGGAGCCTTGGTATGCCAATTCGAAGTTTATCGGGACGCTACACCGCGGTCGCGCAAGCATTTCATTGGCTCATCGCCGGGCTGATCGTGACGCAGTTCGTGCTTGCGATTTCGGCGGACGATCTGCCGCTCGGGGCGCACAAATTGGCGCTGCTCGCCCGCCACAAGAGGTTTGGCATGACCGTGCTGATGCTGGCGATATTGCGCCTGCTGTGGCGGCTGAATAATCCGCCTCCCGAACTGCCTCCCGGTATGACGTCCCTGGAGCGGATGCTTGCCCGGACGACTCATATCGCGTTCTATGTGCTGCTGTTTGCGATGCCGATGACGGGCTGGCTGATGTCGTCGGCGAAGAACTACTCCGTCAGTTGGTTCGGGTTGTTCACCTGGCCCAATCTCATAGGCAAGAACGAGGCGGCTTTCGACCTGTTGCGCACGACTCATCACATTTTGAGCGACGTTCTGTTCGTGATCGCGGTATTGCACGTCCTTGCGGCGCTCAAGCATCATTTCTGGAACAAGGACGACGTGCTGTTGCGCATGCTGCCCTTTGCCAAATTCGGAAAAACCAAGTCGGGGAACCGATCATGACGAGACGCCTCGCAGCATCGATGGCCTTGCTCGCCGCCGCTCTCTCGGCCGCGGCCCCTGCCGCATTTCCCGCGGCGGCCTATTCAGCCGACCCACAGCAAAGCCGCTTGGAATTCGTCGGGGTGCAGGCCGGCGCCGAATTCAAGGGTGTTTTCCACAAATTCACCGCGGCCGTCGAGTTCGCGCCGGATGCGCTCGCGAGCTCGCACCTCGACGTGCTGATCGAATTGAATTCGGTGGATTCGATGGATAAGGATCGCGACACGACCATTCGCGGTGCCGATGTCTTTGACGTGGCGCACTGGCCTACGGCGCACTACGCCACCCGCAGCTTCACCAAGACCGCGACGGGCTATTCTGCGGCCGGAGCGCTGACCTTGCGCGGCGTGACGAAAGATGTACCCATCGATTTTCAGTTCACCCAGTCTGCCGCGGGCGCGAAGCTCGAGGGGAGCGCCAAACTCAAGCGTCTGGATTTCGGCGCGGGGCAGGGCGACTGGAAGAGCACCGAGTGGGTGGCTGACGCCGTGAAAGTAAGCTTTGTTCTGCTGCTGAAACCCAAGACCTGAAGCTACCGAACGGGCAGCTCGCGCGAGTGCTGCACCGTGCGCAACGCGAAACTCGATTGCACCCGGGCGACATTCGGCAAGCGCGTGAGATGCTGGCTGTGAAGCCGTTCGAAGTCGGCGGTGTCGGCCAGCACCACCCGCAACAGGTAGTCGTATTCGCCGGACATGAGATAGCACTCCATGACCTCGGGGACTTTGCGTGCCGCTTCCTCAAACGCGTGAAGATGCGCCTGTTCCTGGCGCTCCAACGTGATGTTGACGAACACGTTCACCGGACACCCCGCCTTCTGCTGATTGATCAAAGCGGTGTACCCCTCGATGAAACCCGATTCCTCGAGGGCGCGAACCCGTCTCAAGCATGCGGATTCCGACAGGCTGACGCCTTCGGCCAATTGACTGTTGGTAATGCGGCCGTCGAGCTGCAAGGCGCGCACGATGGCGCGATCGTAACGGTCCAATTTCATTCCAGGCCCCCTCCTTCGGCAGTTTCTTGCACATAACGGGCGATTGTCGTCATATTCTGCCATTTAACCGTGGTTCATAACCAGCTTTTGCAATTTTCCAGTTGCGCGACTTAGTAACCTAGCCATACCCAGGCTTGCGCGCGGAGCGACTCATGAAAATCGGCGTCCCCAAAGAGATCAAGATTCACGAGTATCGCGTTGGACTGGTGCCTGCGGGGGTTCGCGAGCTCGTCGATTCGGGACATCAGGTGCTGGTGCAGAGCGGTGCCGGGTCGGGTATCGGCTTCGAGGATTCGCACTACCAAGCGGCGGGAGCGACGATCGCGCAGCGCGCTCAAGACGTCTTTGCGACCGCCGATCTCGTTGTAAAGGTCAAGGAGCCGCAGATCTCCGAATGCAAGCAGCTGCGCGGCGGGCAGACCTTGTTCACCTATTTGCATCTGGCTGCGGACCTAAACCAAGCGCAGGCGCTGCTCGCCTCGGGCGTGACTGCGATTGCATATGAGACCGTCACCGCGCCCGACGGCTCGTTGCCTCTACTCACGCCGATGAGCGAGGTTGCCGGGCGCATGTCCGTGCAAGTGGGCGCCAACAGTCTGCAGAAGGCCAACGGCGGATTCGGAGTCCTGTTGGGCGGTGTGCCCGGCGTGGCCCCTGCAAAGGTCGTGGTGCTGGGCGGCGGCGTATCCGGAACGCACGCGGCGGAAATGGCCGTCGGCATGCGCGCAGACGTCACCGTGGTCGACCGATCGGTCAAGCGGCTGCGAGAGCTGTCGTCCATCTTCGGCAGTCAAATGAAAACCGTGTACTCGACCGCTCACGCGATCGAAGAGCTCGTGCGCGACGCGGACCTCGTCATCGGCGCCGTGCTCATCGCCGGCGCCGCGGCACCGAAGCTCGTGACCCGCGCGATGGTCAAAACGATGAAGCCCGGCGCCGTGCTGGTCGACATCGCGATCGACCAGGGCGGTTGTTTCGAAACCAGCCGACCGACCACGCATGCCGAGCCAACCTACGTCCTCGACGGCGTGATTCACTATTGCGTCACCAACATGCCCGGCGCAGTGCCGCGCACGTCGACGTTTGCACTGACCAATGCCACGCTGCCGTACGTGAGGGCGCTGGCGGACCACGGCTGGCGGCAGGCGATCGCGAACGACCCCGGCTTAGGCAGAGGCCTCAATGTCCATGCCGGTCAATTGACCCACGAGGCGGTGGCGAGCGCGCTTGGCCTAGATTTCCGGGCATTTCGCGCAGCCTGACGCGCACCCCGCGGCACCCCCGCCGCATTCCCTGCGCAACCTTAGCTCCGCTACGCGCGGCCGCATCGCGCTGCGCTTTTCGGGCACGTGTTGCTACTGTACGATCGATCAATTAGTCTCACACTTCAGCCGCAGCATGCAAGGGATCCGCCATGTCGCGCAATCCGCGCTTTGATGTCTTGTTCGAGCCGGTTCGCATCGGACCCGTCACGGCGCCGAACCGCTTCTATCAAGTGCCGCACGCGAGCGGCATGACCAATTCGCTGCCGCAGGTGCGGGCAAGCTTTCGCGAGACCAAGGCGGAGGGCGGCTGGGGCGTGGTCTGCACGGGCGCGGTGTCGATCCATCAGAGCTCGGACGACTCCCCACTGCCCTTTGCCATTCTGTGGGACGACAAGGACATTCGCTCCCACGCCTTGATGACCGATGCCGTGCATCGGCACGGGGCATTGGCCGGCATCGAGCTGTGGCATGGCGGCGCGTGCACGCTGAACCGCACCAGCCGAATGGCGCCCCTGTCGCCCTCGGGCATGCCGTGGCTGTCGACTCATTTGGGGTTTATGGGCAATCTGCGCCCGCGAGCCATGGACAATGCCGATATCCAGGATTTGCTTCGCTGGCAGGCCGCCGGTGCGCGTCGCGCCATGCAGGCGGGGTTCGACATCGTTTACGTTTACGCCGGCATGGGCTATCTGCCCTATGAGTTTTTGCTTCCGGAATACAATCGCCGCACCGACGCCTACGGAGGTTCGATCGAGAATCGAGTCCGCTTGGTGCGTGAACTGCTGGACGTGACGCGCGACGCCGTCGGCGACAAGTGCGCCGTCGCGCTGCGAATCAGCGTGGAAGAGTTGCGCGGCAGACCAGGCAAGAACGCCGCCTCCGAGGCGCACGAAGTGGTGGCGCTGCTCGCCGATGTTCCGGATCTTTGGGACGTCAAAATGGATTCGAGCCCCACCGATTGCGCACCTTCGCGGTTTGCCCCCGAGGGCAGCCACGAACCCGTCGTCAACTTCGTCAAGCAATTGACCAAACGGCCGGTCGTGGGCGTGGGCCGCTTCACCTCGCCCGATGTGATGGTCTCGCAAGTACGGCGCGGAATCCTCGATTTGATCGGAGGCGCGAGGCCCTCCATCGCGGATCCGTTCCTGCCGAAAAAAATCAATGACGGCCGGGAGCACGAGATCCGAGAATGCATCGGCTGCAACATATGCATCTCGAGCTGGCACGACGGCGTACCGGTGCGCTGTACCCAGAATCCGACCGCCGGTGAAGAGTGGCGCCGCGGCTGGCATCCCGAACGGTTTGCGCCGCCGGCAAGCGGCTCAACCATCTTGATCGTGGGCGGCGGTCCGGCGGGTCTCGAGTGCGCCACGACGCTCGCCCGGCGCGGCTATACGGTGACGATCGCGGACTCGGCGAAGGAATTCGGCGGCCGCCTGCGCTTTGAAACCGCGCTCCCGGGGCTCAAGACCTGGAGCCGCGTTGCCGACTGGCGCTTGGGGCAGCTGCGCGACCGGCCGAACGTCAGCATGTATCCCGGCAGCGCGCTCGGTGTGGACGATATCCTGGGTCTGGAGCACCGCCACGTCGTCATCGCGACGGGCGCGCGCTGGACCAAGATGATGTTTTCGACCCTGGAGTTTCCGGTCGGCGAATTGGACGGACCCAAGGTCTATACCCCCGATGACCTTGCCGCCGGCGCCGTGCCGCAAGGTCCCGTCGTCGTGTTCGATTTCGATAACTATTACCTGGCCGGCGCCATCGCGGAGCAGCTGGCGAGGACTGTCGGCGACGTAGTCTATGTAACTCCTGCCGGCAACGCCTCCGCGTGGACGTTCATGACGAACGAGCTGCCGCTGGTGCATCGTGCACTCGTCAAAGCGCGGGTCCCGATTCATACGCTTCATCGAGTGACGGACTTCGATGGCGATGCCGTCACCATCGCGGATGTGTACAGCGGCACGGAGAAGCGCGTTGCTTGCCGCTCGCTGGTCGTCGTTGGGGTCCGGGTGCCGCGCGACGATCTCTATCATTCGCTCATCGCCAGAGGCGCCGATCTTGAGAACGCCGGCATCGCCGCCATCACGCGCATCGGCGACGCGCTCGCACCGGGAGCCATCGTGCACGCGGTTCACAGCGGACATCGCTACGCCCGGGAGTTCGATACGGAACCCAAGACCCCACCCTATACACGGGATTTTCCAATATGAGCGGCGCGCAATTGCAACGCACTCTGCCCTCCAGCTGGTATCGAAGCGCGGAGGTATTCAAGGCCGAAAAAGAGCGCATATTCTGCCGCGAATGGATCGGCGTGTGCCGCGAGGAGGAATTGCGGCAGCCCGGCGACTACCTGGTGGTGGATGTGCTCGGCGAGAGTGTGCTCTTGGTGCGCAATCGCGAAGGCCAATTGCGGGCGTTCTACAATGTGTGCCGGCATCGCGGATCGCGGCTTTGCAGAACCCCGGCGGAAACGGAGTCCATGCGGGTGGCACTTCCCGGCGGAATCAGCGCCGGACGCTTGATCGTGTGCCCCTATCACCAATGGTCGTATGACTTCAACGGCGCACTGGTCGCTGCACCACACTTGAGCGCCGTCACGGGGTTCAAAAAGGAGGACTTCCATCTGTATCCCGTCGGGGTCGACAGTTGGGGCGGATTCGTGTTCTTGAATTTGACACCGGCCGAGGCCAAGCCGCTGGCTGCCCAGTTGGGCGGCATCCCGGACCGGCTGCAGCGCTATCCCTTAAGCAGCTTGAGAGTAGGCGCCACAATTCGCTACGAAGTCGCGGCGAATTGGAAGATCATTTGCGAGAACTATAACGAGTGCTACCACTGCGGCGGGGTTCATCCGGAGCTGTGCGCCGTGGTGCCTTCCTTTCGCGAGGCGGGCGGCGCCAACCTGGATTGGAATCGCGGAATCCCGCATCGCGACGGAGCCTATACGTTCACCCGCAGCGGAACTACCGTGCGGCGCGCGTTTCCCGGTCTCGACGCGGACGAACAGGTACGGCACAAGGGCGAACTGGTCTACCCCGGCCTCTTCTTGAGCGTGGCCTGCGACCACGTTGCGGCCTTCATCCTGCAACCGCTCGGCGCCGAACGCACGGACATCACCTGCCATTTTTTGTTCGAGCCCCATGAAATGGCGAAACCCGGCTTTGATCCGTCGGATGCGGTGGATTTCTGGGATTTGGTCAACCGGCAAGATTGGGCGGTATGCGCCGGCGTGCAAAATGGAATTCGCTCACGTGTCCACCACCAAGGCTACTACGCGCCCATGGAAGACTCGAGCCTGGACATCAGGCGCTACGTGGCCGAGCGAATCGGGGCCTTCGTCAACGACCAGCCGTAGTAGACGCGGCCATTCGGCCGCGCTTCGGTATAATCCGCAAAAGGAAAACAAATGACAACCAAGCGGCATGTACCGAAATTCCACCGTGCGACTCCCGAGGTGCGCCGTGAAGCGCTGGTCGACGCGACTTTGCGCTGCCTGAAGCAGTTTGGCCATGAAGGCGTCTCGGTGCGCCGGATCAGCGCCGCGGCCGGTGTGTCCATCGGCTTGATCAACCATCATTTTCCGAGCAAGTCGGGGCTCATCGCAGAAACGTACGAAACGCTGGCTCTGTCGCTGCTCGACTCGATCCGCCGTCAGGCGGAGAACAAGGCGGTCTCGCCGCGCGAGCGATTGAGCAATTTTTTCCGCGCTTCGTTTGCTCCCGAGATCCTCGACCCGCAGTTATTCAATGTGTGGTTGGTCTTTTGGAGCATGGTGGCGCATTCGGCCGAAATGCGCGCCGTGCACTCCAGCACCTACGGCAAGTACCGCGCAGTCCTCGAGTCGCTGCTGGGCCAACTCGTGGACTCCGGCGCGGCGCCGCCGTTCCGGCCGCGCCCGGCCGCAATTGCGCTGTCCGCGCTGCTGGACGGGTTCTGGGTCGAATTGAGCCTGAGCCCGACCGTATTCAAGCCGCGCGACGCGATCGCACTGTGCGAGGATTGGGTCAACGCGCTATGCCAGGGCGCTTTTCTCCGCCTTTTGGCGGCACCCCGGGCCGGCAAGACGGATGCTGCACCGAAGCGGCGCTGAGCTAAGAACGCCGCCGACCATGGAAGCGAAGAGTCGTGGTTGATTCGACGCCGTGGGATGTCGTGGTTGTCGGCGGCGGTCACAACGGGCTCGTCTGTGCGGCGTATCTGGCGGCGGCCGGTCTCAAAGTGACGGTGCTCGAAAGGCGCGGCGTCGTGGGGGGCGCGGCCGTGACGGAGGAATTTCATCCGGGCTTCCGCAATTCAGTGGCGGCATACACTGTCTCGCTGCTCAATCCGAAGGTCATCCGGGATCTGGAACTGCCGCGGCACGGCTTGGCGGTGGTCGAGCGCAAGCTCGCCAACTTTCTGCCGCTGGACGAAACCCGGTATCTTAAGATCGGCGCCGGCAAGACCGAGCAAGAAGTGGCGAAATTCTCGACACGCGACGCCGCCCGGCTCGCCGCCTACAGTGCACGCCTCGGCGTGGTTGCCGATGTGCTGCGCGACCTGGTGCTCGAGACGCCACCGAACGTCACGGCCGGCGGCTGGCTCACGGCGATACCTGAATTGCTGCGCAGTGCACGACTCGGCAAGCGAATCGCCAAACTCGATATGCCGATGCGCCGTGAACTCCTCGACTTGTTCGTCAAATCCGCGGGCGACTTCCTGGATGCCTGGTTCGAGAGTGCGCCGATCAAGGCAGCTTATGGCTTCGACGGCATCGTGGGCAATTACGCGAGTCCCTATGCGGCCGGCTCCGCCTACGTACTGTTGCATCATGTATTCGGCGAGGTCAACGGCAAGAAAGGCGCCTGGGGACATGCGATCGGCGGCATGGGCGCGATCAGCCAGGCAATGGCCAAAGCGGCGGCCGAACGCGGCGTGGACATTCGAGTGTCGAGCCCGGTGCGCGAAGTGCTGGTCGAAGCCGGACGCGCCGTAGGCGTGGTCACCGCGCAAGGCGAGGCGATCCGGGCGCGCAGCGTCGTATCGAATTTGAATCCGAAACTGTTGTACGGATCGCTCATCGATCCTGCGGTTCTGCCGCAGGATTTTCGCGAGCGCATCAATCGTTGGCGCTGCGGATCGGGCACCTTCCGCATGAACGTCGCGCTGTCGGAGCTGCCCGATTTCACGGTGTTACCGGGCCGCTCCCTCGCCGAGCATCACACCTCCGGCATCATCATGGCGCCGAGCCTCGCCTACATGGAGCAGGCTTATCTCGACGCCAAGGCCGGCGGATGGTCGAAGCGGCCCATCGTCGAAATGCTGATTCCCTCCACTGTGGACGGGAGCTTGGCGCCCCCGGGACAGCATGTGGCCAGCCTCTTCTGCCAGCACGTCGCTCCGGTGTTGCCCAATGGGGCTTCTTGGGACGATCACCGCGAACAGGTGGCTGACCTCATGATCGATCTCGTCAACAGTCACGCGCCGAATTTCAAGGGCTCCGTGCTCGGACGGCAAATCATGAGCCCGCTCGATCTCGAGCGCACCTTCGGCCTGATCGGCGGCGATATTTTTCATGGCGCCTTGAGTCTGGATCAAATGTTCTCGGCGCGGCCGATGTTGGGACACGGCGACTATCGCGGTCCCTTGCAGGGGCTCTATATGTGCGGTTCCGGCACACATCCCGGCGGCGGCGTGACCGGCGCGCCGGGCCACAACGCCGCGCGCGAAATCATCGCCGATTTCCGGCGCGGCCGATTGAAGCAGGTCTAAAGGGCCGTAGCGGCTATACTTCGATTCCCAAGCCCTTCAGGTACTCATCGTATGTGCCCCTGAAATCGGTAATGCTGCCGCCGGGACGGAGCTCGATGATGCGGGTGGCAAGGCCGCCGACGAACTCGCGATCGTGCGAGACGAAAATAAGGGTACCCGGATAATGCTCGAGGCCGATTTGCAGCGACTCGATGGTTTCCATATCCATGTGGTTGGTAGGTTCGTCCATCAGGAGCACGTTGGGCTTGGTCAACATCAGCTTGCCGTAAATCATGCGCCCTTTCTCGCCGCCGGAAAGAACCTTCACCGACTTCTTGGTCTCCTCACCCGAAAACAGCAGCCGGCCCAATGTCGCACGAACGATCTGATCGTCGTCGGCTTTACCCGTATATTGCGACATCCAGGAAAAGAGATCTGTCTTGTCGTCGAACTCACCTTGAGGATCCTGCGGCATGTAGCCCGGTTGGGCGTTTTCCACCCAGACGATGCGTCCGGCGGTGGGCCGCAATTCGCCTGCGAGACAGCGCATCAGCGTGGTCTTGCCGGCGCCGTTCGGCCCGATGATGGCGATGCGCTCGCCGCCTTCTACATTGAAGGTGAGATTGCTCAGCACTTTTTCGTCGGACCCCGGATAGCTGAAGGTCAGCTTCTCCACCGATACCGCCGAACGATAGAGTTTCTTGCCTTGCTCGAATCGGATGTACGGGTTTTGGCGCGATGAAGGCCTGATCTCCTCGATCTTGATTTTTTCGAGCTGCTTCTTGCGTGAAGTCGCCTGCCGCGCCTTGGAGGCGTTTGCGGAAAAGCGCCGCACGAATTCCTGCAGGTCGGAGATCCGATCTTTGGCTTTCGCGTTCGCGGCTTCGACGCGCGCCCGCGCTTGAACCGACGCGAGCATGAAGTCGTCGTAATTGCCGGGATAAATTTTGAGCTGCTGAAAATCCAGATCCGCCATGTGGGTGCAGACTTGATTCAAGAAATGCCTATCGTGGCTGATGATCACCATGGTGGCGTCGTAGTTATTCAGCGCGCTTTCCAGCCAGCGGATCGAATTGATGTCGAGATTGTTGGTCGGCTCGTCCAACAGCAATACGTCCGGCCTCGAGAACAGCGCCTGCGCAAGCAGTACGCGCAGCTTGAGGCCCGGGGGCACCTCGCGCATCGGTCCGTTGTGCCTCGATTCGTGAATGCCGGCATCGGTAAGGATGCTGCCCGCCCGGGCCTCCGCATCATAGCCGCCGTATTCGGCGAATACGCCTTCGAGCTCGGCCGCCCTCATGTAGTCGTCGTCGGTGGCATCGGGATCGGCGTAAATGCGATCCCGCTCCTTCATCGCGGCCCATAGCTCGGTGTGACCGCGCATGACGACATCGAGCACGCGCTCATCTTCGTAGCCGAATTGGTTCTGATTCAGCTTGCCGAGGCGCATGCCGGCTTGCAGCATGACGTCGCCGGCGCTGGGTTCGAGATCCCCGCCCAGCAGTTTCATCAGCGTGGTCTTTCCGGAACCGTTCGCGCCGATTAGGCCATAACGATTCCCGTCGGAGAACTTGACCGTGACTTGCTCGAAGAGGGGTTTGGCGCCGAACTGGATGGCGACGTTTGAAGTGGCAAGCATGTTTGTCCAATCGATTGATGTACGGCCAGTTCGGACGCGGTTGTGCTAATAGGGGGTACTCGGATGGCGGGTCGGGTCGTCATGCGGACAGCCCTCCATTCCGGCGGGCAGATTCTAACCGAGCCGGAGCCGCCGGTCACCTATTCGGGGGTGGGCGACATGGTTCAGCGCACCAAGCGGGACGCGTTTCCGAGGGCACGCGTCGCGCGCCTCAGGCTCAAACCGCGTGCAGGAAATCGAGCAGTTGTTTGAAGTAAATCTCCTGGTCATCCCACATGCATAGGTGGCTGCCGTTGGGGCAGAAAGCGTAGCTTGCATTGGCCATCACGGTGGCCATCTTCAATGCCGGGGGGATTTAGGCCGTCGGGACGTCCGGGCGGCATAACCCCTCCCTTCTCAAGGGCTGAGCGGCGACACGCCAAACAAGCGCACATGCGCCCATCCGATCAGGAGGGCGTAGATCGCGAGTCCGAGCACGACGGCTATGGCATCGTTCCAGGGTCCCGGCGGCGCAGTGCGCAGCGCCTGGGAGACCGGACGGCGCTTGAGAGAGACGCGGTCCGCCACGGCCCAGGCTAAGAATCCACCGAACAACAGCAAGTCCGCCAACGTGCCGTTGGCGAGCAAATGCGCGAACGCCCACAACTTGACCGCCGCCAGCATGGGATGCCTGGCCGCCGTTTTGATCCTTCCCGGCAGGTACGCGGCTATGATCAATGGGAAAACCGGCAACATGACGATCAACGCCGCGTGGCGCAGCCAAGTGGGCGGTGAATACAGGAAGACCGGTGCCTGCCGCGCGAGGCCAAACCCGTAGCAGATCAAAATGAAGCCGATCAGCGAAACCAGCGCGTACAGCCCCTTCCACGCGCGCTCGCCCAACCGATGGATGGACCCTGCACGCCACGCCGGCGCGAGGATGGCGACAGAATGAACGCCGAGAAATAGACACAGTCCGATGATCAACAGCGCCATGGCCGCCCCTTACTTCTTGCGGCGCGGTTTGCCACGCACCGCTTTGGCCGGAGCCCGGCGGGATTTTGCGGCCACGACTCTGCGCTTTGCATGTTTGACTCCTGCAACCCGCTTGCCGCTCTTGGCCGCAGCTTTGGGTTTCTTCGCCTCAGGAAGCGCCGCGGCACGCTTGACTGAACCTGAGCGCTTCGCCGAACCAGCGCGCTTGGATGGAGCAGCGCGCTTGGATGGACCAGCTTGCTTGCGAACAGCCGCCTTTTTGACGTCCGGCGACAGCGCCGCCCCGCCCCGCAGCTGCTCGAGTATCCCCGGATTCTCCAGTGTCGACATGTCCTGTGTGATCTCCTCTTCCCGGGCAATCGAACGCAGCAGCCGGCGCATGATTTTTCCGGACCGCGTCTTCGGGAGATTGTCGGTCAAACGGATTTCATCGGGCTTGGCAATGGGACTCAGTTGTTCGCCAACCCAGATGCGCAGTTCTTCGATGAGTGCAGTCGCCTTCCCTCCTTCGGGCCGCGCGATATTGAGCACCACATACGCGAATACCGATTCGCCTTTTATGTCGTGGGCTTTGCTCACCACCGCGGCCTCCGCGACGTGCGGGTGCGCCACGAGCGCCGATTCGATTTCCATGGTTCCGAGGCGGTGGCCCGCGACGTTCAGCACGTCGTCGATGCGGCCCATGATCCAGTAATAGCCGTCCTTGTCGCGGCGGGCGGAGTCCCCGGCGACGTAGTAGCGATCCCGGAATTTCTCCCAGTACGTTTGCAGATAGCGCTCATTGTCCCCCCAGATCGTCCGCAGCATCGAGGGCCAGGGCCGCTTGATCACGAGGTAGCCGCCGGCGTTCGGTGTTTTCACGGACCGCCCCTCGTCATCGACGATGTCGACGAAGATTCCCGGCAGGGGTTTGGCGCAGGAGCCCGGCTTGGTCGGCGTCACGCCGGGAATGGGCGTCATCATGACGGCGCCGGTTTCGGTCTGCCACCACGTATCCACGATGGGGCAGCGTTTGGCGCCGATGACCCTGTGGTACCACATCCAGGCTTCGGGATTGATGGGCTCGCCGACGCTGCCGAGCAGTCGGAGCTTGCCCAGATCGTACTTGCGCGGGATGGCCTCGCCCAACTTCATGAGCGCGCGTATCGCAGTCGGTGCCGTATAAAAAATGGTGACGCCGTGCGTTTCGCAGATCTTCCAAAAGCGCCCGCCGTCGGGAAAGGTGGGCGCGCCTTCGTACATGAGGACCGTGGCGCCCGCCGCCAGCGGCCCGTAGGCGACGTAAGTATGCCCGGTGACCCAGCCGACGTCGGCCGTGCACCAAAATACATCGCTGTCCCTGAGGTCGAATACCCATTGGGTACTGGTCTTGGCATTGAGCAGGTATCCGCCGCTGGAATGCTGGATGCCCTTGGGTCTGCCGGTTGATCCTGACGTATAGAGCAGAAACAAGGGATGTTCCGCATCCACCCATTCAGGTTCGCAAGTCGCGCTCTGTCCGGACACCGCATCCCGCCACCAGACGTCGCGGCCGGCGCGCATTGGGCAGTCACCGCCCGTGCGGGCGTAGACGATGACTTTTTGCACGGTGGGACAGCCATCGGCGAGCGCCTTGTCGACCGCGCGTTTGAGTTCGATCGGATTGCCGCCGCGCCAGCCGCCGTCGGCGGTGATTACCAGCTTCGCGCCCGCATCTTCGATGCGATCCTTGACGGCGTTGGCGGAAAAGCCGCCGAATACGACCGAGTGCACGGCGCCGATGCGCGCACAGGACTGCATGGCGATCACAGCCTCCGGAATCAGGGGCATGTAAATCACCACCCGGTCGCCGCGCCCAATGCCCGCATCCTTGAGTGCGTTGGCAAACCGGCACACCTCGCGGTGCAGCTCGGCGTAGGTCAGCCTGCGCACGTCGCCCGGCTCACCCTCGAACACGATCGCGGTCTTCCCGCTGCGATCGTGCAAATGCACATCCAGGCAATTGTAAGACACGTTCAATTGACCGTCGGTGAACCAGCGGTAGTTGGGCGCCCGGCTGTCGTCCAAGGCCACCGTGAAGGGCCGGTGCCAATCGATCTCTGCCGTCGCCAGATCCGCCCAGAAGCCGACATAGTCATTCGCGGCCTTTGCATGCAGGTCGTGCAGGTCGCCGGCCTTGAGCACGGCGTCCTTGCGGAACTGCGCGGACGGCCGAAACACACGGTCCTCTTGCAGCACGGATTGGATGTCTTTTTGAGCCATCGTCTTGCTCCCCCGGATTGAATTGCCAGCCTTTCGTTTATTTACGCGCCGGCGGCGATCCGGCGTGCCTGCTGCCGCAAGATACTGCCAAACCCGTGCGTATCAAAAAAGAATTCGAGCCCCGCGCCGTCCGGTTGCCGCGGCTTGAGGTCATCCAGCGTCGCATCGAGCGGAATGTCGCACACGATGCCGGTCAATCGCCGCGCCAGATACGCCGCCTCCTTGTGCGCGAGCAGCCTGGCCGCGATTGCGGCGGCGCCCCGCAACTTCATCAAAGGTATGCGGTGGAGATTCGCATACAATTCGTCGAGCGAGCCGAATACCGCAAATAGCTCGGCCGCGGTCTTTCTCCCGACCCCGGGCACTCCCGGAATATTGTCCACGCTGTCGCCGGTCAGCGCCAAAAAATCCGCGATGAGCTCCGGTGTCGCGCCGAAACGCGGGCCGATGTCGCGGTAGTGATATCGAGTGTTGCCGGTGTAGTCCCAAAACACGTCACCGTCGCGAATGAGTTGCGATAGGTCCTTGTCCCGGGTCACCAACACATTGCAGAGGCCTGCGGCGCGCGAACGCGCAGCCAGCGTGCCGATGATGTCGTCGGCTTCGTACTCCGCGCTCGCGAACTCGGCAAGGCCCATATGCCGGCAAAATTCGCGGCACAGCGCGAACTGCCGCTCCAAATCGGCGGGCGGCGCTTCGCGGTTGGCTTTATACGCGGGATAAATGCCGTTGCGGAACGACGTTTCGTGGCGCGTGCGGAGGTCGAAAGCGACGGCAATGCGCTCCGGGCGAACCTGTTCCATCAAATCCGACAAGAATCGCGCGAAGCCGTACAAGGCCTGCGTTGCATTGCCGTCGCCGTCCATCATGTCCGGGGGCATGGAATGGTAGGCCCGGAAAATGAAATAGCTGGCGTCGACGTAGTAGACGACGCCGGTCCGCGCCTGTGCAGCGCCCGTGCTCACATCGGCCAGCGTTGCATGCGCTCGTGCAGCGGGCTCGAACGCGGGAAGTGCGCGATCAGGTATTCCATCTGATCGGCCAGTACGCGGCGCCCTTTCAAGAAAATGTACTCGGCGTACGTCGGGGTGAACGGTACCGCGAGCAGTTGCATGCCCGCCTGCTCCGGAGTCCGCGACGCCTTGGCATTGTTGCAACGTCGGCATGCGGACACCACGTTGCTCCAGGTATCGTGTCCGCCGCGGCTGAACGGGGTCACATGGTCCCGCGACAAAAGGCTGTAGGTGAACCGCGCGCCGCAGTACAAGCACAGGTAGGCATCGCGGCGGAACAATGTCTGATTATTGAGCGGCGGCGTGTACGAGGCGCCCCGCAAATTCCCGGGGTTGCCCGAGGTCCCCAGCGTGGCAATGATCGAGTTCACGTCCACGATGGTCCGAATACCAGTTCTCGCGCAAGTGCCTCCGTACAGCCGATACAGCAACGTCCCACAGGTATAGGCCACCTGCTCGGTGTGGTACAGACGAGCGGCTTCCCGGTAATCCACCCACTCCAAGGGCATCCCGGATACATCGGTGCGCAGAATCTGTTGCGACAACGGATACCCATGCGCTACCACGGCGATGTCGTCCCGCCAGTCCAATAACTGCTGCTTTAGCGTAAGCATCGGCTTCATAACAGTACTAAAGATAGTCGACTCTTATGCCATAATTCAACGTTTGGCATGAACTTAAGGTTCGGGAGAGATCTGCATGGCCGTCGTCGTCGGTGTCCTCACGGAAACTCAAGCCTCGGAGACCCGTGTCGCCGTCGTCCCGGAAATCGCCGCGAAACTGAAGGCCGCAGGCGTTCGGGTTCTGATTCAGCGCGGTGCGGGGATGGCGGCGCATTTTCCGGACGCTTTATATACGGATGCCGAGTTCAGCGATGCGGCCGCCATTTTGGGCTCTGCGGATGTCTTGTTGAAAGTTCAACCGCCGAGTCTTGCGGAAGTGAGCGCGCTCAGGAAGGGCGCGGTGGTGATCGGGTACATGCAGGCCTACGCGCGGCCGGACCTGGTCCGTGCTCTCAAGGATCGCGGGGTCACCAGTTTCGCGATGGAACTGGTGCCGCGCATTTCCCGGGCGCAATCGATGGACGCGCTGTCCTCGCAGGCGTCCGTGGCCGGCTACAAGGCGGCGCTGATCGCGGCCAACACGCTCGAGAGGTTTCTGCCCATGCTCACGACCGCCGCGGGCACGATCCGCCCGGCATCGGTCCTGGTGATCGGTGCGGGCGTCGCCGGTTTGCAGGCGATCGCAACGGCGAAGCGCTTGGGAGCGGTGGTCGAAGCGTATGACGTACGTAGCGCAACCAAGGACCAGGTGAAATCGCTGGGCGCGAAGTTCATCGAAACCGGCGTTTCCGCGGAAGGCGCCGGCGGATATGCCCGCGAACTCACCGCGGAAGAAAAGACCAAACAGCAGGAGGTTCTGGATGCGCGGATTGCCGCCAGCGACGCCGTCATCAGCACCGCCTCGGTGCCGGGACGGGCCGCGCCGCGAATCATCACTCAGGCGGCGGTCGAGCGCATGAAAACCGGCTCCGTGATCGTCGACGTCGCGGCCGAGCAGGGCGGCAATTGCGAACTGACCCGCGCGGGCGAGACCGTCGCACATGGCGGAGTCAAGATCGTGGGTCCCGTGAATCTGCCCGCCTCCTTGCCGTACCACGCGAGCGAAATGTATTCCCGCAATCTATTCAACCTGTTGAAGCCGGCGCTGGCGAAGGGTGAGCTCGCCATCGATTGGAACGACGAAGTGTTCGCAGGCTGCGTGCTCACGCACGACGGTCAAATCAAGCACGAGGCGACGCGCAAAACGGTGGAGGGGCAATAAACATGATCGACGGCGTCATAGCGCTTTATATATTCATGTTGGCGGCGTTCACCGGCTACGAGGTCATTTCCCGCGTGCCGGTCATCCTGCACACGCCGCTCATGTCGGGCTCGAATTTCGTCCATGGCATCGTCTTGGTGGGCGCGATGGTCGCCTTAGGCCAGGCGGACACCACGCTGTTGCGGGTCATCGGAGTCGTCGGCGTGATTCTCGCCGCGGGTAATGCCGTGGGCGGCTATGTGGTGACCGAACGCATGCTGAAGATGTTCGTCTCCGCCGGCAGAAAGAAAGGACCTCGATGATGCCTTCCCCGCCGACCATTCAAACCGTGACGCAGCTGTCCTATCTCGTGGCCGCCGCGCTGTTCATCCTCGGCCTCAAACGCATGAGCTCGCCGGTCACCGCAGTGAGCGGCGTGCGCTGGGCCGGCGCAGGCATGGTTCTCGCCACGCTCGTGACCTTCCTGGCCTTCACCGGCGCCTCGCCGTTGAATGTGGCGCTTGTGATCGGCGCCATCGCCATCGGCGGCACCGTGGCCTGGATCAGCGGCAAGCGCGTGGCCATGACCGACATGCCGCAAATGATCGCGCTGTACAACGGCATGGGCGGCGGCGCCGCGGCCGCCATCGCCGCCGTGGAACTGTTTCGCGGCAGCGAGCACGGCATCGTGCACCTCGTCATCGCCGCCGTCGGCGGCTTCATCGGCTCCGTGTCGTTCAGCGGCAGCCTGATCGCGTTCGCGAAATTGCAAGGTTTGATCACCAAGTCGGTGCGCTTTGGCGGCCAGAAGTTCGTGAATTTGGCGATTTTGCTGGTCACCGCCGGCCTCGGTTTTCTGGTCGTTTCCGGCATGGACTCCGGGCTGCCGCTGGCCGGCCTGCCCGCGGTTTCCCTGTTCTTTGCTTTTTCCCTGCTGCTCGGCATCGCCATGACATTGCCGATCGGCGGCGCCGACATGCCGGTGGTGATATCGCTGTACAACGCGCTGACCGGTCTTGCGGTCGGATTCGAAGGCTTCGTGCTCGACAACGCCGCCATGATCATCGCGGGCACCGTGGTCGGTGCGGCCGGCACGCTGCTCACGCAGCTCATGGCGAAAGCCATGAACCGTTCGCTCGGCAATGTCCTGTTCTCGAACTTCGGCGAGAGCTCCTCCGCGGGCGGTGCCGGCGTCACCGGTTCCCAGAAGGCCATCGAGGCCTCGGATGCCGGAGTCATGATGGCGTACTCGCAAAAGATCATCATCGTGCCGGGCTATGGTCTGGCCGTGGCGCAAGCTCAGCACAAGGTGTGGGAACTGACGCAGCTGCTGATCGATCATGGCGTCAAGGTACGGTTTGCCATTCATCCGGTCGCCGGCCGCATGCCGGGCCACATGAACGTGCTGCTTGCGGAGGCCGGCGTGCCTTACGACTTGATATCCGACCTGGACGAAATCAACGCCGAGTTCGAAACCGCCGATGTGGCGTTGATCATCGGCGCCAACGACGTCGTCAATCCGGACGCCCGCGCCAACCGGGCGAGCCCGATTTTCGGAATGCCGATCTTGAATGCGGACAAGGCAAAGAACGTCGTCGTCATCAAGCGCGGCCAGGGTCAGGGCTTTTCCGGCATCGACAATGCACTTTTCGTGCTCGATCAAACGCGCATGCTCTATGGCGACGCGCAGGCGGCGGTGAGTCAGCTGATTCAAGCGGTCAAGGCTGCAGGCTGATCTCGAAGCGATCCTAAGGCGCGTGCTGCCCACCGGAGGCCTTCGGCGCCATGAAAATCCTCGTCGTTGCGATTCTGTACGCCCTGTGCGGTGCGGGTGCCGCCGCGGCGGCCACCGAAGGCGCCCGCCTGCGGCAGCATGCCGAGAATGTCCGCATC
>Ga0066789_10000065_pt1 | contig 29348 bp, 29 predicted proteins | sample OrgsoiDNA2013049_FD_70960 | JGI IMG/M metagenome (GOLD analysis project Ga0066789, IMG submission 70960) | Permafrost soil microbial communities from the Arctic, to analyse light accelerated degradation of dissolved organic matter (DOM) -... | ecosystem: Environmental > Terrestrial > Soil >...
ATCTAAGTCCCTGTTTTTGAGTCGGTTTTCGAGATGTGTGAATCCGATAGCCGGCGACCGGGCTTTTTTGCCACCGTCGCCTCGCGGATATGGTTTTGCATTGCCCGGTAGGGCTTAACAAAACCTCCACAAGACTTGACGCCAGCGTCGGGGCGTCAGGACCACACGATTTTGCCGTACGCGAAAGCATCTCTCGTCAGCGCGCCGGATATCGCTCACAAGTCTCATCGACCCGCCCTGCGATCCCATCGCGCGCATAACGCTGCCGCGTCCACCGCAACCCACCCCGCGTTTCGCGACGCCCATGATACGCCCCTCTTGTAGGGTGGGAGAGGCGAATTTGTAGAGATGATTTGCCCGACGGGTGAAGCGAAATATTTTTGCAAAAGGGGGTAGACACGCCTTTCAACAAACCGCCCGACGGGCAAATCACCACACGCCGGCGAGAGCAAATTCCGCTTTGCGCGCAAGTGCGCAGCGCGCGGGTCAATCCCTCAAAACGGACTCTCGCCCAGTCCCGCAACATCCGCCGGCCTTGGGCCGGGTGCGGCCCAGCGAAAGCGGCGGTCGTTTTCGGCAATCGCGACATCGTTGATGCTGGCTTCGCGGCGGCGCATCAGGCCGTGTTCGTCGAACTCCCATTGCTCGTTGCCATAGGAGCGGTGCCACTGCCCGGCATCGTCATGCCATTCATATTGAGAGCGCACCGCGATGCGATTGTCGTGGAACGCCCAGAGATCCTTGATCAGGCGATACTCGTGCTCCTTTGCCCATTTGCGGCTGAGGAACGCCACGATCGCGGCGCGGCCCTCGAAAAATTCGGAGCGGTTGCGCCAGCGGCTGGCTTCCGTATAGGCCAGCGCCACGCGTTCGGGATCGCGCGAATTCCAGGCGTCTTCGGCCATGCGGGCTTTTTGCGCGGCGGTCTCTTTGGTAAATGGCGGCAGCGGCGGACGTGACATGATGGCCTCGGGTTCTCTGCTGGCGATCGGCAGATTGTATCGCCGCCTTCCCACGAGTCGATGGCGCGTTGCCTATCGCCCGATAACCGGACCTCATCGACCTTCAGCAGCGTGCGCAGCGGCGAGCCGGCTACCGCATCGGCAATGCGATGGAACCATCCATGCGGGAAACCATTAGCCCGGAGGGAACGCATCAAAGGGTTGAGCCCATGAGCGGTCATTTCACGCGCAATCGTTTGAACCGCTGCATTGTTGGCGCGGTGTCTCTGTTGGTCCTGACCTGTATCGTGATATTCGGTGTCGCGCGACACTTCGTCGCCTAAAGGCATTGCATGAACATGCTCGAAACGATGCTGGGGCGAACCGTGTTTCGGCTCTGGCCCGACTTGCCAAGGGATATTCAGGAACGAATCTTTGAGGCGCTGCCCTGCGAAGCCGGGGACAGACGTTCCATCGCGACGCTATTGCACGATCATCACCCTCGAACGGCGCACCCGCCAAGGCCGACGGCATTGGCGTGAACCAGCGGCGAGCGGTAACTGAGCGCGCCGGCGAGCTGGCGAATGCGAAGTGCGCGGCGGCTGGATCGATACGTGTGATCTCGGCGCGGTGCTCGGTTGCGAGGAACCGTTGCCGCATCGCAGCGAGGATCACTGAGAATTGTCGCGGGGCATGATTTGGACGTTGCTTCCTCGAAACAGCGGCCTCAAATGCGGTCCGAGGTCGCTTACCCAAGGAGGCAACCATGAACCCCAGAGGAGCAGTTTTTCAACCCGAGCTGATCGAATTGATGAAGGCTGTCCTTGACGATGCCACGGCAATGCTTCCCGAAGCGAAGCGCACGTCGACGGTGAAAGCTGAAATCGCGTCTCACATTCTTGCATGTGCTGCGAAGGGCGAGCGAGACCCGGTGGCGCTGAAATTGGCCGCGCTCTCGGCCGTAATAGAGTGTACGCACTATTCTCATGATATCTCGCCGGAGCGCCGGGCGGTCTGAGCGCGCGGGTTCTAGACCTGATCGGCCTTCAGCAACGTGCGCAGCGCCTTCGGGATCGGCTGCGCCCGTCCCTCGCTGATGAAGGCGACGCGCACCTGCGCCTTCACCAGCACGACATCGCCGCGCCGCACCTCCTGCGCCAGCGTGATCGAAGCGCCCTTTACCGCGACCGGCCACGTCACCACGTCGAGCACGTCGTCCATTCGCGCCGGCTTGAAAAAATCGATCTGCATCGAGCGCACCACGAATGCAAAACCCGGCGTCTCCAGTTCGGCTTCCGCAAACAGCGTGTGCTGCTCCGCGCCCATCAGCCGCAGATGATTGGTCCGCCCGCGCTCCATGAAGCGCAGATAATTGGCATGATAGACGATGCCGGAAAAATCGGTGTCCTCGTAATAGACGCGGATCTGCATGTGATGGCGGCCGTCGCGAACGACGCCGTCGAGAGCGGCGGTCATTTCGACATCTCCTGCCCGATATCCATCCTGCTGTCGACATCGCCCCTATCGCTGCGCCTGCTCATGGGCCCGCTTGAGGAAGTCTTCCAAATCCCAGGGCACGACGCGCCCTGCTTCTACGTCAGCCATTCCTTCGTCGATGGCGTCCTTGAGCGGACGAAATTTCCTGGCTTGAGACAGCAGATAAGCGGCCGCCGGCTCCCGCATTTCCTCGGGCAGCAGTTCAAGGGCTTCGACAGCTTTTTCGACGGCTGAACTCATGGGGGCACGCTAACATCCTTGAGGCCGGATGCACAGAGTGAGGCCCCGATCATTCCTTCGTTATCAGCAGGACGGCTTGCGCTTCGCATGGACTGCGCGGCCTAACCGACGATCGAGGCCGCAATGATTGCTCGCGCCCTCAAGCGGGGGTTAATTCTCCCGAACGACCCGAAAGCCATTGGTGTAAAATCTGACATCATGATCGTATTTGAACCGCGCCGCTGAACGCAGATATCGGGGATCGTTGTTGAAGGAACCGCCGCGCAAGACACGTTCGCGGCACTGCGGCTTTGTCCACGCCGATCCGTCCGCGGGGGCGCCGCGATAGTTGTCGTTCCAGCAATCCTCGACCCATTCCGCGGCATTGCCCGTCATGTCGTGGATGCCGAATGCATTCGGCTTGAACGAGCCGGTGTCGACTGCCTTCCGCAGCGGATCGGTGGTGCAGCCGATGCAGTTGGCCTTGTCCTTGTCGACGGTCTTGCCCCATGGGTAGGTCGTCGTCGAGCCTGCTCTGGCGGCGTATTCCCACTCGCTTTCGCTGGGAAGCCGGTAGGTGTGTCCGGTCTTTTGCGTTAGCCAAGCGGTGTAGCCCTTGGCGTCGTCCCAATCCAGATCTATTGCCGGGCGCCGGGCGCGCCCAAGGCCGCGGTCATCCGGCTTTTGCTTGCAGCCGCCTTCGGCGATACAGGCGTCCCACTCCTCGAAGGTGACTTCGCGCCGGCCGATGTAGAAGGGTCTGCGGATCGACACCTGATGAACCGGCGCCTCGAAATCGAACATCTCGGTCGAGCCCATCTCGAATGCGCCCGCCGGTATCAGGACCATTTCGGGACATTGCGGACAGTCGCGGATGGCGGCTTGAGACGCGGCGGCGGACGGCGGCGCCGCAGCCGGCGGTTCGGGAACGGACGGCTTGGTTACGGTCCTGGTTTCGATCTGCTGAAGTCGTGCCCGCGCCGTCGCCGCAAATGGACCGTCGGGGTAGGAATCCAGATAGGCCTTGAAATCAGCCGCGCTTTCGCTGCCCTTGATCGTATCCCAGAATCCCTGTTCGAGCGGATCGGCCGCACGAACCGGCGCAGCCGGAGTGGCGGCCGGCTTGCGCGTCGCACTGATCACGAGATCTTCCGGCGATGGCGATGACTCCCAGGGGATCTGCGCATCGCGCGTCGCCTGCGCCACCGATGTCCGAACCCGCCGGAACACTTCCTTGAAGGACAGTCCCGCGACCTTTGTCGACTTGATCAGTTCGACGGCGAACAGGTTGGCGCTGCGTGGCGCGTCGCCGACGACCTCGCCCGGAGCCACCGGATAGATCAGCGTCACGCCCTGTATCGGCGGTTGATGGGCAAGACCGCGGACGCGGCCGGACACGATTTGCTGCCAGGGATTTTTTCGCGCGGCATCGAGGATAACAACGCAGCCGGCCGGCCGCGAGACGATCAAGGGATCGAGGATCAGGTCGATGTCGATTCCTTCGGTGCGGGCGTCGGCTTCGGCGGCGATCCTTGAATCGACCGCCAGCAGGTAATTCCGGTCCTGATACTGAACGGCGTGACCGCCATAATAGACCACCGCGGTGACGCCCCACCCGAGCTTCCTGGTAAATGCGCCGATTGCGGCTTCCATCTCGGTCCGTCTGGCGTTCTCGGCGTACACCACATCGAAACCGGCGTCCCTCAGCACATCGGCAAATGCGCGAGCGTCGCCGGGCAGCGAGGCGACAGGAGACTGCGGATAGGATCCATTGCCGATCACCAGCGCCACCCGCCGGGGTGTTTCAGCGGGCGCGTTCTGGCCAAAGGCCGTGACCGTCGCCGACAGCAACGTCAGTAAGGCAATGCCTGCCAGACGCAGCTTCAGCATCGCGGCAGCCCGGTCTGCCTTGCAACCGGATCCGGTCGTCTTCCAGTTCCAGACATCACGAATTCCTTGGAAAATCTCTTGAAAAATATCTCTTGGAAAATATCCTGGCAAATTTTGGCAAAGCTTTTGAATATCGCGGTTCGGTTAGCGCACATAAATCGTGATCTTCTTCGACATGACGGGCGGCTGATGCGGGATGTGCTGGTGGTCGCCGAGCAGCAACTGCAAGGTGTGCGTTCCCGGAGGCAGCGTCAGCACCGTCTCGGTTTGTCCATTGCCCAAATGAATATGATTGTAATCGGAGGGGATCGGCTGATCCAGCGGCACCATATCGGTGTCGACCAGCAAATGATGGTGCCCGGTGAATTCCTTGACGACGCCGGCGGGGGCCACGCCCATCTCCTTCAACCCGATCTTCACCGTGAAGCGCTGGGGCACGCGCGCGCCGTCGAGTGGATAGTGAAAATAGACCACCGCCCCCGGCGCGGACGCGGTGGTCGCCGCGCGCGCCGGCACCATCTGCAGCGCCGTCCACGCCAGCACCAAAGCGGCCATGAGGATATTCAAAGGCCCGGCCTTCGCAAATGGTTTACGCAACACTATCATTTCACTTGTTCCTCATCTGCGAAATCTCCTCCTCGCCGGTGGCCGCACCGCCGCCTTGACGGTCACCTTGATCCGTTCGGAGATCACGGGCGGATCGTGCGGCATGTGCTTTTCGTCGGCCAGGATCAGTTGCAGCGTATGCTCCCCCGGGGAAAGTGTGATTTTCTTCTCTGTCTGACCGTTGCCGAAATGAATGTGATTCAGGTCACTCGGCAGCGGCCGATCCAGCGGCGGGGTCTCGACATCGATCATCAGGTGATGATGGCCGGTGTTCGGCTTGAAGACGCCCGCCGGCGCGACGCCCATGTTGCGCAGGCCGAACCGGATCGTCGAGTTCGGGTAAATGCGCTCGCCGTTGCCCGGATAGATGAAATAAACCGCGGCGTCCGGCGGTGAGGGCCGGCGGCCATCCGCTGCGGCGGCCTGCGGCGGAGCCTTGTCCGGCGCTGCGTCCGCGACATGGATGTGAATGACCTTGGAGAAGACCGGCGGATCGTGGGCAATATGCTCGTGGTCCCCCAGCAAAAGCTGCAGCGTGTGGTCGCCGGGCGTCAAATTGATTTCTGCCTCGGTCTGGGCGCGGCCGAAATGCACGTGGTTGAGGTCGCTCGGGATCTCGCGATCGAACGCGGGAAGCGGGGCATCGATCAGCAGGTGATGATGTCCGCTGTTGGGCTTGCTGGTCCCCGCCGGCACCAGCTCCATGCCGGAGATACCGAATTTCACGGTCAGCTTGCGTCCCACCGTCGCGCCATCCGCCGGCTCGACGAAAAACACGCCGGCGCCTGCCGGCGCAGGGGTCCGGGCCTTTTCTACCGTCGCGGGGTCCACCCTGACGTGGATGACCTCGGAAAATACCGGCGGCTGGTGTGGAATGTGAGACTGGTCACCCAACAGGAGCTGCAAAGTATGCTCACCTGCGGGCAGAGTGATTTCCGCCTCGATCTGACCGCCGCCAAAATGAATATGGTTGAAATCGCTCGGGATAGGCTGATCCAGCGGCGGCAGCCCGGTATCGATGAGAAGATGATGATGACCCGTATTTGGCTTCACGGTCCCGGCAGGAGCGACCTCCATGTTCTCGATCCCGAACCGGATCTTGAGCTTGGAGGGGACCGTCGCGCCGTCCTTGAGATCGACGAAGAAGATCCTGGCATTGGGAGCCGAAGGCTTCCGCACGGGTTGCTGCGCGCTGGCCTCGATGCGCGCATCCAGAGTTATTATGGCAAGGACAACCAGGCAGACGCGGAAAAAAAATCGATACATAAGCTGCTCCCCTGTCACGCTAACATGAGCCTCCAGCACGAACAAGTTGCCGGAACGGACCGCCGCTCCCAAGTCCTTGAGCCGCTGCGTGACGAGGCTCACGCTTTGCCGCAAATTCCTTCCTGCAAAAAATTTTGGCGAACCGATCGTTCGCGGCCCGCATGGCGGGGTTGTTCATTGAAAACAGGCGTCATTTCGGCTAGACTTCCGGAGTTATGAGCATGAACATATTGGTTCGATGTATTGCCCTTGGCTTCATGTTCGCCGTCGGCCTGTTCGCCGAGGCGCGCGCCGCCGAGCAGCGTGTCGCGCTGGTGATCGGCAACGGAGCCTACTGGTCCGCGCCAGAGCTTCGCAACAGCCGGAACGATGCCGACGACATTTCCGTGCAACTCAAGCAATTGGGTTTTGCCGTCATCGACGGCCGCGACCTCGACAGGTCGTCGATGCAGGCCGCGCTGAGCCGCTTCGCCCAGCGCCTCAAAGGCGCCGACGCGGGCCTCGTCTACTATTCGGGACACGGGCTGCAGATGAACGGTCAGAACTTTCTCGTTCCCGTCGATTTGAAATACGACAACGGCACGTTCACGCCGTTCGAACTGGTCAAGGTCGACGACGTCATCGATGCGCTCGGCTATACCGACGGTGTCCGGATACTGGTGCTGGACGCCTGCCGCGACAACCCGTTCGCCAATACCCTGGCTCAAAACAAGGCCACCCGTGGCGCCGGCGTAACGCGAGGCCTTGCCAAAATCGAACGCTCGCAGGGAATGCTGATCGCCTATTCGACGCAAGCCAACGCCGTCGCCGCCGATGGCACCGGGCGCAACAGCCCTTTCACCGACGCACTGAAGCGCGAACTTCAGGTTCCCGGACTGGAAGTCGCGACGGTATTTCGCCGTGTCGCGGTGAACGTAAATCGCGAGACCGGCGGCGCCCAGACTCCGGAACTGTCGGTATCGCTGCTCGGGGATTTTTATCTCAATCCTCAGGAAAGCGATATCAGCGCGTGGCAAAAGCTGGGACTCTCGGCAAGCGCCGACGGCCTGAAGACATTCATTTCAAGGTTTCCCACCAGCGTGATGATCGACGCGGCGCGGGCGCGCCTGGAAGCCATCGAGAATGCCAGCCAGCGGGAACGGCTGGCGCGCGAGTATGAGGAAAAGGAGCGTCGCCTGCGACAGGAGCTCGAAGCTGCCGAAGCCGGTTACCGAAAAGCCGCGGCGGAGCTCGCAGCGCGACGCGAACGCGATGAGCGCGAGCGATTGGCTGACGCGAAGAGCGGCCCACCTCCGGCAGCATCCGCGTCGCCGGCCCCCGCGGCCGCCAGTTCGGGCCGGCCTCCGGAAATCGTGGCCCGGGTCCCCGACGACAGCGCGCGCGAGCAGCAGTCGCGCGAGCAGCAGTTGAAAGAACAGGCCGCCGCCGCAGAGCGCGAACGGCTGGCGTCGCAGGTCGCCGCCTACGAGGCCGACACGGCGCGGCTGGCCAACGAACGCCAGGCGCTTGAGCTCGCGATGTCGGATAGTCTGGCCAGGGCGCAGGCGGAACGCGAGCGGGCGGAAAAGAAGGTCGCGACGGAAACCGCGCGCTTGCCGGTGCTGGCGCTCGATCAGCAGCGAACGATGGCGCAACCGCCGGCGTCGCCGCGGCGTGCCGCATCGACCTGCCAGGAGATCAACTCGCGCGCCCAGCTTGGCGGCGACATTTCCGACGCGGATCGCGATATTTTGAAGCATGGCTGCCATTGATTGCGGATAGGAATTGAAATGGAACACCAGGGCGATTCAACCATCCGAGGCATTTGCATGTCAGATTTTCCCGCGAGATGGAGACGACGCGCGACGACGCCGCTGCGAAGGTTGAGCCTGCTCGCAGGCGCCGCCTGTTGTTTCCTGGTCGGCGCAACGGCGGCCTTCCCGCAGCCCGCGCCAGGCCCGCAGGCCGCACCGCCCACGCAGGCTGCGCCGAGCCCGCCGGCCCCGCCGATACCGGTGCCGTTCGATGACGCGCTGCTCCGGGCGGCCAACGACCTGTTTTCCAAGGCTGCGGTGCCGCCGGGTGAAGGGAAGATCGAACTCGTGATCGACCCCTTGATCGACGGCATCAGCGGCGCGCAGTCGACGGCCACACGATTGATGCAGGAGCGCATCGTGGCGCTGATCAGGAAGTCCTACCCGCGTTTCGAGGTGCGTCCGTTTTCCAGCGAAGCCTTGTCGCGCGCACCGGTCGTGCTGATCGGCACCTTTACCGCGATCAACAATGCAGGCGTGGCGGACGGACCCCGCGACGCCTACCGGATCTGCCTAGCGCTGGCCGATCTGCGCAGCAAGAGCATCGTCTCCAAGGGCGTCGCCCGCGCCAAGCCGGAAGCGATCGACGTGACGCCGACGCCGGCCTTTGCAGACACGCCTGTCTGGGCGATGGATGCCGCAACCACCATGTACGTCAAGGCCTGTCAGGGCACCAAGCTGGGCGACCCGATCGACCCGGTCTACGTCGAGCGCATCGGCACCTCGTCGCTGATCAGCGATGCCATCCTGGAATATGACGACAGGCGCTATCGGGAATCGCTGGCTTTTTACCGGACTGCGCTCAAGATGACGGGCGGAGACCAGCTGCGCGTCCGCTCCGGTATCTATCTCGCCAACTGGAAACTCAACCGAAAGGACGACGCGACCGACGCATTCGGCAGTCTTGTCGATTACAGTCTGGCCGGAAAGAAACTGTCGATGCGGTTTCTGTTCAAGCCTGGCTCAACCCAGTTCATCGATGACCCGCAGATCTCGGCGGCCTACCCGATGTGGCTCAGCCAGATCGCCGTGCGGGCGACGCAGCGGAATACCTGCCTTCAACTGGTCGGGCACACCTCAAAAACGGGACCCGCACAGGTCAATGAGCGGCTTTCGGTGCTGCGCGCCCAATTCATCAAGGATCTCCTGCAGAGCAGCTCTCCCCGCCTTGCTGACAAGTTGAAAGCGACCGGCGTTGGCTTCAGGGAGACCCTGATCGGCACCGGCAAGGATGACGCCAGCGATGCCATCGACCGCCGCGTCGATTTCAACGTTTCGGATTGCTGAGACCGGTCGAATATTTCCCGGCGGCGAAACATTCACCGATGGTCGACAGTGGTGGGTTGTCGGCCATCTTCTCCGAGGCATCCAATGATGTAAGCGGTCCGGTCTCTGGGCAGGATCTTGGCGGCATCGGCCTTGAGACGGCATTCGAATTGCTCGATCTGCATGGCCTTGCGCCTTTCCGTTGGCACCGGGGATTCCCTGACCCTCATCACGCGAATCGGCGAGCCATCGGTTTCGAACTGCAGTTCATATTTTTTGCCGGTTGTGCCCGCCGCGTTGCAGGAGATGCTGGAAACCTGGCCCTTGGCGAAGTTTCCAAGCTGCCTGCACATTCCGGTCGACAATTCGACGAGCGGCGCCGGCAGGCCATCGACCTTCGGCCGGTCCTTGGATCTCAGCAGCATCCGGTCGACCGACAATTCGTATAGATCGTCTTGTTCCTTCCGGCCGTTTTCACCCGAGAACGTGACGATGTGGCTATTGTCGGTGGGGTCGTCGAGAACAATCGTAAAATTGGCCCGGCCTTGTTCGGTTTGGTAGAACGCAACCACCCTGCACGCGAAATCGCGCCCCGCGATCTTGAGTGTTCTGCACCTGCCTGACATTGACGCGAATACCGTCGTATCCGGTTCGCGTCTTCTGGTTTCATCCGAGACAAGAATTACGGGCGGAGCGTTCCTGAAATTCCGGACCTGCTCCAGAAGCCGGCTGCCATGAGATGGCCCGGCAACTGACGGTGTCGAAACGAAAATAATTGCAACAGCGAGGGCTTGCCAGCAGAGACGCATAATAATGCTCGTTCATAAGACAAAAGGATCGAACAGGCGCCGTGTAACATCAATTGGATCGTTAGTTCCCCGAAATTTTCGGCCTTGTGTCAAGCCCGGTGGCCGACTTTTGAACTCAATGAGGCTTTATTTCGGAGGAGTATCAAAGACAGACCGCAAGGTCCGGGAAGACAGCATATCAGATCGGGCTCCTGCTGAAGACGATATGCGATGCTTCGGCGAACTTTCTATCGCTGCTGGCGCGACGTCAGTCGTCGCCCTCGCCGCCTCTCATCGCCTGGCAGCCAGAGCCAGGCGGTCGGCGACTGCGTGTAGCCGTTTATCGAACGTCCAGAGCAACGTGTCGGGTGTCAGGCGGGACGATGCGAGCAAATGGACATCGACGTATCCCAAGCCCGTTCCGGCCAATCCATGGCGATCAATAAAACCGATGACTTCGCCGGTGTCGGCGACCGTTACTTGAGGCAGCCGATCCAGTTCCTTTAGAATTTCAGTTCGCCGCGGCAACTGCGCCAGTGCGAGCTCGCCGACGACAAATGGGTGCATCACGATGTCGGCAGCCTCAAGCAGAGCCATTAGCGTCTGTTGACCGCGACGAAAATGTTCAACCCAAACCGAGGTATCGGGAAGAATCATTTATCCATTTGCCGACGCGGGCGCGCCTTCAGCCGTGGGGCGACTCCACCAAGTCGTGCAAGCCGACGCGCAGCCTCGCGTTCGATCAGCGCCTTGAGCGCCTCCCGAAGAAGGGCCGACCTCTCATGAACATTGGTCAATTGCTCGGCCACGGCCAGCAATTCATCGTCGAGAGACACCGTCGTACGCATGTGATCTTCTCCAAGGCACGAAATATAGCATCATCTGATGCACATTTTCATGCCTACTCTTCGTCGCCGCCGCCGAACAATCCGAACTGCGCCGGATCGCGGGCCGGCTCCGCGAGGCCGAGATGGCGGAACGCGTGCGAGGTCAACAGCCGCCCGCGCGGGGTGCGCTGCAGATAGCCGCACTGAATCAGGAACGGCTCGATAATGTCCTCGATGGCATCGCGCGGCTCCGACAGCGCCGCCGCCATGGTCTCCACCCCGACAGGTCCGCCGCCGTAATTCATCGCGATGGTCGTGAGATAGCGCCGGTCCATGGCGTCGAGCCCGGCGGCATCGACCTCGAGCGCGCCGAGCGCGTTGTCGGCAATGGCGCGATCGATCGAAGCGGCATCTGCCGCGGAGGCAAAATCCCGCACCCGCCGCAACAGCCGGCCGGCAATGCGCGGCGTGCCGCGGGCGCGACGGGCGATTTCGTTGGCGCCATCCGGCGTCATGCCGATCTTGAGCACGCCGGCGCCGCGAGTGACGATTTTTTCCAGCTCTTCCACGGTGTAGAAATTCAGCCGCACCGGAATGCCGAAACGGTCGCGCAACGGATTGGTCAGCAGGCCTGCCCGCGTGGTGGCGCCGACCAGCGTGAATTTTGCCAGTTCGATCTTGACCGAGCGCGCCGCCGGTCCCTCGCCGATAATGAGGTCGAGCTGGAAATCCTCCATCGCCGGATACAGCACCTCCTCGACCGCGGGGCTGAGGCGATGGATTTCGTCGATGAACAAGACATCGCGCTCTTCGAGATTGGTCAGAAGTGCAGCGAGGTCGCCGGCCTTGGCGATGACAGGTCCGGAGGTGGCGCGAAAACCGACGCCAAGCTCGCGCGCCACGATCTGCGCCAGCGTGGTCTTGCCGAGCCCGGGGGGCCCGACGAACAGCACATGGTCCAGCGGCTCGCCTCGCTTGCGCGCCGCCTCGATGAAGATCGAGAGATTGGCGCGCGCCTGCGCCTGGCCGACGAACTCCGACAGCAGTTGCGGGCGCAACGCGGTGTCGGGCGCGTCGTCGGTGCGCCGCTCGGGGGTAACGATGCGGGAGGGCGTGGTCATGCCATGACCTGATTACCGGGCCGGGGACGAAATGGCCACAGCAGTGCGTTGCAGATCAGCCCGCACAGTATTCCACAGACAGCATGAAAGACTAAGACCGTAAGCAACGTCACAATATCAAATATACCAAGATTTTCTCCTTGAACGACCATTGCGACGCCTGCGAATAGCGCTGAAACCAGAACCGGCAAAAACGGGACGAAGCCGGTACGGACCTTGACCTGGAAAGTCGCGGCCACGACCGCGACAAACAATGCCTGCAAGCCACCGAAGAAATACGAAGCCGACGCAGCAGCCCCTATAAAGTCCATATAAAACCGGAACTCGTAAGAGTCCGGCGGAGCGGTGCTAAAAAGAAACCAGCCTGACAATTGCACGATCGAACCACCGACAAGGGGTCCTGCACCGGCAAAAATCAAGAAAACCAAGAAAACCAATACGGTCTTCGGGCCAAGGCCTTGCGCGTCAGACCGGCTCTCGGTCTCGCCACTCACTTCGCCAATTCCTTCAGCCCTAGCTTGATGAGCTGCGCCGTCTCCGCCCCCTCGCCCGCGATGCGCGAGGCGCCGGCAATCGCGGCCGCCGCTTGCGGCGGACCGTAACCGAGATTGACCAGCGCCGAGATCGCGTCGGTGACGGGACGCGGCGCGCGGTCGTGATCGATCGCGCCGGACAGATGCACCAGCGCCGGATCGACACTGGCAAAGGCCGGCGCCTTGTCTTTCAATTCGGTGACGATGCGCTCGGCGACTTTCGGGCCGACGCCCGGCGTGCGCGTCACCGCGGCCTTGTCGCGCAGCGCGATCGCATTGGCGAGATCGGACGGCGGCAGGGTCGAGAGCACCGCCAGCGCAACTTTGGCGCCGACGCCCTGCACGGTCTGCAGCAGGCGAAACCATTCGCGCTCGGTGTCGCTGCGAAAGCCGAACAGTTTGATCTGGTCTTCGCGCACATACGTCTCGATCGACAGCACCGCGGCCTCGCCGGTCGCGGGCAACGCCTGCAACGTCCGCGACGAGCAATACACCTGATAGCCGACGCCGCCGACGTCGAGAATGACAAAATCCTCGCCGTAGGAGTCGATCAGGCCCTTCAGTTTGCCGATCATAGCCCAACCACCTTCAGCCGCAGCGCCGCGCTTTGGCGATGATGCGCATGCGTAATGGCGATGGCGAGCGCATCGGCGGCATCGGCGGATTTTGGTTCAGCCTTCGGCAGCAGGATCTTCAGCATCACCAAAACCTGGTTCTTGTCGGCATGGCCGGCGCCGACCACCGTCTTCTTGACCTGATTGGGCGCATATTCCGCGACCGAAATCCCGAACATCGCCGGCGCCAGCATGGCGACGCCGCGCGCCTGGCCAAGTTTCAAGGTGGCGACGCCGTCCTTGTTGACAAAGGTCTGTTCGACCGCGGCTTCCGCGGGGCGAAAGTCGCCGAGCACGGCGGCAAGGCCCTCATGAATCGCCAACAGGCGGCTCGCCAGCGGCAATCCATCCGGCGGTTCCACCGAGCCGCAACCGACGAAGCTCAGCCGGTTGCCGTCGATTTCGATCACGCCCCAGCCGGTGCGGCGCAGGCCGGGATCGATGCCGAGGATGCGGACGGGATGGCGAATCGGCTGTTGGGTCATGGCTATTTAATACCCGCGGCGCGGTCCCAAGCCTAGCGCGGGCTATTCTCTATCAACCGACAAACCCGGCGAAAGCGTTGCATCGGCGTTTCGAGCGCAGGTAGCCCTGACTTGAAGACCAAGCCACCGAAGACAAGTCACCGGAAGACTGAGCCACCGGAAGATTAAGCCACCGCCGATATCGCCCGGGGAATTCGGGCCGGAAGCGTCTCCCGAAAGCTCTTGAGAATTACCGCACCAATTTCGGAACGAGGCAACGGTCTTCCGAAAAAATATCCTTGAACCTGGTCTGCCTTGACCTCGTGCAGGAACGCCACTTGTTGCACGGTCTCCACACCTTCGACCGTAATCCGCATGTCCAGTTCGCGTCCCAGCGCGATAATCGTCTTTACCACCGTTCCGGCGTTCTTGCCCGAGGAAGCCTCAAACCCTTGCATGAAGCTGCGGTCGATCTTGATCTTGTCGAACGGAAAGCGCCAGAGATAGCCAAGGCTGGAATACCCCGTACCGAAATCATCCATGACGATGGCGACCCCCATTGCCTTGAGCGTCCGCAATTCCGCCAGAATGGCTTCGGTATTGTCGAGCAACAGGCTTTCGGTGATTTCAAGCTCCAGGCGATGCGGGGCGAGACCGGCCTCCCCGAGGGCGCTCGCAACGATGGCGCTGACGTTACCCGCATCAAACTGCAGCGGCGAAAGGTTCACGGCGATTGTCAGCGGCTCCGGCCACGCCGCGGCGGTCATGCACGCCTCTCGCAGCACCCAGGCGCCGATCTCGTCGATCAGCCGCATGTCTTCTGCGACCGGGATGAACTTCAGCGGCGGGATCAACGTTCCATCTCCGGCCGGCAGGCGTATCAGCGCCTCGAAGCCGGCAAGGCTTTGATCGGATATGTTGAAAAGCGGCTGATAATGCAGCACGAAACGTTGATGGAGAACCGCATCACGGAGCGTCTTCTCAAGTGCCTTGCGGTCCTGCATCGCTTCGTCCATTTCAGGCGCGAAGAAACGAACGCAATTGCGGCCGTCAGCCTTGCTTTTGTACAGCGCCAGATCCGCACTTTTCAAAAGCCGCTCCGAATCGGCCCCGTCCGCCGGCGCCAGCGATATCCCGACGCTGACGGTGGCAACGATTTCATGTGCGCCTACTCTCACAGGAGCAGTCAACGCCGACGTCAGCCGCAGCGCAAAAGCGTCGACGTCGGCCTTGTCGCGAACCCCGGTCTGAACCACGATGAATTCGTCGCCACCCAGCCGGGCCACGATATCGTCGATGCGAATGGCCCCTCGCAGGCGTTCGGCGATCGTTTGGAGCAGGAAATCACCGCCGTCGTGTCCAAGCGTATCATTGACCTCCTTGAAGCGATCGAGGTCGATAAAGTGAACGGCGAGGCCGCCGCCGCGCGCGGGAAGAGCGGCAAGCGCGTTTTCCAGCTTTTCGATCAATCGGGCGCGATTGTCGAGACCTGTCAGCGCGTCGTGATGTGCGAGAAAGCGGAGGCGTCGATCGGCCTGCTGCTTTTCCTTCGTCCTGCGATACCAGGCGATTGCCGGAATTAAAAAGGCCACGCAGGTCAGCAGGCACAACGCCGCGGCCGCGACAAGAAACGTGCTGAAAAAATTATGGTGCTGTTCGGTGAGGTCCACGTAAGCCGCCACGACGGCAATGGGACGGCCATCGACAATGACTGGAACATAAGCATGCGCGAACCAGGCCGGCTGGTTGGCGGCGCTGCTTTGCTGTACGTTGACGATCGGCTTGTGTTCGGTCAGGGACCGCGCGGCGTCGGCGCTATACACCGAGACGTCGACGAATGCGATCTTGTCGCGTTCCGATACAAGCTGCGAGTAACCATCGCTACTGAAGATCTCGTAGCGAATAACCTCGCCGGACTTTCGGGCCGACTGAAAGAAAACCATGCTCGCGGCCGAGGGCTGCTCGCCGCCGGCGATCTGCTCGAGATCGGTGACGCTGGCCGCCAGAAACATCGCCCACCCCTGGGCGGTTGAAGTCGCATCCTGGTAGAGAAGACGATCCGTCGCGATCTTGACGGCCGTCCACGTCCCGGCCACCAGAATAGCAAGCACGACGACAAACGCGCCGATGTTTTTTCTTCCGGATGTCGCGGCAAGTGACATCACTGCGAAAGACCGGACTGCGAAAGACTTGACTGCGAAAGACTTGACTGCGAAAGACCTGGTCCGGTGCGCAGTTTCGCCAACTCGTTTTCGGCGTTTTGAAGCAGCTGCCGGTGACGCGGTTTTTCCTCAAGCCAGTCCGCGATGATGGATTTGAAGGTGCTCCGGGCTCGCTCAAGATCGGTCGGTGACGGGAACACAAGGTTGCGCTTCGGGTCGGATTTCAGTTGCTCGAGGGCGATCCGGTCCGAATTATCGTAGTTCTCGATGAATCGGGTGGCCGCCCATTCGCCGCTGTACTTGCGGATGATATCCTTGGCCGGCTTGGGCAGGACTTCAAACGACCTGCGGTTCATGACGAGCGCGAGAGGCGATCCGCTGGTGCCGAGGAAGTAGTGGTTGGTGGCGACGCGGGAGATGCCGTAATCGGCCAGCGGCGTTTTTGGCACCGCCGCACCGTCGATAACTCCGCCGCCGATGGCGGCGGCTATCCGAATGATTTCCATCTGGATCGGCACCGCTCCGAGCTTTTCCAGCGCGACCGCTTCGCCTTGATTATTGACGCGAAGCCTTTGGCCTTTCAGGTCGTCGATCGAATTGATCGGTATCCGGCTGTGAATCGTCGACGGTTCGGTAACGTAAGCCCCGAGCACGATGAAGTCTTCGTAACCCTGCAGCGCCTGTTGCGCGATCAGCCTTGTGTAGACCAGGGTTCCCTCTCGCGTGTTGCGCAACAAGCCTGGCAGTTCGAGGACGGAATTATCCGAAAACCTTTCAGGCGAATATCCGGGCACCACGAAGGCAATGTCGGCATTGCCATCGAGGACGACCTGCGGCTGTCGCGCGATCTCTCTGCCGAGCACGCCGCCCGAATAAAGCACAATTTCAAGCACTCCGTTGCCTTCGGCGTTGACGGCGTCGACGAACGGCTTGACCGCGGCGAGATAGGTTGTCGACCGGTCGGAGCTGAAGAAGGCAAGCTTGAGGATGATTGGTTCGGCGTTTGCGACGGCCGGGAATAGCACGGCGAGCAACGCGTATCGGATCAATACTCTGTACACTAGCTACCTTCTCGAAGTCAGCGCGCCGCTTCGGCTTTGATCGCGTCCTGTCGCCGATCCCGATTGATGACATAGGCCAGATGCCGGAACGGGTGCATCGGCCCACATCCGTACTGCTTCAGCCGCTACATGAGAGTTAAAAAGCAGTTCCGTAGCATTACGGTGCCGAATCCCCTACCCGCCCATCTTGGTCATCAGCGCGTCGGAAACCTCGAAATTGGCGAACACGTTCTGCACGTCGTCGTGCTCGTTCAACAGATCGATCAGCTTCAACAGCTTCTCGCCGGTCTCGTCGTCGACCGGCACGGTGTTTTGCGGCTTCCAGGTCAGCGCCGCCTTGCGGGCTTCGCCGAATTTCGCCTCCAGCGCCTTGGCGACGTCGCGAAAGGTCTCCTGCGAGGCGTAGATTTCGTGGCCGTTCTCGGTCGACAACACATCGTCGGCGCCGGCCTCGATCGCCGCATCCAGCATCGCGTCGTCGGAGGCGACCTTGGCGTCGTATTCGATGATGCCGGTGCGGTCGAACATGAAGGCGACCGAACCGGTTTCACCGAGGTTGCCGCCGGATTTTGTAAAGTAGGACCGGATATCGGACGCCGCGCGGTTGCGGTTGTCGGTCAGCGCCTCGACGATGACCGCGACGCCGCCCGGACCATAACCCTCGTAGCGAATCTCGTCGTAATTCTCGCTGTCGGAGCCGATCGCCTTCTTCACCGCGCGCTCGATCGAGTCCTTCGACATGTTCTCCTGGCGGGCGGAGATGATCGCGGCGCGCAGTCGCGCGTTCATGCCGGGGTCCGGCTGGCCCATCTTGGCCGCGACGGTGATTTCCCGCGCCAGCTTGCTGAATAATTTGGACTTCTGGGCATCCTGCCGGCCCTTGCGGTGCATGATGTTCTTGAACTGGGAATGTCCGGCCATGCGGGCGCCTCTGGGATTCTTGCGGGATCTAGGGGTGGAAAGCGCGGCGTTATAGGCCGGTGACTCGCCAAAATCAAAGATTTGCGGGGATTTTCGGTATGGCGGTGCCGTCTTTCACCTGTCTATCGGGCAATTATTAACCATGGTTTCACGTCCGACTGCGAGCATACGGTTTCGCTTGCATGTTTTGAGAGTAGCCAATGGCGTTCGGGTTGTTTCGAAAGCGTCAGCCGGAACCGGTTGCGCCGACCGCCGAACCGTCGGCGGCGACGCCGACGAACGCGGCTGACGTTGCGGGCGTCCCCGAGAGCGATTCCGCCAAGGAAATCCTCGACCTGCTCGAACTCGAACTCGGCGCCATGATCAGGCAGCTCGAACGCGCCGCCGATTCGGTTGCCGGCGGCGCCGAAGCGACGGCGGCGACGCTCTCCACCATTCGCCGGCGCACCGACGCGCTGACCGGACACACCAGCGCCGCGCAGGGCACCGCGACCACGTTTTCGCAGGCCGCGGACAACTTCGCCCATTCCGCGCAAGGCATCGGGTCCCAGGTGCGCGACGCCAGCAAGCTCGCCGACGAGGCCAGCGCCGCCGCCGAGCAGGCGAGCCTCAATGTGGGCCGTTTGCGCGAATCGTCGGCTGCGATCGGCAATGTCGTCAATCTGATCGCCCAGATCGCGAGGCAAACCACGCTGCTGGCGCTCAACTCCACCATCGAGGCGGCGCGCGCGGGTGATGCCGGGCGCGGCTTTGCCGTGGTCGCCACCGAGGTCAAGGCGCTGGCGGTGCAGACCCGGCACGCCACCGAGGAGATCACGAAAAAGATCGACGCGCTGCAGAAGGACGCCGCGGGCTCGGTCGATGCCGTGCACCGGATTTCGCAGGCGATCGCGGCGATCCGCCCCGTTTTCGAGAACGTCAACGGCGCGGTGGCGGAGCAGAACCAAACCACCAGCAAGATGTCCGACAACGCCGCCTCCGCATCGAAGTTCATTGTCTCGGTCGGCGACAGCGCCGCCGAAATCGACGGCGCGACCAGGGAGGCCGAAGCTCTCGGCAAAAACGTCGCCGAAGCCGGCAAGGCCGTCACCACGTTTACGCAGAAACTCAAATCGCGTTGCGCGGTCCTGCTGCGGCAGGACGAGCGCCAGGACCGGCGCAAGCGCGCCGCGCTGCCGTGCCATCTCAACATTGAAATTCAGACCGCGCGGGGCTCCGTCACGGCACCGGTCTATGAGATCTCCATGGAAGGCATCCTGATCGGCGGACCGGACGCCGAGCGGCTGCCGCTGAACGAAAGCCTCAATGCCACGCTGGAGAGCGTCGGTGCGTGCAGGATTCGCCTCGGCGAGCGTTCAAAGGCCGGCGCACTGGCGCGGTTCGAAACACCGGACGCCGCCTTGAATGAAACTATCGAAGACAAGTTGTGGGCGCTGCACGACGAGAACATCGAATTCGTCACCCGCGCCATGGAAGCCGGCACCGCGCTCACCAAAATATTCGAGAACGCCGTCGCCGGCGGCGCCATCGCCATCGACGACATGTTCGATGCCGATTATGTCGAGATATCGGGCACCAACCCGCTGCAGCACCGCACCCGGATTCTCGACTGGGCGGATCGCGCGCTGCCTCCGTTCCAGGAGGCCTTTCTGGTCAAGGACCCGCGCATGGTGTTCTGCGTGATGATCGACCGCAACGGCTACCTGCCGGTGCACAACAAGGTCTACTCGCATCCGCAACGATCGGGCGATGTCGCCTGGAATACCGCCAACTCGCGCTACCGCCGCATCTTCAACGATACCGCCGGCCTCGCCGCCGGCCGCAACCAGCGCTCCTATCTGATCCAGAGCTACGCCCGCGACATGGGCAACGGCAACACCGTCATGATGCGCGAAATCGACGTGCCGGTTCGCGTCAATGGCCGGCACTGGGGCGGCTTCCGCACCGCGTACAAACTTTGAACCCTACAGGCATCCACGAGCCATGAGCCAGTCATCGAATTTATCGACCCGGAGGAATGCAGCAATGCCGGTTGCAGAGCCCGCACTATTGGAAGCGACCGCAGCCACGCCCTCGGCCAGCGAGCGTCTGGTCGATCAGCTTGCGAACCGGATCGGCGGCCTCGGGGTCGAACTCGCGGACGTGGCAGGAAATCTGCAAGAGGTCGCCGGCCGGGTTTCCGGCCAATCCGAGCGGTTCGGGCATCTGCAAAAGACCGCCGAGACGATGGTTTCCGCCAACCACAATATCGCAACCGCGTCGCGGGCGGTGCAGTCGGCCACATCGGCGGCGGTCGGTGAGATCGCCCAATCGCGCGCCGTGGTGGAAACCGCGGTGAAGCATATCGCCGAACTGATCGAAGCCGTCCGCCGTATCGAGCTTAGTCTCGGTTCGGTCGGAACGGCGCTGGCGCAGGTGGGCAAGGTGTCCGGGTCGATCGAGGCGATCGCCAGGCAAACAAATTTGCTCGCCTTGAACGCGACCATCGAGGCCGCCCGCGCCGGCGCCGCGGGAAGAGGCTTTGCGGTCGTCGCCAGCGAGGTGAAGAACCTCGCCGAAGCGACGCGAGCGGCGACCCATCTGATCGGCGATACCGTTCGCGATCTTGACGGCCAGATCGGCAATCTGATCGGCGCCAGCGGCGACGCCTCGCTTCGGGCCAAAAACGCCGGCGAAGGCGCCCAGCAGATTCAGAGCATCATCGTCCGGGTCCAGGACGGTTTCACCTCGGTCGGCCACGAGATCGATGGGGTCGCCAAAGCGGCGACTTCCAATCTCTCCCACTGCGACATGGTGATCGATGAACTCGGCAACCTTGCCAAGGGCGTCGATCTGTCGTCGACCGAGTTGAAATACGCGGACGACCGGGTCGCGAAACTGCTCGACGTTTCCGAGGGGCTGATCGAATTGATCGCCGCCAGCGGCGTGGAGACATCGGATGCACCCTTGATCCGCGTCGTCATCGAAACTGCAAAGCAGATTTCGGCGGCTTTCGAGAGCGCCATCGAGCGCGGCGACATCCGCCTCGACCAATTGATGGACGAGAACTACCGCGAAATTGCCGGCACCGATCCCAAACAATATCTCACCGACTATGTCGCCTTAACCGATCGGATCCTGCCGCCGATGCAGGATCCTGTTCAGAAGATCGATCCCAGAATCGTATTCTGTGTCGCCTGGGCCAAGGGCGGCTATCTTCCAACCCATAATCCCAACTACCGCCTGCCGCAGGGTCCCGACCCCGTCTGGAACAACGCCAATTGCCGGAACCGGCGGCTGTTCAGCGATCGCGCGGTGAAAAAGGTGGCTGCGAACACCAAGCCGTTTCTGCTGCAAACCTACCGGCGCGACATGGGTGGCGGCAATTTCGTCCTGATGAAAGACCTGTCGTCGCCGATCAACGTTCGCGGCCGCCATTGGGGCGCGTTCCGCATGGGCTTTCGGCAGTCCTGAGTTAGTCCAAATTGTGGCAGAAATTGCTGCAACGGGGCCGCGTCGTCGGCTTCCACGCAAACCTGCGTTGCAGAGATTATTCGCTTGAGCGCATCGCAACGCGATATATTACACCTGTCATTCGATAAGCCCTTGGCTTCGTCACTGCCGACCGTGTGCGGTGATTGCTCAACTGGAGGCTCTGATGGCGATCACGCTGACAATCAATAGCGAGCCAAAATCGTTCGACGCGCCGGCCGACATGCCGTTGCTGTGGGTTCTGCGCGACGTGCTTGGCATGACCGGCACGAAATTCGGCTGCGGCATTGCGCAATGCGGCGCCTGCACCGTGCATATCGACGGCAAGCCGGTGCGCTCCTGCATGTTGCCGGTCGGCGCGGTGCGCGATCGCGCCGTCACCACCATCGAAGGCATCGGCGCATCGGCCGCCGGCGCCAAGGTGCAGAAGGCCTGGCTCGATCTCGAGGTGATCCAGTGCGGCTATTGCCAGTCGGGCCAGATCATGTCGGCGGCGGCGCTGCTCACGACCACGCCCAATCCGGACGATTCCGATATCGACGCCGCGATGGCCGGAAATATCTGCCGCTGCGGCACCTATGTGCGGATTCGCGCGGCCATCAAGCAGGCCGCGACCGGACGCCAATCGTAGGAGCGCGCCATGACAATCGCCGAGAAGATTTCCGCAGAAAAGATTTCAGCAGGAAAGACTTTCAACCCGGTTTCGCGCCGCGCCTTGTTGACCGGCGGCTTGGCGGGCGGGTTTCTGCTCGCCTTCCACCTGCCGGTTCGCGCCGTCAACGAGCCGGTGCAGCCGCCTGATGTGACCGACGGCAAATTCGCGCCCAACGCCTTTATTCGGATCGACGTCACAGGTCATGTCACGCTGGTGATGCCGCAGGTCGAGATGGGGCAAGGCGCCTATACCGCGGTGGCGATGATTCTGGCCGAAGAGCTCGACGCCGATTTTTCGCAACTGACGCTGCAGCACGCGCCGCCGAACGACAAGCTCTACGGCAATCCGACGTTCGGTCTTCAGGTCACCGGCAATTCCAATTCGATCCGGGCGTTCTGGAAGCCGCTGCGCAATGCCGGCGCCGGGGCGCGCGCCATGCTGGTGCAGGCCGCCGCCCAGCAATGGCAGGTCGAGCCGGCAAGCTGCTCGACGGCAAATGGAGAGGTCACGCACAAGGAAAGTGGCCGCAAACTTTCCTATGGCGCGCTGGCGGCCGCCGCCGGCAGCCAGACGCCGCCAAAGGACATTCCGCTCAAGGATCCCAAGGATTTCGTTCTGATCGGCAAGCCGCTGAAGCGTTTTGACACGCCGGACAAGGTCAACGGCAAGGCGGTCTATGGCATCGACGCGATGCTTCCCGGCATGAAGTTTGCGACTCTGGCGTCGTGCCCGGTGTTCGGCGGCAAGGTCGGCAAGGTCGACGACAGCGCCGCCAGGAAGATTCCGGGCGTGCAGAAGATCGTCGTGCTCGACGATCTGGTCGCGGTGGTCGGCGATCACATGTGGGCGGCCAAGAAAGGCCTCGAGGCGCTTGACATCACCTGGGACGAAGGCCCGAACGCGCGCATCAGTTCCAAGGACATCTGGGACGATTTGCGCGCGAAGAGTGAAAAAGACGGCGTGGTGGCGCGTTCCGACGGCGATATCGCCAAGGGCCTCGCCACCGGCGAACGGATGGACGCGGCCTACGAGCTTCCGTTTCTCGCTCATGCCACCATGGAGCCGCTGAACGCCACGGTTCATCTCACACCCGATTCCTGCGAAATCTGGACCGGCACCCAGATCGTGACCCGGGTGCAGTCGGAAGCCGCGAAGGCGGCCGGGCTCCCGATCGACAAAGTGATCGTCAACAATCACCTGCTCGGTGGCGGCTTCGGCCGCAAGCTCGAGCCGGACATGGTGGTCGCGGCCGTCCGCATCGCCAAGCAGGTCGACGGGCCGGTCAAGGTGGTGTGGACCCGCGAAGAAGATATCCAGCACGACATCTATCGCCCGGTCTATCGCGACACCATTGCCGCCACGTTGTCGGACGGCAAGATCGTCGGCTGGAAATATCGGATCACCGGCTCGGGCGTGCTTGCGCGCTGGCTGCCGCCGGCGTTCCAGAAGGGCATCGACATCGACGCCGTCGATAGCGCCGTCGACCTGCCCTACGATATTCCGAACATCCATGTCGAATATGTGCGGGCCGAGCCGCCGGCGGTGCCGACCGGCTTCTGGCGCGGCGTCGGTCCCAACAACAACGTGTTTGCGATCGAGTGTTTCATGGACGAACTGGCGCGGAAGGCGGGCAAGGATCCGATCGAGTTCCGGCGAGGAATGCTCGGAAAACAGCCGCGCTTCCTGGCGGCGCTCAATCTCGCGGCGGAGAAATCCAACTGGGGCCAGCCGCTGCCGGCGCGGGTCGGACGCGGCGTATGCCTGCAGCCGTCATTCGGCAGCTTCATCGCCACCGTGGTGGAAGCGGAAGTCGATGAAGCCGGTGAAGTCCATTTGCGGCGCGTCACGTCGGCGGTCGATACCGGCATCGCGGTCAATCCCGATACCATCATGGCTCAGATCGAAGGCGGATTGATCTTCAGCCTGACCGCCGCGCTCTATGGCGAGATCACCATCGACAAGGGCCGGGTCCAGCAATCCAATTTCCATGACTACCGCATGCTGCGGATCGACCAGGCGCCGAAGATCGAGATTCACGTCATCAAGAGCGGCGAGGCGCCCGGCGGCATCGGCGAAACCGGCTCGACGGCGGGACCGCCCGCCTTGCGCAACGCGATCTATGCCGCGACCGACGTCGCGTTGCGGCGGCTGCCGATCGACCGCAGCTTGATCGCCGCGAGGAAAAAAGCATGAGTCCCCGCGCACGTATTCTCGTCAGCGTTGCCGCGATCGCAGTGGTCGCGATTGTCGCGGTCGTCTGGTACGTCCGCGGCCCCGGTCCGCTTGCCTTCGCGGGCGGTCCCAACGTCGCGCTCGCGGACTATCACGAGGCCAATCCAACCGGCGTTCCGGCGGCTCTTGCGCAAGCGAGCCCGGTGGAGCGCGGCACCTATCTGGCGAAGGCGGCGGACTGCATGGTCTGCCACACCACGCAAGGCGGCAGGGAATATGCCGGCGGTCTCGGATTCAAGCTGCCGTTCGGCACGCTTTATTCAACCAACATCACGCCGGACAAGGAGACCGGTATCGGCAATTACAGCGATCAGGATTTTCTGGGCGCCATGCATCGCGGCATCCGCCGCGACGGCGCGCGGCTTTATCCGGCGATGCCGTTCACCTCCTACACCTATATCAGCGACGCCGATGCGCTGGCGATCAAGGCCTATCTGTTCAGCCTGCCGCCGGTGCACGCGGCGGCGCCCGAGAACACGCTGATGTTTCCATTCAACCAGCGCTGGGCGATGGGCTTCTGGTCGGCGCTGTTCAATCCGGACACGCGGTTCGAGCCCGATACGTCGAAGAGCCCGCAATGGAACCGGGGCGCTTATCTCGCCGAGGCGCTGGCGCATTGCGGCGAATGCCATACGCCGCGCAACCTCGCCTTCGCGCTCGATAACCGCAAGAAATTCGCCGGCGCGGTGACGGCGGGCTGGCGCGCCTTCAACATCAGCTCCGACAAGGCCACCGGCATCGGCGGCTGGCGCGACGACGATCTCGCCTCTTATCTCTCGATCGGACATGCGGATGGTCACGGCACCGCGTCGGGACCGATGGGCGAAGCGGTCGACCACAGTTTCAGCCAGATGGCGCCGGCAGACATCCGCAGCCTTGTGGCCTATCTGCGCAGCGTGCCTCCGACCGCCTCGACCGATCTGCCGGCGACCCTGGCGCCGCCAGCGCCGGCGTCGCACCGGGATGGCGGCAGCTCGGCAGATGCCCGCGGCAAGATGGTGTTCGAAGGCGCCTGCGTCAGTTGCCATGGCTGGACCGGCGAGAGCTCGATCTCGCCGTTCGCGACGCTGACCGGGGCGTGGGCGGTCAACGATCCCGGCGCCACCAATGTCGCCCAGATCGTGATTTCCGGGACCCGGCGGCATACCGAAGGCGCGGTCTCGATGCCTGCGTTCGGCAACGCCTATTCCGATGTCGAGATCGCGGCCGTCGCCAATTACGTCACCGCGCGCTTCGGCAGCAAGCCATCGACGCTCACCGCGCAGGACGTGGCGGAGCTAAGGAAGCAAACGTCGCGGTAACTGCGAGGTCTCGCTATCTGCAATGGCTCTATTCGAGGTGAGCGAGCGGCAATGGCGCCCCGGCCTTGAGCGTCTGGATGGCGATGTTGCTGCGGACCTCGCGCACGATCGGCAGATTGAGCAGCTCGCCGACCAGAAAGCGCTGGTAGTCACCGAGATCAGGCACGACGACTTCGAGGAAGTAGTCGGACTCGCCGGAGACGAGGTGGCAGGCAATGACTTGGGGCATCGCGACGACGGCCTTCTCGAATTCCATTGCGCCTTCGTTGGCGTGGCCATCGATCTTGACGCCGATGAAGACCGAGAAGCCAAGACCGACGCGGTCGCGCCGCAAGGCCGCCCGATAACCCTCGATGTAGCCATCCCGCTCCAGGCGCTTGACGCGGCGCAGACACGGCGATGGCGACAGGCCGACCTTGTCGGCCAGTTCGACGTTGCTCAAACGCCCATCGGATTGCAGCTCGGCGACAATGCGGCAGTCGATGGTATCCAGATCAGTTTTTGGCATATTGGCGCATTCTGAGAACTGAAAAGGGCAGATTACTGCTCTTTTCTGACTGATATTGGCGCATTTCGCAAGGACATGCCCATCGGCCACGTGTCACGCTTTGCCGGTATCAGCAACCCCGGAGCGAACATGAGTGAACCAGCGATGCCCGATCGTTCGAGCTGTCATCCCCTAATTGGCGCCGTTGAGCGCTATTTCGACCTGATGTTCGACAATGACGTGTCGCGCTTCGACGGGGTCTTCGCGTCGAGCGCGCAATTGCACGGATTGCGAGATGCGAAATTGCGCCTGTTGGCCGCGCATGAATACAGGAATGCACTCGCTTCCGGGCCTTCGCCGCAGTCCAGGAATGCGCCGCGCCAGCAGGAGATCTTGCTGGTCGATTTCGCTTCATCCACCCAAGCCATGGTCAAGGTCCGGGTCAGGATCGACACGATCCTGTATCTCGACTACCTCGCGTACCACTGCATCGATGGCGCATGGCTGATCACCGCCAAGTCGTTTCATGTTGAGCGGAGATATGAAGCGCCGGCGGGCTGAGTGTGCAATGATGGGGTGGCGATACCTCAGCGAGATCACCGCACGAAGTAAACACCAGGATTTGCGAATAAGGGAGAGAGCCCATGGAGGATATCGCGGCCCGGCGTGCAGCCGAATGGTTACTCGCAGAACACGAGGCCAATGTACGGTTCAAGACGCTTGGTCCGCCGGACGGGCCCGGTACGATCCCGGACGCCTACGATATCCAGGAGAGATACGTCGCACTTCTGCGCGGCAGGTACGGCGACGCCGTGGGCTACAAGGTCGGACTCACCTCGGCTACGATGCAGACGTTTTGCGGCATTGACCATCCCATCGCCGGTGTCGTGCTCGCAAGACGCGTGGTTCAATCGGGAGCCGCCGTCCGGCGCTCGGATTTCGGGCGACTCGGCCTGGAATTTGAAATCGCCGTTCGCATCAAATCGGACGTCCCGGTCACAGCCGTGCCGTGTACCGCCGAAATGATCGCGCCTCACATCGACGGCGTAAGCGCTGCCATCGAACTCGTGGACGATCGAAGCGCGGATTACACCAACCTCGAAGTTCTCTCGCTTGTTGCGGACAATTCCTGGAACGGCGGTATTGTGCTGTCGGAATTTGCGACGAAATGGCCTGATCTGGAGCGCGTGCTCGGGCGGGCAACGAAAGACCTTGTTGCGATCGGCGAAGGCCACGGACGCGACATCCTCGGGCATCCCTTCAATTCAGTCGCGTGGCTTGCCACGCAGCTGGCTTCGCGGGGCGCGGGGCTGAAAGCGGGCCAGGTCGTGATGACCGGAAGCGTCATGAAAACCGTATTTCCGGAAAGTGACGCCAGCTATCGCTTTGACCTTGAGGAAATCGGTTTTGTCGAGGTGCAAGTACAAGAGGCGCAATAGCCTCCGCGTGTTGCGCCGAAAGGCAATTGGATTGGCGGAATACGCTAACGCTACTTGCGCGGCTTGCTTCTCCGCTTGCTCGGGGCCCTACCCCACCCAAAAACCCGGCAGCGTCGGCTCCAGCCTGCCGCCGATCCGGACCGGCGCGACCTTGAGCGCCAGTCCGGTGGCATCGTTGGTCTCGACCGCGACGCCGCTGAGCGTTGCGACGCCGAGCGCCGGTTCGAATCGCCCGGAGGGAATGCCCGAGGTGAAACGCCGCAGCGGCTCTTCCTTTTGCATGCCGATGATCGAATCGTAATCGCCGGTCATGCCGGCATCGGTCATGTAGGCGGTGCCGCCGGAGAGAATCTGATGGTCGGCGGTCGGCACATGGGTATGGGTGCCGACGACGAGGCTGGCGCGGCCGTCGCAGAAAAACCCGACGCCCTGCTTTTCGCTGGTCGCCTCGCAATGGAAATCGACCACGATGGCATCCGCCGCCGTCCGCAGCGGGCAGGCTTCGAGTTCGCGGTTGATGACGGCGAAGGGATCGTCGAACGGCGTCATGAAGACACGGCCGATGGCGTTGATGACCAGCGCGCGCTTGCCGTTTTTGGTGTCGACCAGCGCGGTGCCGCGGCCCGGCGTGCCCTTTGGAAAATTCGCCGGGCGAACCAGCCGCGGCGCGCGCTCGATGAACACCAGCGCCTCGCGCTGGTCCCACGCATGATTGCCGAGCGTCACCGCATCGGCGCCGGCGTCGACGAATTCCTGGTAGATCGCCTCGGTGATGCCAAAACCGCCGGCGGCATTCTCGCCATTGACGATGACGAGATCGAGTGCCCAATTCCGGATCATGCCGGGCAAATGCTCCGAGATGGCGGTGCGGCCGGCCCGGCCGACCACGTCGCCGACGAAAAGAATGCGCAAGTTACAAGCTCCGGAAATCGAATGCCCGGGTTTCCGTTAGCACATAATCCAGCGCCACGTCGTGGGGCAGCACCGGAAGGATATCGATTTCCTGCACCGCGAAGCCGACGCCGATCGCCATGACCGGTTTCAATTCGCGCAATACGGCAAGCGTGCGGTCATAATATCCCGCGCCATAGCCGATCCGGTGACCCGACCGGTCGAACGCCGCCAGCGGCACCAGCACGAGATCGGGCATGATTTCGGCCGCATCGGGCGACGGTTCGAGAATGCCGAGCGGACCGCGCAGCAGCCGGTCGCCGGGAGTCCATCGGCGAAATGTGAGCGGGGAATCCCGCGCGGCGATCACCGGCAGCGCCAGTTCAGCGCCCTGCGCGGCAAGCTTTCGCATCAAGGGGGTTGGATCGATCTCGCTGCGGATCGGCGAATAACCGGCGATCACTGCGCCACGCGGGGTTTCGACCGGTAGTCCGCGCCCGGCGATGGCCTGCGCCGCGGCAGCGCGGTAGTCGCCGCTCAAGGCATCGCGCGCCGCGAGGGTTGCGATACGCAGGTTTGCCTTCGATGGACCCGCAGGGACATCGGACATGCGAGGTTACGTTTCGTGGTCGTCACCCGCGAAAGCGGGTGATCCAGTATTCCAGGGCGCGGATGATGGCGCCGCGAGGCCACGAATTACTGGATACTCCGCTTTCGCGGGGTATGACGGTTGTGCGGGCAGGAGTTGCGGCAAAATACACTCTCGATTCTGCGGCAAAAGAAAAAAGTGCGAAGCCGCGATGGCCGTTGGAGCGCTCGATCCCGGAGTTCCCTACGAAAGTAGGTGGGCACCATGTGACCAAGTCCACGGACCTGGCCAGGGACAGTTCCCGGAAGGATCGA
>Ga0066789_10000066_pt1 | contig 29175 bp, 15 predicted proteins | sample OrgsoiDNA2013049_FD_70960 | JGI IMG/M metagenome (GOLD analysis project Ga0066789, IMG submission 70960) | Permafrost soil microbial communities from the Arctic, to analyse light accelerated degradation of dissolved organic matter (DOM) -... | ecosystem: Environmental > Terrestrial > Soil >...
CTCGACCCCGTCGCACGCGAGCCCTACACCAAAGAACATTTCTACCCCAAAGAATGGGAAGGCCTGCCGAGGCTTGAGATCATGCAGCGCGGTGTCGACAAGTTACTCGACAAGCACGCGAAAGCCGGCTATCCCTTCGATGCGATCCTGTTGCTGTACCTGCACGATTTCATTTCCAGCAATCAGGAGGCAACCCAACTTCTACCCGCCATCCGCGAATGGAACGCCGCCGGCAAACAACCGCGCATTGTCGTCTGCACCCCCGCCGAGTTCTTCCACCACATGGAGGCGCAATACGGAGCCGAGAAATTCCCGTCGTACTCCGGCGACTGGAGCGGCCTCTGGTCGGAAGTGAAACTGAATTCGCCGGTGATCAGCGCGCAAGCTCGCTGGCTACAGGACCACGCACCGGTTGCGGAATTACTCTGGAGCTTGCTCACCTTCCGCAACTTCACCAGCTTGCCCTTTGGCAACCTGGAAGACACACGCATCAAGCTGTTCAAGTACGACGAGCACTCAGGCTCCGCCCAGGTTGGCTGGCCCAAACTCATGTCCCGGTCTGAAATCGACCAGCAGAATCGCGAGTATGCAAGCTACACGAGTAGCAGCCATGAGGACATTCGCAACCTCATCGATTCCGGCCTGCAGACGCTGTTTTCTCAAGTGCCTGCGGGAAAGAGAACGGTTGTCGCCTTTAATCCCTTGAGCTGGCAATGCACCGATGTGGCACGTCTCAAGTCGAAGGAAGACGTTGTGCTGCGAGATGAAGTCACGGGTCACCCAGTCGCGGTGCAGCGCGTGTCGGAGGACGAAATCGAGTTTGCCGCCACGGACATTCCCGCGCTCGGCTACAAGAGCTACGCGATCGAGCCCGCGAATCCGGGCGCCCCTACTCCGGCAAAGAGGAACGCACCATCGAGCGCATCGACCAGTATTGAAAACTCCTTCTATCGTATTCGCGTCCGCCCTTCTGACGGCGCCGTCACCAGCATCTACGACAAGCAATTGCAGCGGGAACTCGTAGACTCCGGAGGCGACAAAGCAGCGAACCAGTTACTGCGCTGGACGGCGGCGTCAGCCCTGCCCGTCGCCGTAGCTCAGGTCTCTGTCCACGTCGAAACCGGCCCAGTCTTTGATCGCATCATCATTCAGCGTCCGGGGACTTTCTGGCCAGAAACCCGCATCACTCTCTACCGCGCGATCAAGCGGATCGAATTTGCCAACCTTCTCGATCGTGAACACATGCCCTTCGTCTCCAGCAATCAGCCCGGCGAATATTACTCTTTCAACCTGCCGTTTCGTTTTAAGGGATCCGCCCAGGTGTGGGTCGAAGATGGCATCGGGTATCACCGCATTCCCGAGGACTACCTTCCCGGAGCGCGAACCGATGCTGCCGTCCCCCAGCATTCGCTAGTGATCGTAGGCCAATCTGACGGACGAACGCTTCACGTTACCCTCTCTGAACGTGAGCCCTTCTTCAACCACCTCCCAGGACTGCCGAGCGCAAAAGGGCCCAACACGTTCCTCAACGCTGTCCGCGTCACGGTAATGCGCAAACAAGACCAAGGCGATACGCGCGATCTCGGCATGGTCAACTTTTTCACGGTTGAACCCAATCTTCCGGCGCAATCCTGGTACCACTTCGCCCTCAGTTCGGCGGACGGCGACCTGAACCCGGTTGAGTCCTACCGTGAGGGCACGTCGTTTGATGTGCCGTTGATTGCCACAGAGTTGGCAGGAGGTATGGCTCCGGCGCAACCGCAAAGTTCGTACTTCTTGCTGAGTTCAGAAGACGTCGCACTGTTGGCCTTCAAACCGAGCTCGGACGGCAACCCCGAACATTACACCCTGCGCCTGCAGGAAATAGCAGGCAACAAAGCCGTCACCGAGTTGAAAACGCCGTTCACAATCACAGCCGCGGAACAGACGAACCTGACTGAGAACGAGGTGCTGGGGCCCATACCAATGAATCCCCTGCGCGTCGCGCTCTTACCACACGAAACGATGACGCTGCGTCTCACCATCCCACATCCGCATAAAGAGCGCTCCGAACGCTGGTGGGAATGGAACTGAATGCTACTTAGCGAAAGGAACTCGCACAACTTTCGGAAAGTAGATATCCAGGTTACTGGTGAGTTTCTGCATCTTCATTGTGTTGCAAGCGTATGTGATGAGAAGTGACCCAGGCTGCCGAAACTCAGGGTGTTCCTTGGCGGCATAGCAAAACGTATCTTTGTCATGTCCAGCCCCGCCCTTCTGCATCTCTGGAATGCGATAGATCACCTTACCTTCGCTCCATGGTCCCGCCAGTTGGGGTGCTGTGCGGAACACAATCTTGTCGGAAAAGAATTTCGGATAGTTCAGGATTGCAACCCATTTTTTTAAGAGTGGGTGATATCGCACCGTCATTTCAGTATTCCCGTGCTTCATGACATGCATTGCGTCGGCAGGCGTCAGACCCGGTTTCCAGCTCCCGCTCTTGGAGAGGTACTGAAGGTGTTCTGCCGGTGCGTCGAGGCCATCCAGGGGAATGCGAGTCAGCAGCATCGGGCGTGAATCTGTTTCAAGCAACGCAAAAATGTATGCGTATTCGCCTTCTACAACGGCGGTGGCCGAAGGATAGGCGCGAATGCCGTCGGGGACGAGTGGGAAGTACTTTACACTCCACTGCTGCGGATCATTCTCGAGCCCGGAAATCTTCGCGAGGTCGGCCCCGCAGGTTTCAAAGCCCAATGCCGCGGATGTTGTTTTTGGCGAGTTGCGAACGCAGAGCAAAGTCACCCACAAGTCATTCTTGTAGAAGAATCCGTCAAGCGCCCAGTACCAGGTGTCTTTGTGCTGCGCCTGAAAATAATCTTGGGGTAGTCCCTTGTCGCCCCGCCGAATCACGTAGTCGACCTTCCAGCCGCCGTGGTCGCCGCACGTCGAGATGCCAATGCTGTTGCGCACCATCCGAGGCTCGCTTCCCACGATTGTCCTCCGGTCGCCATACAGAGTGTCCCCGAAGATCCAGATAGAACGCCCATCCGGCAACGGGATAGAGTAGGCTGCGTCGGCGCCCCACCAAGACTCTTTGAAGGGAAAGCTGGGAGTGCAATCGATTCTGGATTTCTCTTGCGCGTGGAGCGAAGCGGCGCAGGAAACCAGAAACAACGCAATGACGATGATGATCCGCCTCACGTAAATCAGTGTAGCGCGTGTGGCAGGGATGAAGAGAAAAAGTGAAGAGAAAAAAGTGAGGTCTTCGCAGCAGCGGGAGACGATCTGGCCGCTCTCACGAATACGTCTGCAAATAAAGCGCCGCTCCAGCGGAATGGTAAGCTGTTTTCATGAACAGATGCCCTTTTTGCGACATCGCGGAACCAGTACTTGTCAGTAACCAGCACGCTAGCCATCAGCGACAAAAATCCAATCTCTCCCGGACATTCACTGATCGTCCCCACCGTCCATGTTCAAAGTATTTTTGCACTCCCTCTTGAGCGCTATCAAGGTTGCTTCGAACTCTTGCGAACCCTCAAGGAGCGCCTTGAGGAGAGTCATTCGCCTGCCGGTTTCAACGTGGTTGTTAACGGTGGCAAAGCCGCCGGGCAAACCGTTGATCACGCGCACATCCACCTGGTGCCGCGCTACCCTGACAATCCCTGCATCATCCACTGAGTCCCTTTCAAGTATGGCTGGAAATGACGATGGATGCATATGCTGGTCGGAGATGTGTTGAATCGATAGCTGGAACCTGTATGGTGCCGGGACCACGTCAATTCGGATGCATTGTCTCAAACGCGTTCACACCAGTGCTCGCAAAACACTCGAAGTCGTTCTCGCTCGTCGACTGCATCTCGGTGGGCGTGGATCGAATGCAGCGAAACTTCGAGCCGATGCGCAAGCAGGTGGAGGCGTGGCAGAGAAGTGAATTGACCGACGTCATCGCTAAAGTGGTCATCTACGAGGCATTCATCGAGGGCAGACTCGAAGCTCCCAAGCACCTTGCCCGCAATGTGCATGACCTCTACTTCGAGCCGAAACACGAGGAATTCCGTCCGCGAACGATCTGGAGTCTTTCCAATAGCAGATAAGGGGGTGAGATATCTCTATTGCCTCGCCCCGCCTCAAGCCTGCTGCACCTACATCCTGGTACACTCCGTCGTTATCTCGAAACACTCGGGCGAACCCCTTGATCCGCCCGGATCACCTGCCCACTTTCGGTACAAGTTGGGTACAACTGAGCGAGAGAAAGAGTGGCACGCCGTTCCCTAAGCGACACCAGATAAAGCACTTGGAGTTTGTAGTTTCATAGTTCGGGACCAGGGGGTCGGAGGTTCAAATCCTCTCTCCCCGACCAAATATTTTGCAATCAATCAATTGCGGTGTTTGTGACATACGCGTCAGACGTGTAGTTCGACGGTTCCAGATTCTATTTTACTGGCCAACTGCTGTTCACAATCAATGACTTAGGAATTGAAATGAACCCCTAGCGCAAGAACCAGGGGGTCAAGGTTCAAATTCTCTCTCCCCGCCAAATTCTAAAGCACTTATCGGAGCTCTCAGTGGGTGCTATTGGGCGCATATCAAGAAACGAATCCTCGGCTCGGGACACCGGGAGTCCCAACGGACTTTGCCAACCTGCCAACCTCCACTTGCTTTGTTACTTCGCGGCGCTATTGTTTCCGGTTTTGACGAATCTCATCGGCCAAACCATGTCCGTGGCCACATCGAAACTCGTCACCCGGCCGTTGCCGTCACGATTAAAGTGCATCAGGAACTGGCCTTCGCTGAGATCGCCTGTGAAACCATCGGGGAAGGCTGGCTCGACTTCCTGATCTTCAGTCATCCACTGCTGCCGCACGAGCTTGCCGTTTTGCACGACAAGTGTCCAGGTAGCGCGCAGTTCATCATTGGCGTACGAGCCAGAGTAATCCGCGAAGTGCGTAGCTTCCGGGAGCGGCCCGTTTACGGCTTCGTAGGGCACGGGCACGCCACCTTCCCATGCCTCCAATTGGAGATCGCTACGATTCTTGACGGCGCGAAAAATATACTTGTCTCGGTGTTCGATATCCGCTTCCTGACCTTCGAATTGAGCGTCGCCAAGTGGACGCATTTCGTAGGTGGTTCCAGCCGCCTCCATGATCAATTTATCGTCGCGCACTGTGAACTTTCGCAAAGCCCCCTTTTTCTCGCTCCAGTATGTCCCCACATACTGCTTGAGGGTAGCAGCCGGCACAGTCGAAGGGGTCATGGCAGAAGTCGCCTTCTCCTGCCGTGCAAATTCGTCCGCCAGGTAGACGTCCGCGACCCGCTGCGCCATCGTCATGGGACTCATTCTGCCCACACAATTACAGGTAATCAGGGTGGAAAAATGCTGATCCGGAAAGCGGCTGAGCGCGGCCCGGTATCCCACCCATTCTCCGCTGTGATGAACCCAGTTAAGCCCGCGATAGCGGTCGATAAAAAGACCCATGGCGTAGGCAATGCGCTGCCCGTTATTGAGCGTTCCTGCGGTGGTGAGTTGACGAATAGCGTCGACGCCACCAACCACCGGATGATCGAAGTTCTGGTCCCACTTGTAAAGGTCTTCCACGGTGGTCATGACCGAGCCGTCGCCCACCTGCTCGAAGTCACTCATATCCATTTCGAAGCCGCCCCCGTTGTGCGGTGCATATCCGGTTGCCCGGCGCGGGACGATCATGGTGTGGTCGTCGTGAAAGTGCGTGCTGCTCATGCCTAAAGGCCCGAAGATTCTGTCCTGGGCAAACTGCCGCAGTGTCTGGCCCGTAACCCGCTTCACGATCTGCGACATCAGAAAATAATTCGTATCACTGTACAGGAATTCTTCTCCCGCCTTGAAGTTCACACCCTTCTGCCGCACGATCAAATCCATGGCATCGCGATCGGTGGTCAGGTCGGCTTCTGGTATCCCCTCAAGGTCGAACAGGTCGTCGTAGTTGCGGAGCCCGCTGGTGTGATGAAGCATGTGGCGGATCGTGATTTTCGAGCCGTAGTCGCGGATCTCGGGGAGATATTTCCGCACGTCGTCATCGAGCGACAATTTGTGTTCCTGTTCGAGCAGAAGAATCGCCATCGCGGTGATGTGCTTTGACACCGATCCGATGTCAAACACCGACTGCGGGGTGATTGCCACCCCGAGTTCGAGGTTGGCCATCCCGTATCCATGCTCGTAGACGATCCGCCCGTCCTTCACAACCGCCAAGGCGCAGCCGGGAGAGCTGGTCGTGTTCCATTCCGCAAAAATGCGGTCGACTTTATCGTTGAGGCTGTCCTGCGCCGAAGAAAATCGGCCGGCAACTAAACACACAAAGAGTGTGACTGCAGCGCGTCTCATTGGTTCTTTTTCCTTAGAAGCTGTACCGCAGCGCGAACTGCATGACGCGCGGGCTGGTTAAGGTAGACGTGTAGTAGCCGAAGCTGGAGCTGTTTGAGAGGCTCAAATTCCCCGAGGCATTGCTTCCTGCGATCGGTTCCAGCGCGGCTGCATCGAACCGTACGGAGTTCGTTATGTTGAATGTCTCCCAGCTGAAGCGAAGCGTCGATGATTCGGTAATGGCCCAGATTTTCCCCAGCCCCATGTCGATGCCAAAATATCCCGCGCCGCGGATGAGGTTCCGCTGTCCAGATTCTCCCGGATACGCGTAACGGAAATCGCCAATCGCCGAAGCCGGATCCTTAAATATGTTAGGGCTCCCGTTCACCATGAACGTTCCACTCTTCGGCTTGGGACCGACAAGAACCGCATTGGCCGTGTTCTCCCAGTTCGTGGGCCAGTAATTCCCGTCGTTCACGGTGGTCGGGAAACCGCTGGTCATCCGGAAGATTCCGGTGAGTTCCCAGTTGCCGAGTATGGCATCGAGTGCCCCATGAGTGGCGAAACGCTTTCCTTTGCCAACCGGTAACTGATACATCCCGTTCGCATTGAACTGGTGAGTCGCGTCAAAATCCGATACGGCCCGGTTTTGTTTCGGCGACCAGGTGTTCATGATGAAGCTGGCGAATCCGCCTCCCGCGACGCCGGAGCCGCCCTCGTATTGATTTACGCGCTCGGCGTCCGATCCCAGATCAATCGATTTGGAGTACGTGTAGTTAAGGTCAAACTGCAGTCCGGCCGACATTTTGCGCCGCAGGCTGGCTTGCAGCGCGTTATAGCTACTATTGCCGATCGTGCTCCACACGTAAAGCGAGGAAAACTGTGGTGCCCAGAACTGGAAAGGCTGCGTGACCCCATTCAAGGTCGCACACGAGGGAATGCAGTACCAGTCAGCCTGGATAAGCTCCGTGGTCATGTCGATTCCACCGTTGCAGCTGAACAGTTGATACATGTTTTGCGTCGCGGAAGGAATCGCCGGGGATGTCCCCGGTGCACAGGCAAGGCCGTTGTTCTGAAGGGTCGCGAGAGCTCCCGCGCCGGCTGCGCCCGGAAACAGATGCTCCAAGTAAGGAACCGGCTGCAAGTTCTGTACGGGCGTTGGATTGTTACTCTGCAGCGTGGCCGCGAACGCCTTCGTCACGGTGTACAGGTCCGTGCCCGACGCCGGGTCACGCAAATTCATCGGCTGCGCCACATCGAGCTGTTGCAGCAGGCGATGGCCAAAACGTCCCACGTAGGAGGTCTCCAGAACGAATCCGCGGCCCACTTCACGCGTGAAGGAAAGATCAATCACGTGGGAATACGGAGTCCTTAACCCATTGTCCAACCCCCAGCTGATGGACTCTCCACCGGTCCCCGGTGTAGAGGGCGGTGAATACGGAAAGCCACCAGTCGGTGCCGGCGGTTGCAGCAGACAGGGTGGAGCGCCGCAGCCGTTATACGTAGATGGGATGTCGTACAGCGAATCGAAACGCGGCGCTTGATCCGGCGTCACCAGACCCGCAGGGTCCCCGATGATGGTGGTCAACCCGAACGAGCCCATGCGATCAAAAGTGTTGATCACGCCTTCGCCAAAATGATCGTAGTAAATTCCATAGCCGCCGCGAACCGAACTCTTTCCTGAACCGCCAAAAATCCGTCCCCACCAGTTTGACGTCGAAAAATTCGGCGACCACGCGAAGGCAAAACGTGGAGCAGCATTCTTGTAATCCCAGTTCCAGATCGGCGCTTTACCGTTGGCCTGGCCTGACAGAGCAAAGCTCAGCAGCGGTTGGACGCTCTGTCCCTTAGCCATTCCGAGGTAGCGATTCCGAAACCACTGGCTGATGCCCGGAACCGGTGCCACCTGGGTCCCCGTGGTTTCGTATGGCGGCTGTAGCAAGCTGTAACGCAATCCGAATGTCAGGGTCAGATTGGGTTTTACCCGCCATGCATCTTGCGCGTACCACTCGGCCTCATGCGCGCGGAAATGGCGCGGAACCATGGTGCCTTCCGGCAGAAGCGTGAAATTCTTGGTCATCTGGTAGTCGGCCGTCACCTCGGGCACCATGCCGGTCAGGGCAGCAACAGCCAAATCGTAAGACGCAGAAAACGATCCCGAAACCTCCGGGAATCCGAGAGAAGCGAATTGCAGAGCGCCGGGATCCAGGCTGGTCCCGGTTCCGGAGATTCCACCGGCCGCCAGCCAGGTCGGATTCGAGGACCCCGTTATAAACGATTGCCCGTTGGATTGTCGAAGGTTGTTAATGATTCTCACGTTCGTGCCGAACTGCAGCGAATGCTTGCCCTTCGTCCAGCTGACGTCATCCACAAAGTTATGCAGCGGTACCCGCACGCGGGTGGTGGGCGATTCTCCGATTGGGTCGGAGATTCCCCCCGCGTAAAAACCGATGTATCCCTTAGTTTGCAGTCCCGCTTGCCCAACCCCTTCGCGGATGTACCCATACCGGAAATTGTTAATCAGGGAATTGCTGATCACCGCCGTGTATCCAACCGCCAAGCCTTTGTTGTTGGCGGTGGAAATCTGGTTTGGGGGCTGGCCCGAGAATTGTGCTCCGCTTGTCGTCACGTGATCGTTCTGCAGGTTTCCGCGGAAAAATAGGTGATGGCTTCCATTCGATGTCAGGTTATAGTCGAGTTTGGCGATGTACGTATCGAGTTTGGCTGGAGTGGGATCGGAGAAGGTGAATCCCGAGATGTTATAGCCGTCGCCCACCGTCGGATTGTTCGGCAGTGGATAACTGTTAAAGACCGTCAACGCTGCCGGATCAACGCCGGGCTTTTGCGGACAGTTCCCGAGTCCAGAGCAAAATGGGTCCAGATTCTGAAGATCGGCGTCATTGAGCGTGAACGTACCGTCAGACCCACAAGTCTGATTCTGACCATTGTCACATTGATAAGTCAGAAGCCCGTTGCGAAAGCCTTGGGTAGGCACAAACCGGGTGACAATCGCTGTTTCGTGCGTCCGCTGTCCCTCGTAAGTGGCGAAGACAAACATCCGGTTCTTGACGATCGGGCCGCCAATGGAAGCTCCGAACGTATTCCGCACAAGATGGGGAGGTACATTCGGATCGCCGCCCAGCAGTTGCGCCCGCTTGTTAAAAAAGCTGTTGGCCTCGCCAATTTTCGATCGGTTGTATTCATAGAGCGATCCATGAAACTTGTTGGTCCCGCTCTTGGTCACCAATGACACCTGTGCGCCCGACGAGCGCCCGGAATCTGCGTTCGAATTCGTAGTCGTCACGCGAAATTCTTCCAGCGAGTCCAGGGTTGACCGCAATGCGCCTTGAAACGCATAGCTCAAAACTGGGTCGTTATCGTCGAGCCCATCGACCGTGATATCCGTCTGATCGCTGCGCGCGCCGCTTACCGCTCCGCTGCGGCTATCCGCATCCCGATTGATGTCCGAACTATTGCCCGTGAACAGCACTCCCGGCTGCAGGCTCAGGATGGACACCGGATCGCGCCCCTCCAGCGGAAGTGTCGTCATCTGGTCCGCAGTGAACGCGTGGCCGAGGCTGGCATCCTCGGTGTTCACCAGCGGAGCCTGACTCATCACGTCGACCTTCTCGGATGCCCCCTGGACGCGCAACGCTTGATTGAGAGTGGCGGGAGTGTTCACCAGCAAACGAAGATTCCCCACTTGAAGAATGCCGAACCCGGCTGCCTTGAAGGTGACCGTGTAAGTAGCCGGCGGGACTTCGAGAAATTGATAGAACCCTTCACCATCGGTTTTGGTGGTTCGAGAAAAGGCGGTGGCGGAGTTTGTGATCGTCACTTCCGCTCCCGGAACTACCGCTCCTTTGGGATCCACAACAGTTCCGCGCAGCGAAGTAGAGGAAGTTTGCGCCCCGGCGAGAGCAACCCCCAGGACAGCAATCACAATCAACAACGCGATGGATCGCTCGCTGCTCTTCATGGCGCCCCCTCTTTGCGAACTGAAGCCAGTCACGAACGTGACACCTTATAGTAAAAACTTGCCAACCCTGTCAAGGGTTAAATGCGGGTCCCGCACTTCCGGAGGCGCGCCCGGCAGAATCCCAGGCAAGGGATTGGCGGGGTGTCACAAATGTAACAAGATGCTTGACACCGCCCGCTTTGTTGGCTGATGCTAGACCCTCTTTGTGCCCGACCACAAAACAAAACGGCATTCCATCGCGCCCAGCTGGCTTGAGCGAATCGAGGGCCTCTCGCCAAAACGACAAGAGTTGATACGCCCCGTAATTGAAGATCCGCGCAGTTTTTTATTCCTGAGTATCCGCGGCATGGCCGAAAGGCTGCGCACCGACACCGCCACGATGCTGCGCGTGATCCGCGGGATGGGGTTTTCCGGGTACCCGGAGTTTCGCCGCTACCTGCACGAGCTCACGATCGCGCATGCGACTTCCCTCGACTCCATGATGGGGAGTGTGGCGACGGATTCCGACATTCCGTTTCATGTCCGCGACTCGCTCGACCGTGACCAGAAGAACTTCGCCAGCTTGCGCAACTCGCTGGACACACGACAACTTGCGAGACTCGCACAGCGAATCTGGTCGGCTCGCCGAGTCATTTTGCTGGGCGGTGATTTGGCGTCAGCCCTTATCTTCTATCTCGAGCACCACCTGGTGATCCTGGGTTTGCCCGTGTTCTCCGCCACCAGTCCGGGCCGGGTGGTTCATCTGGTGCGCACGGCAGGCAAACGGGACCTGGTGCTGGCCATCAGCTTTCATCGTTCCTTACGGCAGACTGTGGAAGGCATGCGCCAGGCCAAGACGAAGGGCGCACACTGCGTTGGAATTACGGACACCTTCGTGTCTCCAATCGCCCGTTTTGCGGACGAGTGTTTCATTGTTTCGGTCGAGACCTGCCATTTCGGAGATTCCTATGTGGGGCCAATGGCGCTGTTGGATGTAATGCTTGTGGCTTGCGCCAATTATCGTCGCAAACATGCACTGGCCCTCGTCCGCGAGGCAGCGCAAGAGCAGCAGCGCGGCTTCCGCTGGTATGAGGACTGATAGCAAGCCGGGTTGACAGCGGTTTTTGCTGATCAGGAACTGTGAACGCGAACTGACAGAATTTTCACTATGCGAATCGAAAGTATCGTGCTGCGAGAGCTCAGGATGCGTTTGAAGGCGCCTTTCGAGACAAGTTCCGAGGTTACCTGGGATCGGCGGATTCTGCTGGTTGAAGTTGGCGTGGATGGATTCGACGGGTGGGGCGAGATTACCGCCGCGGAGGATCCTTTCTACAATGCTGAAACTACAGAAACGGCCTGGCACATTACAAGGGACTTCATTGTGCCCATCGTCATCGGAAGGAGCGTTGACAGCGCTGCGGAGATCGCGAGTCTGCTTGATCCTATCCGCGGGCACGAGATGGCGAAGGCGGGGATGGAGAACGCGGTCTGGGACATCGAAGCGCAGCAAAAAGGGGTTCCCTTGGCGAAGTTGCTGGGCGGAACCCGGCAAGAGATCCCTTGTGGCGTTTCCATAGGAATCCAGACCTCGATTTCGGCACTTCTGGCGAAGATTGACTGCGAGTTGCGGGCCGGATACCAGAGAATCAAGATCAAAATCAAGCCTGGTAGAGATGTTGAGGTCGTAGCTGCGGTTCGACGCCAGTATCCGGATATCAGACTCATGGTCGACGCCAACTCGGCGTATCGCCTCGAACAACTGGAGTTACTCAAAACGTTTGATCTCTACGACCTTCTGATGATTGAACAGCCGCTGGCCTGGGATGACATTTATCAGCATTCCTTGCTGCAAACTCAGTTACGAACCCCCATCTGCCTCGACGAGTGCATTCACAGTCCTTCCCATGCCGAAGCAGCGATCAAGCTGGGTGCATGCCGAATCATCAATATCAAACTGGGACGAGTAGGAGGACATGCGCGGGCCAGGCAAGTGCACGACCTCTGTTTGCGGCACTCGATTCCGGTCTGGTGTGGGGGAATGCTGGAAAGTGGAGTGGGCCGTGCCCACAACATTGCCATGTCGGCGCTGCCAGGGTTCACACTGCCAGGGGATGTCTCGGCGAGCCAGCGGTATTGGGATGAAGACATTATCGAGCCCGAAGTCGAGGTAAGCCCCTCCGGCACGATACGCGTGCCGATAACACCAGGTCTCGGTTATGGCATCCGCCGAAGAAAAGTGGAAGAGTTGACGGTTCGCCAGGAGCGTTGGCGGGCGTAAGCGAATACCTTCCTTTCCGAATGTTGTTTCGCTGGCAATGCGTCGCCCGGAGCTCAAGTGTGCGGAGGTGAGGAGTCTGTTCATGAAATGGAATCGAATTGCCTTGGTTTGTATATTTCTTAACGTTTCCGCGCTGCGCGGCAACGCCCAGACCGAAGCTCAACTCCAACAAGACGCGAAGCAAGTCGCAGCCGCTGTCCTTGCGGGTCCGTCCGTGGAGAAGCTCGAGGAACTCTGCGACCGTTACGGTGCGCGACTGACTGGAACCACGGCCTACGATGAAGCGGCCCAATGGGCGGTGGCACAGTTTCGTACTGCGGGTGTTGCAGACGTCAAGTTGGAGCGGATTACAGTTCCCAATGGCTGGCAGCGGGGCTGGGCGGAGAGCTATATGTATTCTCCGGTGCAGCGCAAACTGCACCTTGAGACGGTGAGTTGGACTCCTTCCACACCCCGCGGCGGAGTGAAGGGCGAAGTTGTAGTTGTCTCCGACATCTCCGAGACTGCTCTGCGGGCGAGCGCCTCCGCCATCCAGGGTCGCATCGTTCTGTTCGACACCGAGCGTGTATTCGCGGATGGTTTCAACAAGACCTACGCCAAACTGATTTCCTCCTATTCGATCTTCAAAGCTCTGGGGGCGCAGGCTCTTGTGCTGCCAGACGCCGTGCCCAATAATGTGCTGGGCGACTGGCTCGACATCGACAACGGCAAGGGCGAGATCCTGCCTCTGCCCATTGCCGAAATTGGCATGGAAGATGGCTTGCTCATTCGGCGCCTTTTGTCGAAAGGCTCCGTAACCATCGGGTTTTCTTACGAGAATCGGATTTCAGGTCCGGTTAATTCCAGCAGTGTGATCGCGGAGATCCGCGGAAGCGAAAAACCCGAAGAGTGGATCATCGTAGGCAGCCATCTCGACTCCTGGGATCTGGCAACGGGTGCGCAAGACGACGGCACCGGAGCCATCATGGTTCTGGAAGCTGCTCGCGCCATTGCTTCGCTGCCGCATCCGCCGCGGCGAAGCATTCGTTTTGCGCTCTGGACCGGAGAGGAACCTGGCTTGCTCGGGTCGCGAGCCTACGTGAAAGTGCATGCCAAGGAGCTCGAGCACTGTGTGGCAGTGGTGAATACCGATAACGGAGCAGGTCGGCCACGTGGGTGGATCGTCGAAGGCCGTGAGGATTTGAAAGCCGCTCTGGCGGAGCTGGCGCCGGTCTATCTAAATGCATACGGCGCCGACAAGGTCTCGCTCGAAACCACTTTCGACACCGACCATGGTCCCTTCATGCTTTACGGTATTCCATCGTTCGATCTTTGGGTTGACGACGTTCCTTACAACGCCGTTCATCACAAATCCAGTGATACGGTTGATAAGGTTGACCCATCCTATTTCAAAGCAGACGGCGCCATCGTGGCTGTGCTGACCTACGTCATTGCGCAGAAGGAGAATGCGATTGGGCCTCACTTGAGCCACGCTGAGGTAAGCGAAATCCTTAAGAAAGCAAGCCTCGATCGATATCTAGTTGCCCATGGAGACTGGCAACCGTAGGAATGGTTGTTCGACAGGAGTATTGGTAGGCGTGACGTAGCTTATGCCAGCAAATTCTACTGATACCGCGTCTTCGGCGAAGCCTGAGATGGCGCCAGGCAACCATCTGAAGGCGAACGCACTCTCCCTGAGTGATGCGATCGTCCTGGGCCTGGCCAGTTCCGCTCCCGCCCAGACGATAGCCGTGGCGCTGCCTGCGCTGGTGGCGGCCGTTGGCTATGCCGGCTTGCTGCCCATCGCGTGCGCTTTTGTCCCCATGCTGGGCATTGCACTTGCCTATCAGCGCCTGAATCGCTGGGAGCAGAGTGCGGGCGCTACTTACACCTGGGTCTCCAAGGCGCTGCATCCGTACCTGGGCTTCGTGGCTGGTTGGATGATTCTTCTGTATTACACCCTCGGCACCACGAGCACGACGGTGCCAGCTGGTACGTACACACTTCAACTGATAGCCCCCGCTATGGCGAACAACAAGCTGGCAGCCGTTGCTGTGGGCGGTCTTTGGAACTTGACGGTAACTTTTCTGCTCCTGGCAGGCATCGAATTCACAGCTCGTTTTCAACGAGTCCTGGCCGTCTTTGAGTATCTGGTGCTCTTCTTCTTTGCCATACTGGGAGTTCGAGCGCTGGTTTCGGGTCATGCCGCGGTGCGCGTTACACCTGCATGGTTCAGCATTTCCGGCGCGGGCGGAGTAAAAGGGTTTGTGGCTGGAATTCTCATTGCGGTGTTTATGTATTCCGGCTGGGACGCCGCGATTTATGTCAACGAGGAGACCAAAGATAAGGCAGCGAATCCTGGTCGCGCGGCCCTGTCCAGCGTGGTGATTCTACTGTTTGTCTACGCTTTGATCACGTTTGCCTATCAAGGCATCCTGAGCCGTTCGGCGCTGCAGAACTCTGCCGGGAATGCACTCGCAGTGATCGCGCAACGGTTGATGCCGGGGCCGGGTTCGCTGCTTCTGAGCCTGGTTGTCCTGTTGGGGACCGTCGCATGCCTGCAGGTTGCGATTGTGTCGTCGTCCAGGCTGGGATTCGCCATGGCCAAGGACCGTGTGATGCCGTCATTTTTCAGGATCGTTCACCCCAGAACCGGAAGCCCATGGGCGGTAACCTTGTTTATGGGTGGAATCAACTTGATTTTCCTCATGTTGACGGCATTTGAAGCTGGAGGCACACGCGAGGTGCTGTCCAACATTGCCAGCGCGCTTGGGATTATTGCTTCTCTGTTCTATGCCCTGACAGCCATCGCGGCGGTTTGGCAATATCGAGCGGTGTTATTCAGAAACGTCGGCAATTTTGTTCGGAGGCCTGTGGCCGGCGCTCGGGGCAATCTCGCTTCTTGCTATAGTCGTTGAGGCAGTTTTGACCCGAGCGGTTTCGACTTCGGTGTTGTGGGCGGGTCTCGGGGCCACCGCCGTAGGGCTTCCTATTGCCTTGGGCATTCACTACATTGGCCGGTCGAATTGGCCCGCAAGATTATCGATGCTGTACCCAGTGTGGAGCAAGTGCATCTCGCAAACACCGGCACCGAAGCAGTTCTTTATGCCATCCGCCTGGCGCGCGCTTATACCCGCCGACCTAAAATTATCCGCTTCGAAGGCATGTATCACGGATTTTCTGACGCGGTGTATTGGAGCAAGCACCCTCCGCTCGAGAAGGCCGGCCCTGAGTCGCGACCGGTCGCAGTTCCACAGGGTCCGGGCCTGCCGAAAGGGCTGGAGGATTCTCTGGTTATCCTGCAGTGGAACGACGGGAAAGCATTAGAGCGCGTAATCCGCGAGCGCGGGGAAGAGATTGCCGCCGTGATCACCGAACCCATCATGTGCAATACAGGCTGCATCCTGCCGGAACCCGGCTACCTGGAACTGATGCGGAAGTTAACCCGGGAAATGGGAATTGTATTGATCTTCGACGAAGTCATCACCGGATTTCCGCGTGGCACTAGGAGGAGCGCAACAGTATTACGGCGTGACGCCCGACCTCACTGTAATGGCCAAGGGCTTCGGGGGCGGGTTCCCGGTCGCCGCTGTCGGAGGAAAGAAAGAGATTATGCAACTGGTTGCCGATGGAACGGTCTCGATGGCTGGGACCTACAGCGGCAACGGCATCGCGGTGAGCGCCGCCAACGCCACCCTTGACTTTCTGATGACGCCGAGCATCTACCAGGGTTTGTTCGACAAGAGTGAGCGGTTGATGCGGGGTATCAGCGAGCGCCTGGAATCGGCGGGATTCCACATTAAGGTTGTCGGGATTGGACCGCTCTTCCAGGTATGGTTCGCAGAGTCACCGATCCGCAACTACCGTGACGCGGTCAATTACGCTCGCAAGGATCTGTTTCGGATGTGGTGGGAAGAGATGATGGAACGAGGCGTGCTCTTTCACCCGGACGCCTTCGAGAATTTGTTTGTCTCGTTCGCTCACAATGAGACGGACGTGGAGTCAACGTTGAAGGCGGTCGACGTCGCAGTTCCCGCGCTAAGGCGCAGAATGCGATGACGACCCCATCGGTCCAGTTGCCTCGATGCGCTCGACGAAATCAGGAAATTTGAAACACGTGAGGACCACAACCGTGGAAGCAAGCTCCTGCGTGCTCGGGATCGACTTGGGGACTTCCGCCCTCAAGCTTGTCGCCCTTGCCCACGACGGCCGGGTGCTCGCGAGCGCACGCGAGTCTTACCCCACAATCTCGAGATCGGAGGGCCAGGCGGAACAAAATTGTGAGCATTGGCTTCAAGCTTTATGGGCGGCCTCGACCAAGGTCCGGTCGCGATTGAGGCAAAAGGCCCGCATCGAAGCCGTAGCGCTCACCGGACAAATGCCCACCTTGGTGGTGCTGGGCCGGCGCAAGCCGATTGCCCGCGCCATTACATGGCAAGACAGCCGAGCAGATCGCTCGGTGAGCACGCGAGTGGATCATCATCTTCGACGTGAAATCTACCTGAAAACGGGGATACTCATCGACGGCCGCTATCTGGCTCCGATGTTTCAGTTTCACCATGCGGCGAAACGGCGCCGAGCGAGCCTTATCCTTTCTGCTAAAGATTTCCTCTTTCATGCTCTCACTGGGTTGGCAGCGACCGACCCGTCAACGGCCTCCGGGTACGGTTTGTACAACTTGCGCACGAAAGCGTGGGACCCGGACCTGAGCAAGTTCTGGGATGTCCCTGCAGAAAATCTGCCATCCCTCAGGAGTTCTACATTCCGCGCGCCGCTCAGCAAGCGAGGGAGCAAATTGCTGGGCTGCGCGTCAGGGACCCCGGTGGTGCTGGGGTGTGCCGATTCCGTCGCCGGCGTCTATGCGCTCGGTGGCACCAACGATCTCGCGCACACGGCCGCGGTTTTGACGGGTACCAGTACTGTGATTATGAAGTGCGACTCGCAGCCGCGCTGGGACCCACGATGCAGGTATCTCCTAACCCCATTCGCGGTGGATGGCTGGTACGGCTGCGAGGCCGACTTGCTCGCCACGGGCTCTGCGCGTGAGTGGGCGGCGAAAGTCTTCCTGCGCCGAGCTAACAAGAAGACACGGCGCACTTTGTGGCAGTCGGCATATGAAATCGCCCCTGGAGCTGACGGATTGCTCTTCGCACCCTATCTTGCCGGAGGCGAACAGGGAGTCCTGTGGAATCCCAATCTGCGAGGCACTCTGACCGGACTGACCCTGGATCACGACGGCGCGAGGGTTGCACGCGCCTTGATTGAAGGCACATGTTTCGAGATTCGGCGCTGTCTCGAGGTCTTTGAAGAGGAAGCACCGGTGTCATTTCTACGCGTGGCCGGCTGGGCGGCCGAGATTCCGGAAGAGTTACAGTTACTTGCAGATATTACGGGGCACCCCGTCCATGCCTTTGCCCTTGGTTCCGCATCTGCCATCGGAGCTGCACTGGTCAGCGATGTGATCGATTGCGCAAAATACGTTGCAAAGAGTAGAGCCCTTGTCCTCAACCCGGGCGAGCAGAGTCAGAGCTATAACGAGATCTATGCCAGGTATATTGCTAAGTTCTCTGCTACGGACGCCCGGTCACTTTCAACTTCCTGATTATGAATTTTCCAGGTTCCACACATCTGCCTGGGCGTCAACATGCTCTGGCCGCCGCCGGCGCCTTCGACGACCAGCTCACACGGGTGTCGGGGCGAGCGCAATAAGAATGAGGGAACGCTGGCGTAGCCACTTTACACAGGGGGCTCGTCCGAAACTCGCCTCAAGGCATCGTGACCAGAGGTAGCTCGATGAAGCTGGCCTTGTCGGGCGTGTGGTAGACACGCTGCTCGGCCTTGCGGTAATCCGCTGGCATGGCCCAGAAGATGTTAGGGACGAACGTCTGCGGATTACGGTCATAAAGCGGGAACCAACTAGACTGGATTTGGACCATGATCCGGTGGCCGGGCAGGAAAACATGGTTCGCCGTGGGCAAGGCAAAGCGATAGGGGAGAGGCTTGTCGGCAGTGATCGGCTTCGCCGTTTCCAAGCTCTCGCGATAGCGGCCGCGGAAAATGTCGGCCGAGATCATCAGCTGATAGCCACCGAGGCCCGGCTGTCTCGCCACCTCATCGGGATAGAGGTCGATCACCTTCACGACCCAGTCAGAGTCGGTGCCGCTGGTGGAGGTGACCAGATTGGCGATAGGCTGGCCACTGATCTTCAGCGGTGTGGTCAAGACGTCAGAGACGAACGCCACAACGTCGGGGCGGCCGGATGCTTCGCGCTGGTCGTCCACTAACCATCTCGACCAAGAAGCCTCATCAATAGGGCGGGCTTGGAAGGGCACGGGCTTCGAAGGATCGGAAACATACTCGTCGAATGCCGCATCGCCGGGGGCGGGCGCAGCAAAGCTTAACTTCAAACCCGCATTCAGATAGAGCGGCGTCAGCCTGACGCCGCAGCCAGTCGCGCATCCAGCCGGCCATGCTGGCAGGCGCAGCCATTTGTTAGTACCGGTTTCGAAGGCGGAGACAGGTGCGACGTCGGCTTTCGGCGCACCGTCTTTCAGATACTGATCCAGAAATGGCCGAAGAATCTCCCTCCGAAAATAGAGCGCGGTATCGCTGCCGAATTTCAAGGGGCCGAGCGTGCTGCCGTCGCCGATTTCCTGGGCGTGATACCAGGGGCCCAGCACCAGGAACACCTTGTCGTTATTTGTGTCCTTGGGCTTGATTGCCTTGTAGACGGCGATGGCCCCGTAGATGTCCTCTTGGTCCCAGAGGCTGTGCACCAGCATCACCGGGACCTTGAGCGGCTCAGCGGCCAATAGGCGGTCCACCGCCTGATCGCGCCAGTAGGCGTCATAGCTGGGGTGCTCCAGAATCTTCCGCCAGAAGCCGACCTGCTCCAAACCGTGGAGACGCCCGAGTTCGCCGGCTGATCCCGATTGCATGAACATGTCGTAATCGTCAAAGTAGCTCTTCCACCATTTGACGTCGGACCTTCGCGTCGCCTCCTGCTCATAGATGTAGGGCATGCCCTGTTCGCGGAAGGCGCCGTTGTGGAACCAGTCATCGCCCATCCAGCCATCGACCATAGGATTCATCGGCACCGCAACTTTGAGCGCCGGGTGCGGGTTGACGAGCGCCATCAGGGGCAGAAAGCCGTCGTAGGAAATTCCGAGGATGCCGACTTTGCCATTCGTTTCGGGAACATTCTTCACCAGCCAGTCGATGGTGTCGTAGGTGTCCGTGGCGTGATCGACGGGGGTTGGGTTTTGCGGCCCATGCAGCGGCCGGTTCATTACGTAGTCGCCCTCGGAGCCATACTTGCCGCGCACATCCTGGACCACTCGAATGTAGCCGCCTTCGACGATCACGTCGGTTGCGTTGTCATACCCCTGCAGGATGGGACCGAGATGCGAACTCTGGGCGTGACTCGTAAGTCCGCTCGCATCGTACGGAGTGCGCGTTAACAGAATGGGCGCGCCTTTTGCTCCCTTGGGCACGATTATGACCGTGTGTAGCTTGATCCCGTCGCGCATGGGGATCATGACCTCACGCCTGACGTACTCGAAACTATCGATGACGGGCTGGATTTTGGTGGGTGTTTCACTTGGCAAGGCGGGGTACTGCGGCGACGTGACAGTCTGCGCCGCCGACGGTTCGGGGAACAACAAAGCACCAGGCACAACGGAGAGACTGGCCACAATGCCAAGTAGGAAACTTACCGTCCACGAGCTGCACAGCCTAAAACCAAGAAGCCTGCCCAGCGTTCTCATGGACGGCACCTCGCCCACAAAGAGTGTACTGCACTGCGAACAACTTGCTGAATTCTGAGGCAGGGCACTCGGAGCATAAGCCTACTTCATCACTATTCCTAAAGGCCCAGCACCCTTCACCGCCGGAGTGTAGATTACAGCAGCATATTGTCCGAAATTCGCAGCGGACTCAGAACCCTGATCAGTGAGTCCGATGTCACCACAGCTATGCCTGCCAAGATCTCTCCTGACAGATCAGCGGAATAGGGTGGAAAGACTGTAGTTCTGCCGGCCCGGAGCCCTCGTTATTGAAGGACATCGAGCGCCCTGTTGAGTTGTGCGTCACTTCCGCGAGCAAGAGCTTCTGGATACGCAGTCAGTCAGCGACATGCTTGGTCATAGGCCCTTCAGGGCGCAAGGGCGCATTTGAGTCTCCATCACTGATTCGTAAGCGCAACCAGACCAATCAGTTACAGACTAAACTCCTTACTTCGGGACCAGGGGGTCGGAGGTTCAAATCCTCTCTCCCCGACCAAATTCTTTAAAATCAAATAATTACAGGCACAAGAGATTCGCTTTAGACGCCTGTTTCATCGACTTAGGAAGTTCAGTGAGCCCCTGGTGGAAAACCAGGTGGTCAGGCGGGGATCCGGTCTGGAGCCGAACGCTCTAACATGGCGTTCGCAGGAAGACTTCACTCCCGTGCTCGCGAAACACTCGAAGTCGTTCTCGCTCATCGACTGCATCGCGGTTGGCGTTGGGTGCAGTTCGAGTAGGTTGGAGGTTGTCTTCCTCCGTAGATCGGGCGAAGGAGTTCAGGCCAGGGTAATCCAGACATTCGTGCGGTACCGGCCGAACTGGCCTAACGGGATATTGTTGTGATGAGAGGCCTTACCGTCCGTAGGATGACAATTTATATAGAGTTGGGTGCCCCTCAGGTTTTCGAGACCTGGGAAGGGGCGCTCCCGCTACGTCTTGCGGACTGATATTACGGAGGCGGTGTAGCGGTCAGCCCGCAACAGCGAGACGCTGTATTCAATCGGGATGCGCTGCACATCGTACGTCGTTTCCTTGATCGAGAGAAGAGCACTCCCGGGCGATGTCTGCAAAATGCGCGCCTCCTCCTCGCCGGCGGTGACGGCGCCGATCACTTCCTCCGCCCAATGGAGCTTGCGCCGGTAAACATTTTCGAAGACATAGTACAGGGACTGCCTGGCCAGGTCTTGTTTCTCGATTCCGGAGAAGAGGCGAGCGGGCAGGTGGCTGGTGACGACGGCCACTGGCTTCTGGTTCACGAACCGAAGGCGCCGCAAGCAGTATGTCTTTTCGTTGGGGGCGAGTTTGAGGGCTTGCGCCGTCTCCGGATCGGGATCTTCGACTTCAAGCGCCAGCACTTTGGCGGAAGGGACCAATCCGCGCCGCCGCATCTCTTCGCTGAAGCCACGCAGTTGCTGAAAATCCCACGGAACACGTCCGGACCCAAGGATCGGCCGCTTACCTTTCGCCATGATTAGCAGGCCTTCGGAGCGCAGTTTCTGAAATGCCTGCCGCACGGGCATCTTGCTGATCCTTAGTGTGCGGGCGACTTCGCCCTCGGAGCAGAAGATGTCCCCCTCGTGGAGCCGACCGTCTTTGATCAGATTGCGTACCTGGTCCACGATTTGCTCGTAATAAGGAACGAAACTCGCGCTGTCGAGCATCAACCCCAGCGTCTCCGCTTTGAGCGCGACAACAGGTTCGAGATGGGGAGCTATCGATTGTCGAGGCAACATGCACACGTAGTATACAACGTGTGCATGTTTCGATTCGCAAAATATTCTGCGGGGGATGTTCCAGCTTCGCTTCCGTTTGGGCCAAACAGCCTAAGAGATTCATTATAAGTATATTAATCAGGCGCTGCGCGGGATTTGTCCACCCTGGCGGCCCCCGATTTTGGAGCGCTTCGCGTAAATGATATTGACAACATATATACATATGATGTTTTCATTTCATCTTTAAGGGCGAACGGGACACTGGTGCACCCGATCGCCGGTCGGGAGGGCGTAATGAATCGGATTATTTCCATTGGCTCGAGGTTGCGATGGCTCACTGTTATCGTCGGCGCGATGCTCATCGTTGGCTCCGCCTTGGAGGCTCAGGTGGAGTCGGGAAAAGTTGTCGGCACCGTGCGCGACGCTTCGAGCGCGATCATTGCGGATGCGGCGGTGGCGTTGGTCAACACCGCGACCAACGCAACCCGCAATGTCCGGACCGACAGCGCTGGCGAATATGTGATTACCGGGCTGAAGCCCGGCGAGTACACGATGACGGTCGAGCGTGAGGGCTTCAAGAAAGCGGTTCAGTCGCCCTTTAAGCTTGATGTGAATCAAGTGATTCGTGTCGATCTGACCTTGGTCGTCGGCAGCATCAGTGAACGGGTCGAGGTCACCGCCGCGGAGCCGCTGATCGAGTCCGAGACCTCGTCGCTGGGACAAGTGGTTGATGAACAGCGCGTTCGCGAACTGCCGCTGAACGGCCGTGATTTTGTCGAACTTGCTTATCTATCTCCGGGAGTGAATGCTGGCCCTTCCGGTGCTGTCCAGCAGGGTGGAATTCCGGAGAACCAGCGCGGTACTGGCTCGATCCAGGCCAACGGTCTGACGGCAACCAACAACAATTTTCTGCTCAACGGATTCGACAACAACGAACAGCAAATCGGCATACAGGTCATTCAGCCCGCCATCGATGCGATTCAGGAATTCAAGGTTCAGACCAACAACTTCGGGGCCGACATTGGCCGCGGCGGGGCGGTCGTCAACGTTCTGCTGAAGTCCGGCAGCAACCAGTTTCACGGCAGTGTTTACGAGTTCCTGCGCAACTCGGCGTTCGACGCTAAGAATTTCTTCGACGATCCCGCCGCTCCCATCGTGCCATTTAAGCAAAACCAGTTCGGCGGCACATTCGGCGGCCCGATCGTCAAGAACAAACTGTTCTTCTTTGCTGATTACCAGGGGACGCGCATCCGGCAATCGCAAACCGACATCTCCTCCGTTCCGCTATCCTCGGCGCAAAGCGGGGAGCGAGGCGGCGATTTCAGCGACATTCTCGGTCCGCAGGATACGGACCCAACAACGCACCAACCCCTTTTTGACGCGCTCGGGCGGCCGGTCTTCATCAACGAAGTATACGATCCAGCCACAACTCGCCCTGCAGCCGGCGGAATTGTGCGCGATGGCTTCGGCTTCGATCCAGTCACCGGCCTTCCCATTACAGGGCTCGCTAACGTCATTCCGCAAGATCGTTTAGACTCCGCGGCTCTCAATGTGATTCAGTTGTTTCCGAATCCGAATCTGGATGGTACGGGCAACAACTTTCTCTCCAACCCGGTGGCCCAGAACAATCAGAATTCCTTCGACATCCGAGTCGATCACCAGCCCACGAGCAGCGACAGCCTCTCCATGAACTTCAGCTACGGGAAGGTCGATGCCCATAGTCCCGATCCATTTCCGGGCCTAGCGGGAGGCGGAACTTTCTCCGGCCACGTAACCAACCTGGCGTTGGCAGCCGGGGTCACCTACGTGCGGACTTTTTCCGCGAACCGAATCAATGAGCTTAAGCTTGGCTACTCTCGCTACGTCGTGAACGCGCTGCCCAATCTCGTGGGCCAAAATATTTCCGGACAGGTTGGAATCCCAGGCATCTTTGATCCCAGCAATCCGATTGCGACCGGAGGCCTTCCTTTCATCGGCATCTCGAACTTCAGCGCGCTCGGAACGACGGATTGGTTTCCCGAGTTTTTGCGCGAGAACAATTATCAGTTGGTGGACGGGTTCACTCTGATCCGAGGGCGGCATTCGTGGAAGTTTGGCGGCGACCTTCGCCGCCGGCGGCATGGTTTCTTCCAGACTCAAAACTCGCGTAGCGATTTGAACTTCGATCACCAGTTTACCGAGGATTTGACTACGGGTGCGGAAGGAAATTCTCTCGCCAGTTTCCTGTTGGGCTATCCGATCTCCGCTTTTCGTGACGGCCAAAAAGGCGAATATGGCATGAACTGGCTGGAAGCCAGTGTCTACCTTATGGACGATTTCCGCCTGAGTCCGAAGCTGACCTTGAATCTGGGAATGCGCTATGACCTGTTTACGCCTATGGCGGAAGATCACGATCGCCTGGCCAATTTTGATTTCACCGCCGGCCAGTTCGTGGCGCCACAAATGAGCGGAGTGAGTCGCTCCGGCAACGTTAACACTGACTACAACAACCTCGCTCCCCGCATCGGCTTTGCCTACACACCGGGGAAAGAGGGCACTGTGATTCGCGGCGGTTTCGGTGTCTTTTATGACCAGCAGGCGAACCAGAACGATACCGAGCTTTTTTACAACCCGACTGGCAACTTCTTCAGTCAGAACATTTCTAATTCGCCCACCACGACGAGTATTCGCCTCTCGACCGGATTGCCGGATCCGGGTTATCCGACGCTGGCCAATCCTTCCGGGCGCGCCAGTGCCGCTCTGTTCAACAATCGCACCACCTACATCGAAGAATGGAATTTCAACGTGGAGCACGCGCTAACCAAAACTATGGTGCTGCAGGTCGCTTACGTTGGAACCCATGGCGTGAAACTCGCGCACCTCGTCAACCTGAATCAGCCGGTGCAGTCGCTGGATACGAATTTCTGCGGGCCCGATCCGTCGAACTGCACTCCCGAGAATGCAAACTTCAATCGCCCTTATTTCGCTACCGTGCCGAACATTGGACCAATTCGCACGGAAGCACACGACTTCAACTCCATTTCACACGGACTCCAGGTCAGGTTCGAAAAGCGCTTCTCCCATGACTGGAGCATGTTAAGCGCATACACGTGGCAGCACACGATTGGACAGTCGGAAGAAAATGAATGGCTGGAGCCGCAGAATACCCACAATCTCAAAGCCGAGCGCGGTAACAATGGCCCCGACTACAGGCACCAGTTCACCTCGGCATGGTCGTATGAGCTTCCCATCGGACCCAAGAAGCGTTTTCTGCCTAGTGCCGGTCCAGTTCGATGGTTAACGGAAGGCTGGCAGTTGAATGGCATCGTCGCCATGTACTCGGGCCAGGCCTTCACACCGCTCCTGTCGTTTGATCCGACGAACACCGGCTCGGGAGCGCCGCGCCCGGATGTCATTGGAAACCCATACAATTTTTCCAATGCCACCAGCGTGGGATGCCCATCCAATAGGCAATCCATCCAGTGCTGGTACAACCCCGCGGCTTACGCTGTGCCGGCGATCGCCCCAGGACAGACTTTCGCCACCGTCTTCGGCAATGCGAGACGCGGCACCTTGCGCGGCCCTGCACAATACAATGTCGATTTCTCCGCCTTCAAAAATTTTAAGTTCACCGAGAGTTGGAACCTGCAGTTCCGGGCCGAGGCGTTCAATCTGTTCAACACTCCCGAATTCGGGCTTCCGTACAACGGGGTTAACGACACCGGACTGGCAGGCTCCATTTCCAGCACAGCTCATAGCTCACGACAGATACAACTTGCGTTGAAGTTGTCCTTTTAGCAAGGGACATGGTAGGAGGCAAACGATGCGGCATACGGCGAATTGGCGATTGGCTGCGCTGGCGATCACCGTTCTCTTCTGTTTGTCGGCCGTCGCGCAGGATTGCTCGGGCCCCGCGCTGCGTGGTTCGTTTCTGCAACCAGCCCTCGGTGACGCGTGGACTTTAAAACAGTGGCACGACGAGTTCCACTACATGAGAGACGCTCGGCTCGATCAAATGGTCCTACAGTGGACAGCCGACAGCAAGGAAAAGACCGCCATCTATCCCATTGGCGTCGCCGGATATACGCAAAACACAAAGCATGATGTGGTCGAGCGGGCTCTTACTGCGGCGGATGCGAGCGGTGCGCAAGTGTACCTAGGCTTGCAAATCAATGACGATTGGTGGACGAACTATCTCTCGGACAAGGCTTGGCTCAAGAATGAAGCCAAGGTCGCCAACGTTTTGGCCGACGATCTCTGGAAGCGGTACAACCAACACGCGTCGCTGACCGGATGGTATCTCGGATTCGAAGTGGATAACGTCGAGAGCACTCAGGCGGAGTGGACCAATCTGGTGGCGTTCTACCGGACCGTGGGCAATCACCTTCACAAACTCACGCCGGGCAAGCCGATTGTGATTTCGCCGTTCTTCAGCACAACGGCGGACCTTTCACCGGCGCAGTGGCAAACCATGTGGGAATACGCTCTGAAGCGCAGCCCCATCGACGTTCTGGCGCTGCAGGACGGAGTGGGCGTGGGGCATGCCAGCAATGCGCAATTGCCGGAGTGGTTCAGTGCTGTCCAAAATGCGATCCAGAATTCCCGTCCCCGCATGCAATTCTGGGCCAACGCGGAAACCTTCACTTTGGACAGCGAGCCTCGGCCGATCCGTTCCATCGTGAATGACATGTGCGCGGTACAGCCCTACGTCAGCAGCTATCTCAGCTTCAGCTTCAATCATTATTTGAGCCCCCAGCAAGTCAATCCCCTGTACTACCGGACGTATCTGAGTTACCTCGCGACCGGGAAAGTTGAGCACGTGCGTCCGACTACGCCGGCGGACTTAACCAGCGTGGCCCTCGACTCCCACACCATCCGCCTGACTTGGATCGCCTCGACCGATAATGTCGGCGTTGTCGGCTACAACATCCTTCGCGATGGACGCCGTGTGGCCAGCTTGCGCGATGGAACGACCACCTTTTTGGATTCGCAACTCAATCCCGGCACAACCTACACGTATCAGGTGAGGGCGTTCGATGCCGCGGGAAATTTGTCGGTGCTGAGCGCCGCAACAACGGTGACGACGCCGGAGCCACATCTGTATCCGACCAACATCGCTCTGGACAAACCGTACACGGCGGCCATGCCCGCGAATCCCAGCTATCCCGATACCGCGGGCGTTGAGTTGACCGACGGGATATTGGGCTCGACAAGCTTTGCCGACCCTGCCTGGCAGGGTAGGGCGACCACGAAAGTCTATACGTTCACGATTGATCTCGGTGCCGTGCAGGTGATCAAGGAAGTGCGAAGCCACTGGCTCCAGGACAAACCGTCGGCGATCTTGCTGCCAAAGCAGGTTAGCTGTTTGGTCTCTGACGACAATGTGAATTTTTCTGCCGTGGGCGCGGTGAGCAAACCGTCACCGGGTGATGGCACCTCGTCGCTCTGGTACACCTTGACGGATTTGACCGGAATCAACGGGCGCTATGTGCAGCTTCAAGTGAAGCCAGGATCGAATGCGGGCTGGACTTTTATCGACGAGATCGAAGTGCGCCAGTAGAACTGCGAGCGCAGAAAGCGGGAGGCAAACACGTGCAGAAGATGAAAGTGCTGCGGTTAGCGGGAATCGGAATGGTTGCCTGTTGGGCTCTGCTGCAATTGCTGCCGCAGCAAAGCTTCGGTCAGCAGGCGAGTCCAACGGCAACCACGACTGCGACCGGGAGGAAGTTGCCGCCGGTTCATCTCGACGGCCAGTACTTCACGCGTGACGGCAAACGCTTCCTGCCCGTAGGAGCGCACTGGGTTCCGGCGAAGGCGGCCATGCAGTGGCCAGTGCAGTGGGACCCAAAGGACGTCGAAGCCGATTTCGCCAAGATGCATGAGCTTGGCTACAGCATCGTCCGCTTCGACATGATGTGGGCGTGGTTTGAGCCGCGTCCCGGAGACTACAACCCGGTTGCATTTCAGCAGCTCGACTACTTTGTTTCGCTGGCGCACAAGTATCAGATCTACCTGCACCCGTCCTTGTTTATCGGCGGCGAAGTGGGCGAGGCCTATTGGGATGTGCCCTGGCGGCACGGACGGCATCCGCATGCCGATCCGGAAATGCTGCGGCTCGAAACCAATCTCGCAGCCGAGTTTGGCCGCCGCTACGCCAACGAGAGCGCGATCATCGCCTGGGACCTGACCGATGAGCCTCCGTTCTGGATTGTGCAAGCTCAGACTACCGACGCCATGGCCATCAACTGGACTCGCTTGATTGCCGGTGCCATTCGCCGCGAAGACAAGCTCCACCCCATCGTGGTCGGAACCAGTGGAGAAGAAATCGGCCATGGACCATTCCGTCCCGACAACATTGCGAAAGAAGTTGATTTCTTCAGCGTGCATCCCTTCACGATCTACGGCCCCGATCTTTTTCCCGATCCCATGCTTTCCGAGCGTGGAACCTATGGCGCTGCGTTCGAGATTGCGTTGTCGAGCGGCGCCGGACGCCCGGCCATGATCCACGAAATGGGCGGCTCTACCGCACAATATTCGCCCGAGAGAGTCGCCCTCTATGACCGCTTGCAGATGTATTCGGGCCTGGCTGCGGGATCGATTGGCGTAGATCTCTGGTGCTACACGGACGCTTCCCCAGAACAATTCCACAAAGCGCCCTACCTCCGCACTCCGCAAGAAACGCGCTGGGGAATGACGGCCTGGGACCGTCAGGACAAACCACTGGCTACCGAGTTCAAAAAGTTCTCAAAGATTGTGGGTCAACTGGATCTGACCGGCGTAGCGCCTGCTCCCGCCGAAGTCGCGATTCTGATTCCCGGCGAATGGGCGCGAACGCACGGAGACTTTTCGCGTTTCGGCCTGACCGGTCCTGAAGTTACTCCCTATGTCTCCCTCTTCGATGGCGATGCCATGCCCGGTCAGCCTCAGCCGAATACCAGCGCCGACAACCAATGGCTGATCAGTTCAGTGCTCAACTCCTTCGTCCTTGCCCATCGCGCCGGCTTGAAGGCGGATTTCCCGCGCGAGTATGACGACTGGGCGAAACATCCCATGCTGTTCCTGCCGTCTCCGCTTACAAGCACAGCCAGCGTTATTGTTCACGTTCACTCCGACTTCTATGAGAAGGCCAGAAAGTATGTGGAGGGGGGCGGCTTTCTCTATGCGTCGGT
>Ga0066789_10000067_pt1 | contig 29171 bp, 24 predicted proteins | sample OrgsoiDNA2013049_FD_70960 | JGI IMG/M metagenome (GOLD analysis project Ga0066789, IMG submission 70960) | Permafrost soil microbial communities from the Arctic, to analyse light accelerated degradation of dissolved organic matter (DOM) -... | ecosystem: Environmental > Terrestrial > Soil >...
ACACTCATGAAACATCCTATATGCTCCTCGATACGACCCGCACCTACGCCTTGGAGAAGTTGCTCCAGAGGGGAGAGCACGACGCGATCGCGACTCGACATTCTTGTGGGTGAGCCACGTGGTGCATGCCGAATAGTCATTCTGACTGCCCGTCATCATGGCGACGTCCCAGCTCTGCACGATCCTTGTCCCCGAGGGACTCGCGGGCAGGTTGTCATAGGCCAGGAACCATGATCGCCGGATCAGGTTGCCTTCGACCGGCACCGGCCGCTGCTGATATTGGGCGGAGAAGAGCAGGCTGCCCACTTCCGCTTTGATCGCCTCAAGGGTCTCCCGGCTCTCGCGCTCAGGATGGAGGACATCGCCGCTCCGGCGGCGCACATGCGTCTTGCAGTGCCCAAGCTCGATGATCTCGTCCTCCAGCGCGATCGCAGGCATGTCCAGATGATCCCAACCGCCTTGTCGCACGAGGTGGCCGGCAAGATCGTCCTCGTGCAGGCGCTGCATGACCGCAACGATCGAGCCCGTTTGCTTGTCATTGAGACGCGAGACGAGTGCGCCGCCATACCAGTCGATCACGCGCTTCCTGGCCGGCTCCGAATGGACCTCGTTTGCGTTGAGGGGATCATCGACGATGATCAGATCGGCGCCTCGCCCAGTGAGCGTTCCTCCAACTGAGGTCGCGTATCGGCTTCCTCCTTGAGTCGTGATGAGCTCGAGGCCGGTTTCCTTCGCCCACCGCAGGTTGGGAAAGAGCGCCGCATACCAATCGGAGCTGACCACCATCCGAAACTGTCGGTGGAGTTCGGCGGCGAAGTCGCCCGAATAGCTTGCCACGATCACGCGGCGTGTCGGATCGTGGCCGAGCAGCCAAGCGACATACGCAACCGAGACGCTGATCGATTTGAGCGAGCGAGGCGGCTGGTTGATCAACAGGCGCCGGCCCTCGCCCGAGTGGACCCGCATCAACTGATGGGCGATCGCATCCACGTGCCAGTTGTGAAGATAGGTTTCGCCGGGCGAGATGGTCGCAAAGACCTTGCGGATGAAGAACGGCAGCTCAGTGCGCAAGATGGCCCGCAGCACCCTATCCATCGAGGTTCGCCCCGCTGTCCTCAGCGACGCCCGGCCTCACAGTGATTGCACCACTTGGTGGTCGCGACCGAACCTCTTCAGCGTAGGCATCGAGGATCGCTTGGTCCTCGGCCACTAACGCCTCGTCGCCGACAGATTCAACCGCAGCGCTGTTGTTGAAAATCTTCGCCAGTTCCAGAATTTGTACGATGGAACGCGCGTCGCCCTTGAGCGCCTTCTCCCTCAGCCGCAGCAGGGCGGCTTCCTGAGTCGACACCCGCCTCGCCCTTCCCTGTTCATTGAGCCTGACGGGAACCTCGAGCGTCCGTTTGACATCGCTGCCAAAATTGCGGACGCCTTTCTGCTTGCCGCGCGGGTTGCCCGATCTGCCCGGCTGAAACCGGCTGTGTTGCGGCGGCTTCTTATATCCGACCGCGAAGCCGTTATCGGAGGTCGCGTCTGTCATGAGATTGCTCCGTTATCGCTCCGTGTTTCCGCATCGATTGTCAGCGACGCGGCGTGAACCGGTCGTGACCCGTTGTCGGGGCAAGCCGTTGCCTTGTCCGCGTTGACAGCTGTCCTACCCGTGACGTTCTGCCAACGCCTGATCGTGGCGTCGACGTAGCGAGGATCGATCTCGATCAGGCGGGCTCTGCGTCCCGTCTTCTCGGCGGCGATCAGGGTCGTGCCGGCGCCCCCGAACGAATCGAGGATAATCCCATTACGGTGGGAACAATCCCGAATCGCGTCGGCCACGAGCGCGACGGGTTTGGCCGTCGGGTGCACCGACAGCTTGCTTTTGGATGTGCATTGAGGACATTCTGGCCGCCATACTCCCAGACGTTCGATCTATTCCGGCCGAAGCGGCCGAGTTCGACATTGTTTATATGTGGTGCGGTTCCCTTCTTGAACACAAATACGAGTTCGTGCCGCGACCGGTACAGTGATCCCATTCCAGCATTGGTCTTGCTCCAAACGCATAGGTTTTTCGTGTCGGAGTAGAGATCCGCAGTGCTGCCGAGAAGCTCCCGGATTTTCGCCCAGTGTATGCACACGAAATGGATCGAGCCATCGTCCGAATACGTGGCGGCATGGCCTAACGCCGTGCGCAGGAAGGCCTCGAATTCCGTGGCCGACATCTCGCCGCAGCCCATCGCAAAATCATCGTGTTTGATGGCGCCGAGCCCCGAGACGTGGCCGGCGATCGGAATGTTCCACGGCGGATCCGTAAAAACCATCTGGGCCCGCTCGTCTCCGAGAAGCCGGGCGTAGCTCTCGCACATCAGGGCATCTGCGCAAAGGATGCGATGCTCGCCGAGCAGCCAGAGATCTCCCAGCTGCGTCACTGGCGTCGAGGTCTCGTTCAGCGCCGGCAGATTATCCTCTTCGTCGTTGCCGGAGCCTTCGAAGGCGACGTCGATCTCGCCCATCTCAAAGCCGCTGATGCGAAGGTCGGTCTCGCTGCTGATCTCCAGAATGTCGGAGAACTCCAGCTTCAGGGCATCAAGATTCCAGCCCGAGTCCTCGCCAAGCTGGTTGAGCGCGAGCCGCAGCATCCGCAATTTGGCCTCGTCGAGGTCGGCAATGGTCACGGCGGGGACTTCAGTCAGGCCGAGCCTTTTGGCGGCAACAACCAAACCCCAACCGGCGATCACGCGGCTGTCCACGTCAATGACGACGGGAAGGACGAAGCCGAACTGTTCGATGCTCGCCTGCAGTTTGCGGATCTGCGAGGGCGGGTGTTTGCGCGTCTCTCGGCCGAGCGGCTTCAAAGACTCAACGCGGACGAGATTTGGATTGAGATTGCGGGATACTGCAAAGCCGTTCCCGCGGGGTATCGGTTGCCGATTCACCGGGTTTCTCCTTCGAAAAGGCCACGCGCGCACATTTGGGCACTCTGCGCTCCAATTGGCTCGCTAAACGCGGCGAGGCGCCAAGAACGCGGGGATTATGGGGAAACGTTTTGTGTGTCGCTAATTGTCGTTTGTCGCTATTTGTCGAGAATTGATTTCTCGACAAATTCTGACACTGCTTTGCGTGCCCTGCGGGCGGTATCGCGAGAGACATCGCCGTATTGCGCGGCAAGCTCCTTTTCCCGCATTTCCCTCAAATCCTCTACGGTACGTCGACCGCACCGAATGTCGTCCCTCATAGCCTCCTTGACCTGCTCCAACTTCTTCGGCCTGGGTCCGCGCGGCCGCCTCAAACGGGCCTCTACTGGGCTTTTGGAAGCGGCTTTTGGGATTGGAATGGTGCCATCAGGGGCCAAATGGTTTGCCGGCTTGGGCGAGGCAGCAAACGCGTCGGTCCACCATGACGGCGGGGGCAGCTCATGTCGTCGGGCGAAATCGAGCGCGGCCTCCTTCATCACCACGATCCGATTCAAAAGAAAGGTCAATGCGCCACCAGCAGGGACTAGATCCCGTACCTGGTGGCCTTCGAGAAAGCCAGCTCGACCCTCGGGAGTGATCACTCGCAGCCCGAGTCTCCGGCCCTCGGCGAGCGGCCCCGCGTCGTCCAGCCGCTTGTTGACGATGTCCTCAAGCAGCAGGTGCACCAAATCCTGCTCGAATTGTTGCAGATCTTGCTTTGCTCCTGGGATTTCGGCTGACCAGGCGCGCGCAAGCTGAGCAACGGTAAGCCATCCCTTCGTGCGAAACAGGATCGACATGGTGAAAGCGTCCCGCCACTTACATGGTTCATGAAACCGCCCGCTTCGGGTGACGTTCGATGGGCTGCGCGCTCGGGGGCTTCACGCGGCGTCCCGGCAGGAGGAAGGCATTCGGGCTCGCCGCGGTCAGCAGATTTGCCCAGCATAACCCTCAATACCCAATGGGCCGCTCTGCGAATCAGTCCATCGGTCCTTCCAGCACCGATCATAGACGTTAGCAAAATTCCCTGCTGGTGTTCAAAAAAATCCCTGCTCCGTTGCGTAGGAATTTCGCTAGAAGCTATTGATTTTGCTGGTCAAATATAGGGTTAAAATCACACGCGGAAGCCAGGATCGGCGAAATTCCCTGCAAATTCCCTGTTAGCAGGGAATTGCAGGTGTGGAGACCGGTTCGTATCTGACTGCGCACACCACCATCCAGTCTCCGCAAACCGCGCGTTTCAGATACGACGCCAAATAGTGCGTTTCTACGGGGATTTCCGGCCACTCACTTCCTAGAATTTGGTCTCTGTGGGCATTCACCCGTTCTGGTGGCGATTTTTGGCGCCTGGTCTCCGCATCCAAAAATTCCGTTCCCGGCGGCCAAGCCTGGACGGGGAGTTCGGCCGTACTGCGCCCGTAAATTGGATTTTTAGGCTGCCGCAATTCGGGATCTCGGCTGGCGCTGCAGTCATTCCGGATTGAGTCCGAGCGCCTCAAACTGCCGGCCCCATTCTGTCGGCGAATCTCGGAGCCGCTCGACGCCGATGCCGCGGGGCAGGCGGCCTTCCACGGCCGCTTTGACAAGATTGGGGGCCAAGAAGGCGAGCGAGATGGTCAAATTGACCTGCCGGACGCTGCATTTCTCGCGAACGCAAAGCTCCACCACTGTGGTCACCCGCTCTGAGACAACATCATCCAGCCACCGACGACCTCGCGCGATGGCACCGATCAGGCGCGCCCGGCGCTCGAACTGTTCCGGACGGACGTCGCTTCGGGATGCGTTATGCGGGAGGAGAATCTGGCGAGATTTTCTGCATGGTGGCTTCCGCCAAGGAATCGTGTGCGACCGATCCTCCGGGGAGTCGGATGCTTCGTCCTCATCATCTGATTTGAGGCGAACGATCAGCCTGTCACTGTGCACAACAATGTCCGCGACCAGCTGTGCGAGGTCGCCGCGATTCTCCGAACTCTCGGCGCTGGTTGTCGCCGTGGTTTGGTTGGCGGCAAGGTGCTCCTTCAAAAATTTGACGACGCTGTCCTCGATGTCAGTGGCCGGAACGCGGAAGACCGATCCGGCTGACGCGGTCTTTTCCTCTCCGTGCAGAACAGACGTCGATGCGTAGTAGCGGTAGCGAACGCCGGCTTTGGTGGCGTGGGTTGGGATCATGCGATGGCCGGCATCGTCGAATAGCAATCCCGTCAGGAGATGGTCGGATTTGTTGCGAACGACGGTGCGGTGGGACCATTGGGCAAGGGATTTCTGACGGACGGCCTCAAACAACGCGCGATCCATGATTGGAGGCTGCTCGCCGGGCAGGATCTCATTCTTGTATTTGACCTCGCCGATATAGAAGTGGTTGCTCAGCACGTAGTACAGCGCGCCACGCCCGAACGGGATCCCGCCGCGCGTCGCTCCCGTGGACTGCAGCCTGGTTTTAGTCTGGATGTTGCGCTCTTTGAGGTCCCGCATCAGTTCGTTGACGCCGCCAAGTTCCAGATATCGCCGGAAGATTGATCTGACCAGTTCAGCTTTTTTTTCGACGATAGCGATTTTGCCGTCCTTCATCTCATAACCGAGGGGCAGGGTGCCTCCGACCCACAAGCCCTTGCGCTTGGATGCCGCGATCTTGTCGCGGATCCGCTCGGAGGTGACCTCGCGCTCGAACTGAGCAAAGGACAGGAGCACATTGAGGGTCAGCCGGCCCATCGAGGTCGTGGTGTTGAACTGCTGGGTGACCGAGACGAACGAAACGCCGTGGGCGTCGAACAGCTCCACCAGTTTGGCAAAGTCTGCCAGCGACCGCGTCAAACGGTCGACCTTGTAGACGACGATGACGTCAATCCTCCGGGCGCGGATATCGTCCAGCAGCCTCTGGAGGTCGGGGCGATCGGTGGACCCGCCGGAGTACCCGCCGTCATCATAGCGGGACCGGATAAGGGTCCAACCTGCATGGGCTTGGCTTTTGATATAGGCGGAGGCAGCGTCGTATTGCGCGTCCAGCGAATTGAACTCCTGGTCCAGCCCGTGCTCGGTAGAGACACGGGTATAGATCGCGCAGCGGACCGGTTTGACGGAGGGGGACTTCATGACCGGGCCCCCATGGCCGATCGATCCTTCTTCTCCCTAAGGCCAAAGAAGCGCGGACCGTTCCACTTCGTGCCGGTAATAGCGAAGGCGACCTTCGACAGGCTGTCATAGGTCTGGCCGTTCCAGGCAAAGCCATCTGCCATCACCATCACCCGTTGCGATTGCCGATCCCACTCTCGGACCAGAACCGTGCCGGGAGTAAGCTCGGTTCGCTTCTGATCAAAGCTGGCCAGTCGGGCCGACATTGCTGGTCCTTCTTCCTTCGCAACGGTCCGATCCAGTACCTGTAGGGTTGCGTGATCGAGATCGCCGAAGCGATCGGCCTGGAGCCGATAGGCGATGACCGCAAACAAGAGATGCCGGGTCAGATGAGCGGGGGCCGATCTCCGAAAAACGCTTTGCCATCGTGATCGAAGCCCCTTGAGATCGAGACCGCGCAGATGCGCGATCTCGTCCTCAACAGACGTTTTGGTCGAAGTACGACCGTTGCGGTGTTTCTTCTGCATCGCATCAGGCCGCCTGTTTGTTCCGGCCTGCGGAGGGAGACGCAGCATTGCCGTCCTTGATGCGATAGAGCCGACCCTTGTCCGTTTGCTCTGAGACAAGGTTGAGCCCGAGTTTCTTGCGGACGACACCAGCGAGAAAGCCGCGCACCGAATGCTGCTGCCAATCGGTTGCAGTCATGATCGCTGCGATCGTTGCGCCCGCCGGCATTCGCCGCATCGCGATGATGCGGCCGTGTTTAGTATCGGGTCCTGCAGCTGGTTTGGATGATGCTGGAGCCGGTCGCTTGCGCGAGGCGGGCTTGGCGCAATTTCGGACGGTTGAGCGGGTCGCAGCCTTTGGCTTGGATTTGGGCTTGGTCATGGGATCCTCTGAGATTTACGCGGCCATCCGCCGCACCACCTCAGCCCCGCTCGGAAAAACACCCGGCAGGGCAGGACCCTGGAGCCCGCCTCAGCCGCCCCAAGTTACTACAGCAACGCTCCGATCAAGCGCGAAAGCCAGTCAATTCTGAGCAAGATAGTTGCTCTTTCGCCTAGCCGAGAAGAGGTAAATATTTGAGGTTGATGGACATCGGCATAGAAGCTTAACCGTCCCGACAGTTCCGCAGTTCAAGTGATGCGAATGTGTTCGCAAACCCCGGAGAAAAGGCCTGGTGTTGAGCGAAATCGTGAATGACACGCAAGGTGACGATGACATGAGTGACCATGATAAATGGGTTAGCTATTCGCATTGGGGAATGTTCATAACTGGAAAGAAATATTCGGAATAACCCTGTGCGAGAAATCAGCTGTGCAGCGGCGTGAGCAACGCAGGCGCGCCCGCTCTGTGATGCCTCCTAGCAATCCGGGAGGCGACTAGCCCGCAGTTGGCAGTCGGCGTATAGTATCTCCCATGAGTTGGGATGCGAAAGACGTAGCACTTCTCAAAAAACTCTGGGCCGTAGGACAGAGCGCCCGCGCAATCATATGGACGAAATCAGGAAGCTTTTGGCCGCCTCATGCCAATCCGGAACCGTCAACTTGAACCTAGCCCAAGCAAAGTGCAGGTTGTTTCCCCACATTGGTCGAGCGACCATTTATCGAGAATACGGCCTTGAGGATGGACAGGCCTAGTTGCCCCACACTTCAATGAAGCGAGATTGCGCGCTTTACGCGTGGGTGCATCCCGACGATGATGACCGGCGCTGAGATTGGAAACCGGAGATAAGCATGGCCGACCTTGGCGCCCTCGCGCAGGTCGCTCAGGCCTGCGCTCGATCCTACGGAGGTTGATTCGCATGCCGTATTCGTTTGGGGCGCCCCATACCTTGGCTTAGCGGCGGGAGAACCGGCTTCAGACCTGATGGCATCCGAAAGAGCCATCGCAGGCGGTGCGTGATGCCGCGCCGACGCTCACCGTCTCACGTGCTGGCTCCGCCGCGATGTCCATCCAAGGCAGTCTTGAGGCAGGTGATCAAGGTGGGTCCGGCGAAGGGCTTGGCCAGGAAGAAAATTGCTCCCGACTTCAGCGCTCGGGCGCGGACGCTCTCATCGGGGAAGGCCGTGATAAAAATAAATGGCGCATTGTAACCCTCAGTGCGCATATGCGTTAGCAGGTCAAGGCCGCTTATAACCGGCATCTGCACGTCCGCGATTACACACGACGTGTCATTCAGGTGGGCCGACCGCAAGAACTCCTGCGCCGACGCAAATGTATGGACTGGGTAACCATGCGACCTCAGAAGATTGTTCGTCGCGGCGCGGACGGATGCATCGTCGTCAATGACTGAAATAACCGGTGGCGTTGACAAGATGGTCCTTTCTGACGCGGGTACAAGCGCTTGCCGTAGCGCAGCGACGCAGTCGAAAGGTGGGGGTCGCGAATCAAGATTGTAATCATACTTAGGTTTGTACGCCGGAAGGCTTCGCACGACGAATTCCGAGCGTTTCAGCCATTTTGACCAAATCGGCCAACGACCTCGCGCCCATTTTTTTCATGATGTGCCCACGGTGGAGCTTCACGGTAATCTCGGCAAGTCCAAGCTCGGCTGCTGTCTGTTTGTTCATGAGGCCAGACGATACCAAAGCCAGAACCTCTCGCTCGCGGGGAGTCAGGGTTTCAAGAAGCGTCTGCAAGTTCGCGACGATCTTGTCGGCTTCGCGCCTCGTTCGATCCCGTTCAATCGCCATCACCACAGCGTCCAGCATGTCTTGGTCGCGAAACGGTTTGGTCAGGAAATCGACAGCTCCTGCCTTCATGGCTCTGACGGTCATCGGAATGTCGCCATGGCCAGTCATAAAGATGATTGGAATGTGAATGTTCGCCTTGGCTAATTCGGTTTGAAAGTCCAGGCCGCTCAATCCGGGCAACCTAATGTCAAGGACAAGGCAGCTGGCAACATCTGGAAGCTTGCTTTGCAGCATCTCGGACGCCGAACCGAACACCTCAACCTTCAAGCCTACCGATTGAAAAAGATTGGTCAGTGCCCTGCGCATCGATGCATCGTCGTCGATAACAAAGACGATCGACTCCTCGGCGCTGGCCGGTTCATGCGATGATTTGGGGCGCTCGATCACGACGCATCCACTTGATGAAAGGGCAGGACGAATTGAAACGTCGCACCAGGCCCCTCATTGCCGGAAGCTGACAGTCGTCCCCCGTGAGCTTCCGTGATCGAACGGCAGATCGAGAGTCCCATCCCCATGCCGCTGGATTTGGTGGTGAAGAAGGGGTTGAACAGCCGGTCCGCATTCTCGGCAGAAATCCCGACGCCGCAATCCGTCACGCTTACGATCGCCTGGCGTGTCTCGTCCTGGCCTGATCGGATCACCAGTTCGCGCGACCGATCTGTGACCGCTTGCATGGCTTCAATGCCATTCATCACCAGGTTGATAATCACCTGCTGAAGTTGGACCCGATCACCCAGGATCATGGGTAGAGGGGACGTCAACTCCGTTCGCAACGACACCTGGTGGCTGATCAACTCACGCTGCACCAGCGTGATGACCTCCCTGACGACATCATTGACGTCGAGCGGCACCTTCTCCGTGTCAGTCTTGTTCGCGAGCGCCCGGACACGCCGAATCACTTCGCTCGCCCGGTTGCCGTCGTCTATTATCCACTCCACCGAGCGGCGCGCTGCGTTCAGGTCGGGAGTCCCGCGGTCGAGCCAGCGCAGACAGGCCTCGGCGTTGGCTATGACGCCGGCGAGCGGCTGGCTCACTTCATGGGCGATCGAGGCCGCCAGTTCGCCCAGGGTTGTTATGCGCGTTACGTGTGCGAGCTCCATTTGAGCATCGAGGAAGCGCTGTTCGCTGGCGCGCAGCCTCTCTTCCGCTCGCTTGCGGTCGGTTATGTCGATGACAAAGGAAACCCCTTCGTCCGGTTTCCACTCGAAAATCGCGCGGGCAACCAGCACCGGCACGCGGCGGCCGTCTTTGCGAAAGTACTCTTTCTCACGCGGTTGGACGGTTCCCGTCGCCTTCAGCTCCGCGAAGGCCTGGTCGTCGACATCGCGCCATTCGGCCGGCGTCAGCTCCGTCCATCGCAGCGAGGCGAGATCTTCCCGGGCATATCCGACAATATCGAGAAAGGCCTGGTTGGTTTCGATAATCCGGCCCTGAACATCCCAAATTACGATCCCGATGATGTTCGCGTCGACCAGACGGCGGATCTTAGCCTCCCGCTCCTGGAGATCGCTGTACAGACGGGCGTTCTCCAGCGAGATCGCGGCTTGCGACGCCAGCAATTCCAGCACCGAGATCCGGGCGGGCGTGAACACGTGCGATGCCAAATTGTTCTCGAGATAGAGCACCCCGATCAGCTCGGCCTGCTTCACCAGCGGCAGACAGAGAACCGACCGAGCACGCTTCTGGCAGATGTACTCATCTGCCGGAAAAAGATTCTGCGCCAAGGCGTCATCAAGGATCACGCTCTCCCGCGTCCGGATCACGGTGTGGAGCACGGACTCGGGAAGCTCGGCTGGTGACGCGGACGTCTGGCGCAGGGTGACCTCAACCCGGCCGCGGCCGGTCGTCGCTTCCGCCGCGATCCGTGGCTCGTCGCCCGGGAACAGGATGAGCAGGCCACGCTCGGCGCCGGCATGTTCGATCGCGATCCGCAGCAGCGTCTTGATGAGTTCACCGAGGACGATCTCGCCGGACACCGCCTGCGCGGCCTTGAGCACCGTCCCGACATCCAGCCGCTCGACGGGCGCGCCGATGGTAGTGGTGGGAGATGCAGGTACTGGTGCGTCGCGCAGATGCGGATGAAGCTGTTCGATTTGCCGCACCTTGCCATCGGCTCCCCAACGCAAATAGCCGTAGCGGGCGTCCTGCAAATACACACGGGCGATCTTCTCGAAGCCACGCGCCGCGTAGAAGCGGGAAGCCAGTTCATTGGCGAGCGCTTCATTGTGAATAAAGCCGTTTGCGCGAGCCGAGCGGATGGCCTGCTCGTAGAGGTGCTCGGCGTCAAGCTCCCGGCCTTCGATCCGCGCTATCTCGGCGCCGACCAGCGCGGCGCGGTTCTCGAAATTGTCCGGGCAATTCTCCGCCCACACATCGAGCTGCTTGTGATGGGCGGCAAGCATCTCCAGATGGCGGGCCAGATCGTCGGCCGATGCCGCGTCGCACTGCGCCGCTCGCGCGAGGGCGCCATAAAAATGGAATTCAGCCACCTCAAAGAATGAGGGCGACGTCCAAAGAAGCTGCTGCGCCTTCGATGCTGCCTCGATAGCGGAAGCATAGTCGTTCGCGTAGACGCGCGCTTGCAGCTTGCGAATCCAATACCAGCACTCAGGAAGCGCCAAACGTGAATCGCTCTGCAAATGATTTTCGAACTGGCTTTCGTTGAACCGTTCATCATTAAAGGAGCCGAATTCTGGCGTCAGGCCGCGCAGAGTCCGGACCAGTCCGAGCTGCGCGGTGATGATGTCGATAACGAGACCAAACCGTGCCTTCCGCGCGAAGTCTAGCCCATTTTCGGCTTCGCGCTGCGTATCGCCGAGCGGATCGCCGGCTGCGAGAAGATTCGTGTTCAGGTTGTTACAGCTGTAAGCCGCAAAGGTGAGGTCGCCGATTTTGTTTGCGGCATCGAAAGCGCGACGCACCAAATCCCGGCCGGTTTGGATGTGCCTCGTCCATGGCATAACAAGATTCCCGAAGGACATGTAGGCACGGGCCTGGTAGCGATGCAGTCCACGCTTCTCCACCAGATCGTACCCAAGTCTGCCAAACCGGAATCCAGCCCGGTAATCGCCAAAGTGCGGTCCGAGAATCATGCCAAGCCAGACATAAGCGAAGCACGATCCATCGCTGTTACCGTGCTCTAGGCTGAGATTGACCATGCGGCAAATCACGAGTGAGAGCAGGTTCTCATCGGTAAACAATGCCGGCGTCACGATCTCGGTCAGAACATCGAGAGTCGCGTGGACCTCCGGATTGCTCATCAATGGCAAGTCGACAAGTGCCTCTATAGAGCGGCTCCCGACTTGTTGCCATATCCGCTCATATTCGTGCCGGACCTCGTCCGTTGTCGGATGCGGCGACCAGTGAACACCACCCCTTTGGAGGAATTCAAGGCATACCTCCACGCCGCGGTCGCTTCGATCCAAGGTCGTGTACAACGTCAGCTGCAAGCACGCCACGGCGGCGATGTCGACGAGGTTTCCGGCGCGGCGCGAAAGCATGATGAGCCGTTCTTCCGCCGCCGCCAGATCGGCGGTCAGCAGCTCGCACTCGGCCCAGTGGTATTCGATCGAAAAGGTAAGCTCGTATTGCCGCTCCCAACTATCCTCCGCCAGCAGCGCGCGGCCGGCCGCGAGATAACTCAGCGCCGAGACGTAGGCCGTCGAAGTCTTTGCGCGCTTGCCTGCAATAAGATTGAGCTCGGCGACCCGGTCGCGCTCTTCTCGCGAATGGATCAGCGCGGCACCGCGGTCAAGCTGGTTCACGATCTCGAAGATCTTTTCCTCTAGCTCTCCCGACGCTGCTCGTGATGCAAGCACTCGGCCAATCCGAAGATGTGCCGCCGCCCGCTCGTCTTCAGGAGTGAGCACGTAGGCCGCCTCCTGAACGCGGTCGTGGATGAACGCGTAGGAACTATCTAGGCGGAGGATCAGCCCCGTGCGGGCTGCCTCCCAGAGCGCTGTGTGGATCCCTTCTTCCGATACCCCGCGAACCAAGATGAGGGTGGCGATCTCGGCCACGTTCCCCAGACAGGCGAGTTGCTTGAGTGCTTGCTGCGTCGTGCCGGACAACCGCTTCAGCTTCGTGACCATGAACTCCACCACGTTGTCGGTGTAGCCTTTGGCGCGTATGCGCGCTAGGTCCGAGATCCAGGCCGCCGCGTTCGCGTCGAAGGCGAGGAGCCCTTCCTCGGCCAGCCCCGTGAGGAATTGGATCGCGAAGAACGGATTGCCGCCAGTCTTCTCATGCACCAGCTGCGCCAGAGGATGAGCCGAATCCCGATTGCAGTGCAGGGAATCGACCACGAGTCGGCCGACATCGTCGAGCTCGAGAGGTGCCAGCATGACCTCCTGGACCCGCGCGCCCGCTTTGCGGATTGCATCCAGTGTCCGGGCGAGCGGGTGAGACGGATTGACCTCGTTGTCGCGGTAAGCCCCGACCAGCAGCAGGTGCCGCACTTCCGGGTGCGTAACCAGATGCTCGAGGAGGTCGAGCGTTGCTGCATCGAGCCATTGCAAATCATCGAGGAACAGCGCGAGCGGGTGCTCCTTGCGCGCGAACACCCCGAGGAAGCGCCGGAAAACCATCTGGAAGCGGTTCTGCGCATCCTGCGGCGGGAGGTCCGGAACGAGTGGCTGTTTCCCGATGACGAACTCGACCTCGGGGATGAGGTTGATGATAAGCTGGCCGTTCGGGCCCAACGCGTCGGTCAGGGAGTCCCGCCACGGTTCCACCTCTGCTTCGCTCTTGGCGAGGATCTGACGGACGAGGGTCCGGAAAGCTTGTGCCAGGGTCGTGTACGGGATGTCGCGCTTATACTGATCGAACTTGCCGGACGCGAACAGGCCGCGCAGCGGAACCAGCGCCTTGTGCAGTTCGTTCACCACGGAAGATTTGCCGACACCGGAATAACCGGATACGAGCACGAGTTCTGGTGTGCCGTCGGCCAAGACGCGGTCGAAGGCTGTGAGCAGCGCATCGATCTCGCGCTCGCGCCCATACAGTTTCTCCGGAATCAGCAGCCGGTCCGACGGGTCGTGCCTGCCCAGTGGGAACGGGTCGATACTGCTACGCGTCTCCCATTCCACCTGACTCCGCCGCAGATCGGCCTCGGCCCCGGCGGCGGTTTGGTAGCGCTCCTCGGCGGTCTTAGCGAGGAGCTTCATCACGATGGCCGAGAGCGGCCCCGGGATGCCCGCGATCTGCTCGTCGGGCGGCACCGGTTGCCGCGCGATGTGGCAGTGCACCCACTCCATCGGATCGGCAGCCGTGAAGGGCAGTGCCCCCGTCAACATTTCGTAGAAGGTGACACCCAGTGCATAGAGATCGCTACGGGAGTCCACCGAGCGGTTCATCCTGCCAGTTTGTTCCGGTGCCATGTAGGCGAGCGTCCCGGCGATTACCTCCGGCGGCGCGGGCGCTTGATGCTCGCGCGGGAGACGCGAGGCAATGCCGAACCCGGTCAGCCAAACCCCGCCGCTTGCCTCGTTGACCAGAATATTCGCCGGCTTGATGTCTTTGTGAATAAGCCCTCGCTCATGCATTTGGCGGAGCGTCACCGCGAGAGGGATCGCGATGCGCAGGAAATGCGATACGTCCAGTGGCCGGCCAATCAGTCGATCCACCGGCGCACCGCCGGGATCCTCAAGCACCAGCGTCATGCGGCCGTTGTAGTGCGTCAGCGCAACTGGTCGCGCCGCCCAGTCAGCTTCAAGTTCGCCCTTGAGCGCATATTCGTGTTCAAGCCGCTGGATGGAACCGAGCGATGTTTCTTTCGCTGCAACAAGCAGGATTGGCGCTAAGCCGTCACCGGAGCCCCGGTAGAGAGCGATGTCTCCTTCCCGCAGCGGCGAGAATACGTAGCTCGAGAGCTCCTTCACGAGGGCTTCCTGCCAGGAGGAATACTTTAATACCTTGATTAGGTTACGTTTGCTCTGGCCCGTCAATCCGAAAACAGACGGGATCGTATCTTGTCGAGGAAGTATGCATTCGACGAGGCGATGATAGGCGGGGCCTTCGGCTCTATTCTTCGGCTCTATTCTCGTTCGCGTAATGGGCGGTTATGGAATGGCTGCTCGTGGCGGCGGGTTCAACCGATCGCTGCAACACATTCCGCAAACTTCTCAGCTGGGGTTTGATAGAGCAAGGTCTTTCGGGGTCTTTCATTGAGCTGCCTTGCGATTGCGCTGAGCTTGGCCTAGCTAGGCAGGGACAGATTGGTGCCACGCGGCAGATACTGGCGCAGCAATCTGTTGGTGTTTTCGTTTGACCCGCGCTGCCAGGGACAGCGAGGATCACAGAAGTAGATGTCGACCTCGGTGGCCAATGTAAGGCGCTGATGATCGGCGAGCTCTTTGCCTCTGTCCCAGGTCAGCGACCGATAAAGTTCACTGGGCAGTCGCTGCGATTGCTTGATGAGCGCCGAGACGACGCTTTCGGTATCCGGGGCGTTCGTCGCGGCCGCTATCATCCCCTCCGAGACGAACGCCGCCGCAGCGTCGATGACCAATGTGACGCCAATCCGAACCCGTCGGCGGCTCAGATAGCCGCCGAGAACGGCGGCGACTTTGGAGCCATATACCGGGATCGGCAAAGTAGTAGCCCACTTTTGCCGATCCCGTGGTGACCAGAACTCAGGCTGCCTCCGCGACCCTGTCGCCGGAGCGGCCTTCCTTGAGCGTATCGGCCCACCAGACGAGCTCGTCCAGCATCGGCTTGGCGTAGTCGTTCAAGTAGGGATAGTCCGCCATGGACTTGCCCTCGCGCATCATGCCCATCATCTCGATCATGCCGATATGAACGGCGCGCGGGAGCGAGGCTACTTGCGCCGTGGCGAGGATATTCCGCAAATGCTCGACGGCGCGGGCTGCGCCGCCGCCGCCATAGCCCAGGAAGGTCGCCGGCTTGCGGTGGATCTCGGACCAAAGATAGTCGAGGGCATTCTTCAGCACGGCCGGAATGCTGTGGTTGTATTCCGCGGTGACGAAGATGTAGCCGTCAAGGCTGGCGATCTTCTCGCCCCAGCGCAGTGCGACTTCGTTCTGCGGCGGCGCAACATGCAGCGGCACCTTTTCCTCGAAGAACGGCATGGGATAATCGCGGAGATCGACAATCTCGAAATCGGCGTCATTGCGCTCCTTGGCGATATTGAACAGCCAGTTCGTCGGGATATCGGCGAACCGCCCGGGACGGGTCGTGCTGATGATGATTCCGATTTTGGGTCGCTTTTGCATCGCTGCTTTCCCATACACTTACGATTGGTAAGCAACGATATGATAGTAACTTTGACGGGCGCAAGACGGCACTTTTTCCGCCGTGACTTACCCGCCAGTAAGTGAGGTCGCGCCTTCAATCACCGACGTCGGCTATCCTGGGGGGATTGGTCCCGGAATCGCTCGCGCGCCACTTCGATGTCGCTCTGGTTCTCCATCACCCAGTTACCGATCGGGGCCAGCGCAACCTTGAGCGAGCGCCCGCGGTCCGAGAGCTCGTATTCAACCCGCGGCGGAATCGTGGGGTAGACCGTTCGGATCAGAATCCCGTCATGCTCGAGATTTCGCAGCGTAACGGTCAACATGCGCTGGGAAATGCCGTGGATCGTCCGGTGCAATTCCGTGAAGCGCATCCGCCGGTCGCCCAGCACCATCAGAAGCAGGATTGTCCATTTGTCACCGAGCCGCGCCAGGATGTCTCCGGCCCGGCGGCAATTAGCGGGAAGTTGTTGTGGTTCAATGCTCATGCAGCAAACATAAGGTCGATTACGCCATGGATAAAGACCGCAGGCGCATCGATCTCCGTAATGGGCTTTCATCTGGCCGCGGGGAAAGCCATCAAGCGGATGGCGGCCGCAGCGTATTCGCGCGTAATACGCCAATGTAGGATCGCGGATGGTCGTCTCGAACACGATCGTTTTAGCTGAATCCTATCTGGCGTTTCGAAGGTGGTCGACGCCATCGCACAGGCGTTCCGCGCTTGCGGCGCCTTACTTAGAGTACGTCAGCGGCGGTACTGATATTGAGATCATTCACACAAACATTCATGTTCCCGGTGGAGTACTCGTGATCGATAACCAATCAGTAAACGGCTGCAGCGGCTGCGGTTACATCCCGAAAGTCACGTTTCAGCGGGGCTAGCGATGTCGCGCTGGCCTTATGAAGTCGTGCGGCGGAGATTGAGAAGGTCAGCAGCGGAGCAACGGCGAGTGAAACGCCTAGGCTTTCCGAATATGAAAGAGGCCGCCAACTCAGGCGGCCTCTTTCTCGCGCTCTATCGACGGCTAAAGTCAATTAGCGACTTCAGTGCTTGCCGCTAGAAGCAGCCTCCCTGAAGAACACCGGTCGCCTTGTCCTTGTACTGATCGGAGAGGGCCTGTTTGCCCGCCACTCCCAAGCCTATGGCACATGCCAAGTATATGTTCGCAAGAGTGTGGGCCTGGTCGCAGGTCATCCCGCCGGAAACCTCGTCCAAGTCGGTATCATTCAGTTCGCGTATTTTGCTGTTGATCATGTTTATTCCCCCGCGTTCGATGAGGACAATTCCTCAAACCGGCGGGGTGTACGCGAGAGTTGCCATTGCTTCAGTGATTGTTCTCACTGAGGAACAATTGCGAACCTTTCTAGAGACGGCACGCCGGTTGGTGCGGAGTTTCACTGCAACGGCGGCTCGCATAACGAACAGGGTTGTAGAATTTCAGAACAGTTCCGTGATCCACGTCACGGCGCTACAGCGCATTGCCGTGAATAAAGCTTGATGGCGATCACGCCGTAAAGGAATTGGAGACAGCCATGAATAACGAAATTCACGAATTGAACGCCGACGAACTCGATGCAGTGATCGGTGGGATGAAGATAGACCCGAACTATGTGAGCAAAAATGTCATCGACGCCCGAGGCGGCTATCTTACCGTCTGGGGAGTCACTTTCACCTATGATATCCACGGTAAGATGAGCAGCATCAGCTGAAGTTTTGCTTGCATGCCGCCGACGCTGACTTGCCGCAACACGCGTTCATGCGGGAGTCAGCCAAGCGAGACGAAGGGGAGCAAGCCATCGATTGAGATGGATAAGGAAACGAAGGAAGCTATCCGACACTTCATGAAGCTCGGCAAAAAGAAAGTGAGCCGCTCAGCCCCCAGCTCAGCGGCTCAAAGTAGTAGTCCTTGGCCCGGGAGGAGAGCCAAGCCTGTGTGCGACCGTGACCTTGTCCGTCGCCATACCGTCATAAGATAGCCCTTATTTGGACAAATTACTGTCACTAGAACAACACAGCCGGAAAGTTTCAAGCCGCACCCATGTGTTCGTGGCCGTTGGTAATCTGCATCCGGGAAAACGGAAATGGAGCACTCCCTGATCGAGTACTGGTGCGTTGAAGGAGGGGCTTAGGATTTTTGCGACCCTAAAACGTAGGTGCCCGGATTGTACCAGCGAACTTCGTAGTAACCGAGGCCATAGCTGTCGGTCACGTACTGGCCGGATTGTACGACGCCGCGCGAACATCAAGACATCAACGTTTTTCCTTCGCTTAGACGGAAGTTCACGCGAGAGTTCAAGCTTGAGGGGGGCGGCCCAGTGCATCGCGGTTGAAGAAAAGCCTATTTCGTTACGAGATGCCTCGTTGGCGTCACCGAAGTAGGTGCGGTCGGCGAAATCGCGAACGTCAGCCAGGTGCTCCAGCCCGCCGCACGATTGGCCGCATCGAAATCGCCATAGGCCCGCAGGCCTAGAAATCCCTGCATGTCTCCTACCGGGAAGATATATCCGATTTGCGGACCGACACCGAGGACGCGTGACCTGTAGCCGCCCAGAATCGGACTTTGACCTGAGTCGTCGGTGAGTTGCTGATAGGCATATCCGGCAACGCCTACGAAAACCTGTTTCGAGAGGAAATGCGATGCACCCCAGTCGAAGTGGAAATCGATGCCGTTTCGGTATTGCGTGTCTGGATTTTTGAAATTGTAGGTGATGCCGGCTGTACCCGAGAATTCGTTTCCGGTCGCCGGATTGAGATAGGTGTAAGCCCCGCCGACGTCGATCGTGCCATGACCGATGCCGAGATTGGCCAACCGCATCGGATCATAGTCGCCGGCGGGAATATCGCCGGTGACATAGACCATGTAATTGTTGAGGCCCTGATTCCAGCGCAGAGTCGCGGTCGGTACGACGTCGCCGTACGAGGTCAGCGAATCCGAGAGTATCCCGGTGCGCGTCGCCACGATCGGCCCGGCCACTGCCGTCAATGTTCCGGCGATGCTAGCGGAACTCTTGCCAAACCAGCTCGCGACACCGACGGACAATTGCCCGCCAAGGACTGGAGTGGCGAAAGTATAGGTTGGCGAGAGAACGACCAGATCGCCTTGCCCGCTCAGGCTCAGATTCAAATTGACGTTCACCGTCGGAGGGATTCTGCCTGTCGTGATTTCCCTTGATGCGGCAACGTTTCCGGACGCGCTGACGTTGCTGTGCAGATAGACGACGCCGAGGGCCCAACCGGGGACCTGCGGCGTCGCGGCCAGACTCGCATACTGACCCGGAAGTCAAAAGGAAACGCCGCCCTCGTCGGCGCGCGAAATCTCTGGGCAAAGCACAGGAGAGCCGCGGCCGTTACCGCGCAGCCAATTCGCCTGACACTCGATTCGATTGAGACCATTGCAAACCTCCTCGCGGTATTTGCAAACAGTGGCGGCTACCGAACTTGGCCGCGACGCGCGAAGCGCTCGAGTTCAACTGGCAAACGGTTAGCCGGGTTGTCCCGCTACTTGAGATAGTAGGCACAAGCGACAGCGAAAATCCGTGACAGATTGGTAACAACCGGGAATATTTGGTCATGACCGCGCGCATCCGCAGGTATCGTGTACGTCAGGCCCGCTTCCCCATTTTCTTGAACCGAACTGTCCGAAAAGATCGCGTGCGCCGCCGAAATGATTCATCAACCCAAGGCGCGCCGATCTCCGATATGTGCAAAATTATACATCGCAGCGGCAAAAACCGCTTGGATTTACCATCAATCTAAAGTTGACTGTAGAAGCCGAGAGGAACGGCTAATTCGAGGGGGCTGTCCAAATAGGGGAGAAGTGCTGACCGATAACCTCGCTGCGCGCATCAATGACGCAGCGGGCAAACTTGAAAGGGCTGGAAATGCAATCGGCAATGATGACTTTCGTTCGTCAATGTGGCTGCGCACCAAAGACTTTCAACAGCGCGGCCTGCGCGGCCATAATTGGTCCGGCCGGTTTCGCCATGGCGGTTTTACCGGCGTCGGCTTTCACCGGGGCGAACAGCGCGCTCCAATTTCAGTTTAAGCAAAACAACCCGGTCGTCGAAATCGTCGTGCGACGCGGAGGCGCCGCGCGCCGAACCACGGTGGTCGGTCCGCGAGCGAACGTCGCGAGCCGGACGCAGGGTTTTTGGGACGCCTGTCCGTAAGCACGCACGTCTGGAGTTAGCGTCATGACGTTGCTGCGGACCGAGATCGATCGGCCGTCGGAAGATCGCCGGACCGGCGACATGGTCGCAATTCCCGGCGGCACGTTCCGCATGGGTTCCGACGACCATTATCCCGAGGAGGCGCCGGTGCACCGGGTGACGGTCGACGGCTTCTGGATCGACCGCGCGCCGGTGACCAATCGGCAGTTCAAGGCGTTCGTGAAGGCGACAAGTCACAAAACTTTCGCCGAGATTGTTCCCGATCCGAAAGACTATCCGGGCGCCCTTCCTCACATGCTTTACGCCGGCTCACTGGTGTTCTCGCCGCCGCAAAGCGTGACGAACCTGAGCGACTGGAGCCAGTGGTGGCAATTCATGAAAGGCGCTGACTGGCGCCATCCTTATGGTCCCAGGAGCAACATCAACGTGCACGACAGTCACCCGGTCGTGCACGTTTCCTTTTCCGATGCGCTTGCCTATGCGCAATGGGCGGGAAAAGATCTGCCGACCGAAGCCGAATGGGAATTCGCGGCACGAGGTGGCCTCGACGGCGCCGAGTTCGCATGGGGCCACGAATTCACGCCCGGCGGCATGCACCTGGCCAACACCTGGCAGGGCGAATTTCCGCGGCAGAATCTGAACGCGGATGGCTACGAACGCACCTCGCCGGTGACGGCGTTTCCGCAGAACGGCTACGGCGTCCACGACATGATCGGCAATGTCTGGGAATGGACGACCGACTGGTACGCGCCGAAGCACGAGGCCGATGCGCCGAAGGCGTGCTGCATTCCCGAAAACCCGCGCGGCGGACGCGAGGACGGCAGCTACGACCCGCGTCAGCCGAACGTCAAAATCCCGCGCAAGGTGATCAAGGGCGGCTCGCACCTCTGCGCGCCGAACTATTGCCGCCGCTATCGACCGGCAGCGCGGCACGCTGAAGCGGTCGATACATCCACCAACCACCTCGGGTTCCGATGCGTGACGAGGAATGCTCCTTCGCGATGACTTCAACTTTCGTGTGAGAATGAGCGACAAGACAGAGGGCAAAGGTCAGTCGGAAACGTCGACCGATCAGGCCGGTGACAGGTCGATCAATCGCAGGAACATCCTGCTGGGCACATCGACGCTGGTCGCGGCGGCAACGCTGACCTCCGGCGCGCTATATTTTTCAACATGAGCAATTTTGACCAGCGCAGCGGATTCCGGCATTCCAGACTGTTCGTGTCACCACCCCGCGTTTGCAACCGGGTGGCTGCGAGCGTTGTGCGACCGCCTTGATCGGAGGGAAAGCGATCACGCGTCTCGATGTTTATCCGTTGACCGGCCGTTGAAGCTTGGCAAAAGGGAGGATAAAGCGATGATCAAGAGCATTCATTTCGCAACTGCGACAATAGCACTCTCGCTCGCATTCAGCGGCGCTGCGTCGGCACAGGCGCCGGTAAAAAAACCCAACATCGTCATGATCATGGCCGATGATGTCGGCATCTGGAATATCAGCGCCTACCATCGCGGCATGATGGGCGGAAGCACGCCCAACATCGACCGCATCGCCAGAGAGGGCGCGCTATTCACCGACTACTATGCCCAGCAGTCCTGCACGGCCGGCCGCGCTGCCTTTATCCTGGGACAGACTCCGTTCCGCACCGGCCTGCTGAAGGTTGGCATGCCCGCCGCCAAGCAGGGCTTGCAGGACAAGGACCCGACGATCGCCGAACTGCTCAAGCCTTATGGCTACGCCACCGCCCAGATCGGCAAGAACCATCTTGGCGACCGCAATGAATTCCTGCCCACGGTGCACGGCTTCGATGAGTTCTACGGCATCCTCTATCACCTTAACGCCATGGAAGAACCGTACGAGCCCGATTACCCGAAGGCTCCGCAATTCCTCGCCAGTTTCGGTCCGCGAAACATCGTGGACTGCAAGGCGACCACGGTGGACGATCCGACGACTGACCCCCGTTGGGGCAAGGTCGGCAAGCAGACGATCGCTGATGCCGGCCCGCTGCCGCCGCACCCGAATATGGATCCCAAGGCCAAGTTCAACATGGAAGATGTCGATGACGAGTTGGTTCGGCGGTCGGTCGACTTCATCGACCGTTCCGTCAAGGCCAACAAGCCATTCTTCCTGTGGCACAATTCAACGCGCACCCACGTCTGGACCCATCTCGGGCCAAAGTGGCAGAACAAGAGCGGCTACGGCCTCTATGCGGATGCCATGATGGAATTGGACGCGGAAGTCGGCTCGATCCTCAAGAAGCTCGACGACCTCAGCATTGCCAATGACACAATCGTGGTCTTCACCAGTGACAACGGCGCGGAGACCTTTTCCTGGCCGGACGGTGGCAACTCGCCGTTCCGCGGCGAAAAGGGAACGACCTTTGAGGGCGGATTCCGCGTCCCCATGGTCATGAAGTGGCCCGGTACGATCAAACCCGGTGGTATCGTCAACGACATCATCGCGGGCGAGGACTTCTTGCCCACCTTTATGGCCGCCGCCGGTGATCCCGATATTACCGGGAAACTCTTGAACGGCCTGCAAGTCGGCGACAAGACCTTCAAGACCCACCTCGATGGTTACAACTTCCAGCCGTTCCTGAAAGGCGACGTCGCCGAAGGACCGCGGAAGGAATTCTTCTACTTCACGGACAACGGTGACCTTACGGCGCTGAGATACAACGACTGGAAGCTCAGCTTCAAGACCATCAAGGGCAATCTGTTTACGGGTAGCGAGGAATCCACCAACGTTCCGCTCGTGACCAACCTGCGGCAGGATCCGTGGGAACGCTATCAGGACCAGTCGATGATGTATGCTCGCTGGTGGGGTGACAAACTCTGGACGATGGTTCCAGGCGTCAACATTGTGGGTGGCTTTCTCCTGACGTTCAAGGAATATCCGCCGAGCCAGGTGGGCGGATCGTTGAGCATCGAGAAGGCGCTTCAAATGGTCCAGAATGGCGCCAGCGGCGGCGGCAAATAACCATCGTCCGCCACGACAGGCTATCGAGGGTTCGCCCATGGCAACGCATCGGATCAATTGGGTTCGCATCGCGGCGGCCGCATTGATCGCAATATCGTCGGCGGCTCCCGGCCTTGCCCAGGAGCCGCTGCCGTCGTGGAACGACACAGCATCCAAGAAGGCCATCGTGGCTTTCGTCGAACGTGTGACGAAGCAAGGTTCGGCCGACTTCGTCCCAGCCGCCGAGCGCATCGCAACCTTCGACAATGACGGCACCCTGTGGGCCGAGCAGCCGATCTATTTTCAGCTTGCCTTCGCCTTCGACCGCGTGAAGGTGCTGGCCCCGCAGCATCCCGAATGGGTGACGATGGAGCCGTTCGCTTCGCTGCTGAAGGGCGACATCAAGGGCGCACTCGCCGGTGGTGAGCCCGCCATTTTCCAACTCGTCACCGTCACGCATTCCGGCATGACGACGGATGAATTCGAGAAGATCGTGGGCGACTGGATCGCCACCGCAAAGCATCCAACCACCGGGCGGCTCTATACGGAGATGGTCTATCAGCCGATGCTTGAACTGCTCGCCTACTTGCGCGCCAACGGCTTCAAGACCTTCATCGTCTCCGGCGGCGGCATCGATTTTATGCGCGTCTTTGCCGAGCGGATCTATGGCGTTCCGCCCGAGCAGATCGTGGGCAGCAGCGGCAAGCTGAATTTCGAGCTGCGGGACGGCAGACCGCTGCTGATGAAGCTGCCCGAACTCAATTTCAACGACGACAAGGCTGGCAAGCCCGTCGCCATCCAGATGCACATCGGCCGTCATCCGATTGCGGCGTTCGGCAACTCCGACGGCGACCTGCAAATGCTCGAATGGGCCAGACAGGGCGCCGGCGTTCGCTTTGCCCTCATCGTCCACCACACCGATGCAGAACGTGAATGGGCTTATGACCGACAGTCTTCGATCGGTAAACTCGATAAGGCGCTCGACACCGCCCAGGCGGAGGGCTGGACCATTGTCGACATGAAGAATGACTGGAAGCACGTATTCTCGTTCGAGGGAAAATGAACTGTCCAGTGGCCCCGAAAACGACATGGCCATGAAGGGACACGACGAAGAAAGCTGAACGTGCGGGGTCTCAACCAGTCGGCGTGTCAGGAGTGACGAGCATGGTTTCGCTGAACTTGCCGCTCTGGCTTCGTTTTGTCCTGGTCGTTGGTGTTGTCGGTCTTGCGTCAGGCGCAAGCCTCGTCGCCTATCGGTATTATTCTCGTCCGGCGACGCTGAGCGTGGCGGTGGGTTCGGTTGACGGTGAGGCTGCCAAGGCCATGTCCGCCATTGCAAGCCGGCTGGCTACAACGAACGCGCCAATACGGCTCAAGGTCATCGACAGTGGTACGGCACTTGAAGCCGCCAAGGCTTTCTCGACGGGCAATGTGGACCTCGCCGTGGTTCGCGGTGATGTCGGTGATCTCTCGCAAGCGCAGGCCGTTGTCGTCGTGAGTCATGTGGTCGCCCTCATCGTCGCGCCGCCGGGTTCGACCATCGACAGTATCGACAAATTGAAGGGCCACCGCGTCGGCGTGATCGGCGGGGACGCGAATAGCAAAATTGTCGATGTGCTGAGCAAGGAATTTGGGCTTGATCGCGCCAAAGTCTTCAAGGATATCGCTTTGCCGGATGCGCGGCGCGCACTTCAATCTAAAGAGGTCAGCGCGCTGCTTATCGTGGTTCCTTTGGCTGAAAAATATTTGTCGCTGGTGCGGAATTTTTTTCAGCAAGGCCCAAAAGCGCCGCCGGTGTTGATTCCGATCGAATCCGCGGGAGCCATCGCAGAAGCTGAACGCGCTTATGAAAGCTTCGAGATACCCAAAGGCACGCTGCGGGGATCGCCGCCGGTGCCGGACGATGATCTAACCACCTTGAGGGCTTCACTGTATCTGGTTGCGCAAAAGAAGCTCGGCGCTGACCTGATAACCAGCCTGACCCAAACGATCATGCGGGTGCGCAGGGACCTCATGGCCGAGGAGCCTATTTTCGCGCAAATCACCGCTCCCAGCACCGACGCGGACGCCTACCTTCCTCTGCATCCCGGCGCGGCAGCCTTTTACAACGGCACGCAGCAGAGCTTTATGGATGAATACGGCAACTGGATCTATCTAACACCAATGCTGCTGGGCGGCGCTGCCACCGTGCTTGCCGCGGCCTGGAAATTTCTCGGGATCGGCGTGCCCGCAACCCATGAAGGCCCCTTGGATTCTCTCTATGCCTTGGGGCGCCGGATTCGGAACGTCGGCACCGAGGCTGAGCTGTCAGATATCGAAGAAGAAATCGACAACATTCTCAAAGCGCAACGCACCAGATCCGCTGCCGGGGACGAGAGCGCGGTGGATGACGCCACATTGAATGTCGCGGCCCATCGGCTGGAGAGCTTGATTCACGATCGACGAACGATGCTTGCGAAGAGACCGGCAATTGTCACCACGGCCTAGGCGACGTAGTCGCCAAACGACGCGGTATGGCGATTGACGGATTGGACTTCAACCCAAGGAGAACAGTCATGAAACATCTGATGATCTCGCTGTTGCTGGCCGGGGGCTTCATTGCCTTGAGCACGATGGAAGCAAGCGCCGTCGTCTGCGCGCGCGGTGTCTATCGCGCGGGTTGCGCAGGCGCGGGCGGCGCCGTGGTGGTTCGACGTCCGGTAGTCCGTCCTGTCGTCGTCGCGCCACGGCGGGCCGTCGTCGTTCGCCGCAGAGTGTACTGACGATCCTGTGATCGCATCAGCTCGAATAGTGCCGCGTCGACGACGCGCGGCGCGCCTGAGTCGCGCGAGCAGGAGCGAGGGCCGCCTTCCGCCAGCGGAGAGATCTCAGTCATGAACGACGTGTTGATCTCGCTGCTTGTGTTCGCGGTGATATTCGGCGGCGCCCTGGTTGGGATGATGGTTCGGCCCTTGCTGTCGGAACATCACTTGCAGCCAGACTCCAGGGACGTTGTAAAAATGGCAACCGGTCTGATTGGCACATTGGCCGCGCTTGTGCTGGGTCTGTTGATTGCGTCCGCGAAGAGCTCGTTCGATCAGAAGACCAATCAGGTCAGGCAAATGACCGCGACCGTCATCCTTCTGGACGATTTGCTCATGCAATATGGTCCGGAAGCAACTCATCTCCGGAACCTTCTGCGGCAGAGCATCCAGCCGCTGGCCAATCGCATCTGGCATGAGGAAGAAGCTCCGACCGACAAGGGCGTTCGGTTCGAGTCGAGCGTCGAGTCGTCGGCATTCGAAAATGAACTGGAACGCTTGTCGCCAAACAATGATACGCAGCGTTCGCTGCAATCTCGCGCGATTCAAGCCTTCACAGAAGCCGCACAGGTACGACTGCAGTTGTTTGCGCAGACCGGCGGCGCAATTCCGACTCCGTTCCTGATCATTCTGGTTTTCTGGCTTAGCGCGATCTTCGTGAGTTTCACCTTGTTTGCGCAAACCAATCTGGTCGTGATGACATCCCTATTCGTATGTGCGCTGTCGTTTGCCTGCGCGATTTTTCTGGTTTTGGAGCTGGGTAACCCCTTCACGGGGCTGATGGGAATTTCAAGTGCGACGCTGCGGAGCGCGCTCTTGCCGCTGAGTTCGTAAGGTTTCCTGGTTGAATTGAAGCGGAGTAACCTCTTGGCAGTGCCCTCGCGCATTGCCACAAAAAATCCCGGTGAGCGCCTATTAGCCAGAGGTCACCTGATTTGGGAAACAGCCGGACCGGTCGCGGGGATATCATCTTCACCGTGCCGGTCAGATTTCGTGTCCGCCGCGGCGGTGGCGGACTGCGGGCGAATGCGTCGGGCTGGTCGGCGAGTCCGGTTGCGGAAAAACCACAACTTCGCGCCTCATCGCGAAACTTATCAAGCCGACCGCCGGATCCATTCAACTCCTTGGCGAGGAGATCGGCGCCGACGATCCCCGAACGTTTGCGCGATCGCACAAGCGAAAGCTGATCCAGATGGTGTTTCAGGATCCATCTTCCAGTCTGGACCCTCAACGAACGGCATTTCAAACGCGAACTGGGTCTGTCTTATCTGTTCGTGACGCATGACTTGAACGTCGTGAGGCTGTTGTGCGACCGCGTTCTGGTCATGAAAAGCGGAAAAATCGTCGAACAAGGATCAACGGAAGCGTTATTCGGAGCTCCTGAACACGAATATACAAGACAATTGCTGGCTGCCACACCCACTATCCGGTTTCGCAGCGCCTCTTATTCCGGATAGGCGGGCAACGATTGGCCCGTCGTCCAGCGCGCCGCCGGGCAATTGCGTTGTCGCGCGGCACCGACCCAGCCGCAATTTCAAGCCCGCCAAGCGAGGTTGCAAAGACGTCGGCCGATCAGACAAGTATTAATAGCTCTCCGACCTCGTATCAGAGTGGCGTGTGTTGGTTGCCGCCGGGATTTGCATCTTAAGGAAGTCGGGAAACCGGCTCATCAACGCAGCTCTCAGGAACCTGAACGCATTGATTTGAAGCGAAAGTTGTTCCAATCGAAGTTGTCCGCTTGCGATCTCCCGGTCGACCTGATTTTGAACAATGGTGTCGGCCGGCTCGCGAGTGAGATATTCATCGGTGCCATTGCCAAGCGAGATCGCGTCGCGCGCCAAGACATCTTGCACCCGCGTATTGAGACCGGAATGCTCCGTCTCGGCGACCCTTAGGGCGTCTTCAATCGACAAAAATACCGATTTCGTGCGTGAAAAGTCCGCCTCCGCGTCGCGGCTGGCCGAGCGAGTCTTGAAGAGATGATTGGCGCGAGCTCGCAAAAAGAGATTGAACATTGGTAGGTCAGTCCCCGTTCGTGGAATGGTCTCCAACAATGGACCTGCAATGATGTCGAAAATGCCCTCTCAAACTTTACAATAGATTAACTTTTGTGTCCCGCCAGGACTGCGAAGTAATCTTAAGTATGATCGGAGCTGACCTGCAAGCTCACCGTTGAGAGTGTAATCATAAGGCTTAACGACTCCTCAAGGTAAGTTTCGGCCTCACCCGGTTAATCTTCGTGAAGGAAACGCGCACTTTATTCGTTGCTCTGTTGCGACGCAGTATCGGAGGCTTCGATATCGAGATCAGCAACCCGTGCCGATATCTTGCTCGCCGCATTTCGGCAGAATTCAGGTCGTTCTGTGACTGCGGCGAGCCAGTGGCCTCACGAATTGAGATATTCTTGGACACGCTTCAAAGGTAAATCAAGACTTGCCATCCAAGTCGGGTGGAGTCTGTGCGCTTTTGCTCATCCGATCAAATTCTAGGAGATGCACTGCGGCCGACTGCGAGCATCGCAGCTTCTTCTTGATATTGTGTGCGATGACGAAGCGATTGATGGCTGCCTGAAGGTCGACGACCGAGACGAAGACTCAATCGCGGTTTGGTGAGTTTTGCGAAGGAGCGTTGGGCGGCGTTAGCCAACACGACGTTAGCGTGAAATGCCGGATGCCGCTGTCGTCCATGAAGCCCGTCAGGCCTTCGCAGCGAGACTGACTGACGATCGCGGATGCCTTTCTCGATGGCGCGGCAACGCGCTGGACTGCTTCGCTTGCGATCGACGAGGGCCTGAAGTCGCGAGTAGAAGCCACGCGGCACAAGCGACCAGCAAAACGCAGGCCGGACATCGATACGAACGGCCAGCTTGTGGTAACCTGTATAGCCGTCGACCTGCAGGATGATCCTGAACCTTCCGGATGGGCGATGGACCCGCTCCCCACGGGCGCGCTTCGGCCGGTTGGTCCACCTCGGCGCAGGGATAAACTTCAGCCCGGCCTCGTCGGCCTCACCGTTTCTCGCGCCTCACCGAAGTCCGGCCCCTCCGGCAATCGCGTTACAGATAATCTCTTTGCGTTCGCTCAGCGGCCGACTCGGACGGACCGTCATGCCATTGGTCTCGACATTGATCGTTCCCGACCGACCCCTAGACGACCGATTCCATGAAACCAGCATCGGTGAAGCCAACCAGCGTGGAACTGAAGGGATGTTGGTGGATTCCTCGTTTGAAGATCTGAACGAGGAGCGACAACATGGCAACATGGCGGCAAGCGCTTGAGGTGGTG